>Ga0105047_10004277_pt1 | contig 24910 bp, 19 predicted proteins | sample MAT04_FD_78384 | JGI IMG/M metagenome (GOLD analysis project Ga0105047, IMG submission 78384) | Freshwater microbial communities from Lake Fryxell liftoff mats and glacier meltwater in Antarctica - MAT-04 (megahit assembly) | ecosystem: Environmental > Aquatic > Freshwater > Ice > Liftoff...
ACCGTATCACCCGGAACGGCGCTGGCCGCCACACCGCAGGCGGCGCAGGCGAGCACTCCCAACCCGCGCAACCCCATCACGAACCGCGAAACCAACGATAAACCACTGAATACTTTTCTCAACGTTTTCCCTCTCCTTGCCCGACGGAAGGCCTTAACTGCGCCATCAAGGATGCGATGAGGCCAGCTTGCAAGTTGACCCGGGCGGATCAACGAACCGATATTATAAGGGAGAAAACGGCCAGAGACAATAAACAGTTCGACTAAGATAAGAAAAGCGCTTATCCTGGGCGCTTTCGGCCAAAGAATTGCGTGCCGTCTTGCCGCCCTTGCACGGCCCGGGACTTCCGCCACACGGCGGTAGAAACGGGAGTCTCGCCCGGTTCTACCGCCTCACTCTCTCGGCCCTTACTCGTCGCCTTGGCGGTCGAAGTTTTGGCTGAGGATGTCGTAGTCGAACACGGTGACGGCCAGGTCGCCGTCGAGGTCGGCGGCGGGGTTCCAGTTCGCGTCGCCGGGCACGCTGTCAAAGGCCGCGCTCAGGGCGTCGTAGTCGAACACCGTCACCACATTGTCGCCATCGATGTCGCCGTTGACCAGGCTCCAGGCCACGTCGCGCGGGCCGCCCAGGGTCACGGTCTGGGTCTCGCCCAGCCAGTGGCCGGTCTTGATGCGAATGCCGTAGTTGCCCTGGCGCGAGGTTGACCACTCGAATCGGCCCGCCGCGTCCAGCGTCACGTCCTTGGTGCCGGCGGGGAGGCCCTCCTCGGTCAACTCCAGAGTCACCGTCCGGCCCGCCACTTCACCGTGCCAGTCTTGCAGGGTCACTTGGCCGCGCACCGGGTGGAACTCAACCCGCGTCACGTACTGATAGCTCCCGGTCCGAAGCAGCTCGCGATCGGCACCGGTGTCGGGCACGGTGGCCCACACGGTGGCGCCATCGGTGGTCACCACGTCGCCGTTGTCCAAGAAGCCCACGCCGCGAATGCGGGCGAGGTCTCCATAGAACCGCACCAGGTTGCCGTTGGCATCAAACCGCTGAAGGCCCGAGCCCGGGGTGCTGAACACCGCCACGTACACGTCGCCGTTCGGGGCAACCGCGATTTGCTGCGGGAAGTTCATGCCGCCGGTATCCAACGTGGGCTGGTTAAACACGTTCAGGAAGTTGCCCGCCAGGTCATAGCGGTCGATGCGATCGTCCGTAATGTTCGTCACCAAGACGTCGTTCTGGCGCACCACGAGGTCGAACGCGTCGATGTTGTTCGCCCATACCGAGTTGACGCCCGTGGTCAGGTCGCGCTGCACAATGGCCGTGCCGGGGGCCCCGTTCGCCGCGCCCGCGTTGGTGACCAGCAGCTTGCGACCGATGCGGGCCAATCCCTTCACGTTATCCAGGGCCCACGGGGCGACGGGTCCGATGATGGTGCCGTCCCAACCGACCTCCAACACGTGGTCGCGCAACTGGTCGGTCACGTACAGCGTATCGCGGCCGCTATCGATGACCGCTTTGGGGGTGGAGTTACCGCCGGTCACGGGGCCATTCAATCCGCCGACCAGGGTCGCGTTCGCCACCGATCCATCCGCGCCATTCAGGCTGACAATGCGGTCGTTCGTACTATCGACGACCAGAACGAAGGACTGGGCCGAAGCCCCCACGACGAGTCCCGCCGCGACGGCACTCCATGCCATCCGCAAGCCAAAGGTGATGCTCATTTTCAATAAACTCCAGCGACCAAAGGGCAATTCCGGGTAACCCTGCCCTGAAAGCCGGTTGCCCAATTGGTTTTGTCGCAGTGTACGAGATGAATTCCGGCCCTCGCGCCGGGCGACGACGAAATGCCACGGTTCAACGCCGCAACTCCATCCTTCTCCACGAAAATTCGGACCTCCGCTATGGAAACCCTCGCTCTCACTACGCTCTCCACGCACCCCGCGCACGCCATCGGCGACGTCGACCCCCGCATTTTTGGCGGATTTATCGAGCACATGGGCCGATGCGTCTACGAGGGCATCTATGACCCCAAGAGTGCCCAAGCCGACGAGTTCGGCATTCGCCGCGACGTGATTGGCGCGCTGGGCGAGCTACGGATGACGGCGATGCGCTACCCGGGCGGGAACTTTGCCAGCGGCTACCGCTGGCGCGACGGCATCGGCTCCGCCGATCAACGCCCCATTCGCACCGAACTCGCGTGGCGCTCCATCGAGCCGAACCAATTCGGCACGCACGAATACCTGCGCCTGTGTGAGGTCATGGGGTGGACTCCGATGATCACGTTCAACCTCGGCACGGGCACGCCCGACGAAGCCATCGAGTGGTTGGAGTACGTGACCCGCCCCGCCGGGACCACCATCGCCAACGAGCGCGTGGCGAACGGTCGCGAGGAACCCTGGAACGCCCGGCTGTGGTGCCTAGGCAACGAGATGGACGGGCCGTGGCAACTGGGCCACGTGCCGGCCCGGGATTTCGGCATCAAGGCGCAGGTGACGGCGAAAATGCTGAAGGACATGCACCCAACTCATGAGACGGTGGTCAGTGGCTCCAGCGGCGTGACGATGGGCACCTACGCCGCGTGGGACCTGGAGGTGCTGAATACCGTGGGTGACCTCGCTGACTACGTGAGCTTGCACCACTACGTGGGCAACCGCAACGACGACTCGGCAAGCTACCTGCACATCTCCCGGGTCATCGACCGGCAGATTCAACAAACCGACGCCGTGTGCCAAACCTCCGCCGCCATCCGCAAGTCCTCGCGCCGCGCCTTCCTGTGCTTTGACGAGTGGAACGTTTGGTACAAGAACATGCACATGGACGGAGAGTGGAAGCAAGCCCCCCACCTGATCGAGGAGGTCTACAACCACGAGGACGCGCTGGTGGTGGCGGGCATCTTGTTGAGCTTCCTGCGCCACGCCGACGTGGTGAAGATCGCGAACATCGCCCAAGTCGTCAACATCATCGCCCCGCTCCTGACCGACGGCGACCGGATGCTGGTCCAGAGCATCTTCCACCCGTTCCGGATGATCAGCCAGCGCCGGGATGGCACCTCGCTTCGGGTGGGGCAGACCGGCCCCACGGTGCCGACCAAGGACTACGGCGATCAGCCCGCGATTGATTCGGGCGTGGTGCTCGATGAGAACGGCAAGCTGGCGCACTTGTTCGTCATCAACCGCTCCACCACGGATGAAGCCCCCGTGCAGTGGGACGCGCAGGGCGTCAACCTCGGCGACATCGTCTCGGCCGAGATTGTCCACCACTCCGACCTGAAGGCCACCAACGGCTGGGAGACCCCCGGTGTGGTGGCGGCCAAACCGTTCGACGGCCTGGCGGTAACCCCGGCGGGCATCAACCTCACCCTTCCGCCCCAGAGCTTCGTGGCGGTGACGGTCGAGCTCAGCTAGCCGAGCGCGGTCCGCGCCGAGGTGGGGGTGAGTTGATCGAGCTGGCGAATGATCACCGCCATGGCGATCACCCCCACCACCAACAGCCACGCAATGGCTTCGAGGGTGGAGAACCGGGCTAAAGCGCCCCCCAACGCGGGCATCAGCGCGGCCCCAAAGTACGCTGCGCTGGACTGCTTGCTCATGATGCGTGTGGCCGAAGCCGCCCCAAACCGGCGCGGGGTTTCGTGCATCATTCCGGGATAGATCGGGGCGAAGGCCAGCCCCAGCGTGACCAGCGCAATTCCCGCCCCCACGGTCGAAGGCGTGAGAGCGAAGAAGATCGCGGACGCGACCGCAACCGTCGCCCCGCCCATCACCAGCCGCCGATTACCCCACCGATCCACCACGCCGCCGCCTAAAATGCGACCCACCGTGATGCTGCCGTAATAGGCCGAAACGAAAAGTCCCGCCGTCTCGGGGGAGACGTTCCGACTGACGACGAGAATCGAATTTGCCCATAGCCCCGCGGTGGATTCCACCGCCACGTAGAGCACAAACACCAGAACGGAATAGCCTACCGCGCGCCGGCCCACCGGGCTATCGGGATCGACCTGACGGAGCGAGGCGGGTTCAGCGTGGGGATCCACCGGCGCAACTTCGGGCACCCGCGACCACTGACGCAGGCTGAGCATGAAACACACCGCCAGACTCAATTGAGCGACCCCGATGAGTTGGTAGCCGGTGCGCCAACTCCCCGGGAGCCCCAGCGAATGGGTCATCACCAGCGGCCCCACCGTCGCCCCAACGCCCCAACACGCGTGAAGCCAGTTCATGTGCCGTCCGGAATAGTGGCGGGCCACAAAGCTGTTGAGGCCCACGTCCACCGCGCCCGCGCCTAGCCCCAGCGGGATGGTGGCGGCAAACAGCCACGCCGGTCCCGGCGCAAAGGCGTACAGCAGGATCGCCGCCCCCGTCATGGCGCCGCTCGCCGCCACCACCGGCCCGGTGCCAAACCGCGCCAGAATGCCCGGGCTGAGGTAACCCGAGAGCGCCGACAACAGCGTGGCGAGGGTGATGAGTAACCCCGCCATCTCTAGCGGGACGTGCAGCTGCTGTTGCAACGGGGGCCACGCCACCCCCAAGGTTCCGTCGGGCAGGCCCAGGCTTACAAAGCCGAGGTAAATCAGCACGATCAACGCGGCGGAGGTTGAACGTCGGCTTGGGCGCAGGGGGTCCGTCATGGCTGGCGTCCATCAAGGGTAGCCGATCCCTCCGTTTCTCCACCCAGTCTTAGGTAGCCTCAAACCGCTACCAGGAGCCAAGATGCACAAACTTATTGCGTCCGTCATTGCCGGTCTAGTCGGGTTCGGGTTGGTGGGACTCACGCATCGTCAAACCGACGACGGGTGGATCTCGCTGTTCAACGGGAAAGACCTCGATGGCTGGACCGCCAAGATCAAGGGCTACGAGGCGGGCGATAACTTCGCTCGAACGTTCCGCGTGCAGGACGGGGCAATCTCGGTGAACTACGACGGCTACGACGGCAAGTTCAACAACCGATTCGGTCACTTATTCTACAAAACCGCTTACTCGAGCTATCGGCTGCGCCTGGAATACCGGTTCGTGGGCGAGCAAATTGCCGACGGGGCCGGATGGGCCTGGCGCAACAGCGGCGTGATGATCCACGGTCAACTCCCCGAAAGCATGGAGATTGAGCAGGACTTCCCGGTATCCGCCGAGGTGCAACTGCTGGGGGGACCCGCCACCGGCGACCGGCCCACCGCGAACCTCTGCACCCCCGGTACCAACGTAGTGATGAACGGCAAGCTGATTACCCAGCACTGCACTAACTCCACATCGCCGACCTTCCGGGGCGACCAGTGGGTGCGGCTGGAGATCGAAGTGCGCGGCAACGGCATCGTCAGTCACCGCATCAACAACGAGCTGGTCCTAACTTACGAGCAGATTCAATTGGACCCCAGCGACGCCACGGCGAAGTCGCTGATCAAGGACGGCAAGCTCCCCCTGAGCGGGGGGACGATCTCGTTGCAATCCGAGAGTCACCCCGTTCAGTTTCGATTGATCGAGCTGAAACCGCTGTAACCCGGCCCCCTATGGGGCGGGCCGGATGCGCAGTTGCAGGGCGGCGTAGCCGTCAATCTCGAAGTGCTCCACGCGCACCTTGTGCGCGCCGGCGCGGAGGTTGAGCGTGGCGGAGTAGGTGGTCGGGCCTTGGTACTTCCAGGCGTTGATCACCTGCCGCCCGTCCACCCAGACGCGCACGCCATCGTCGGCGGTCACCTCGAGCGCGTAGCGCCCACGCTCGGTGCGGATAGAGCCTTCCGCCACGGTAGTGAAACGGTTGGCGGGCAGGCCCGGTTGCCAGCCCTCACTGGAGGCAAAGTCCAGCGTGTCGGTGCGCCACTGCCGTTCGGCTAACGTGTCCCAAATCGCGCGGAGCCGGGTGGGTTCGGGCACAGAGTGCGGGGCTTTCGCGTCGGACGCAACCGTCCAGGGCCACACCCGCACGACCCATGCCTGCGGGATCCGGATGTCGGACCATCCGAAGCGGACCGGTCGGTCGGCCGGCGTCACTTGCCCCTTAAGGTCGGTGGTGGCGGCTCCGGTGTAGACCAGCGCGATGCGCGGGTTGGCCACGCTGGGGTCGGGAATGAACGTGAGGGTTCCCGGCACGCGACCGTCGCCCCGAATCACGCCGCCGCGCACGCCCTCCACCCGGTAGCGACCCTGCGGGCCGAGGACCGTGAACCGGGTTTGCCCGTCTCTGGTGGATTCGGGCCATAACCAGGGAGATCGGCCATCGTAGGGGCCCCACTCGGTCATGCGGATCGTACGCCAGCCTCGCTCGGGTAGCGGTTCGGCGAAGGGGTCCATGCCGTTGGGCAGCGGCGCGGGGGCCTGGGCCAAGACACCGGCGGGCACCGCGCCCAAGTCCCGTCCCGCCAGGCGGACTACCGTGCCGAGGGGCATGCGCAACGGGTTCCAGTTGGTGCGGAACCGGGCGCGGTACTCGGCATCCACCGCGTCGCCGAGTCGCGCCGTGAGGGCGTGGGCGGGCGGCAACAGGCCGTCTTGCATCCCACCTAAAGCTACGTAGCCCCCGTCGCTAAGCGTGTACTGGTTCGCCCCAAAGGTGATCCGGCTTTCTTCGGTCTCCTTGTCGCCGGTGGCATCGTCGCGGGTCGATCTACGATGCTCGATGGTTACCGGGCTCATCGTAAAGTCCTTGAGGGGTCCACGAAGTTCCAGCAGCCCGTCAACGGGGCCGTACCGGTTGGGCCCAAACGTCACGTTTTCGGTTCCGCGAACATTGAGCACGCGTCCCGCGTTCTTCACTTCCCCCACACCGGTCTGGCCCATCGTGGTCTGCGAGAACAAGTTGCCGGAAATCACGTAGCCCCGACTCCGGGTGTCGCGGTGCTTGGGATAGCCCCAGTTGGGGTCTTGGCTGGCGTTGGCCCACAGCTTGATGTTCGTACCGTCGCGATAGAACAGGTTCCCGGCGATTCGGTTGGTCTGCCCGTGCTCAATCGCGATGCCCTCAGTGTTGTAGCCGAAGACATTGCCCTCGATGCGGGTGTCGTAGCTGTAGCCTCCCCACACCCCATGCCAGCACTCCAGCAGCAGGTTGTTCAAGAAGCGGTTCCGGCTGAAGGTGGCCTCGATGCCGTTGGTGGGCGCGTGGCTGAAGTCGTTGCCGTACAGCAGGTTGTCATTGCAACCGCCCTCGGCGGTCTCCATCGTGGATTGGCCCGCCCATAAAAAGAAGCCGTCGCCCGAATGCGTGGCGCGGTTGTAGGCGAACACGTTGCGGTGCGACTGCTCGTAGATCAGGATCGCCGCCGAGTCCTGTCCCCGGTTGTAGACGCCGTTCGAATGGCCCCGAACGTTGTAATCCAGCCGGTTGTGCACCACCCGGTTGTCCGAGCTTCGGTAAAGGCCGAGCCCGATGGCCGAGTTGTAGCGAATGTCAGCGTTCCAAACTTGCCCGTAGTCGCACTCGGTGAGCATGAGGCCGTTCTGCCCGCCAGTCACCTTTAGGCCTTTGATGCGCGCGTGGTCGCAATTCCGTAGGTACACCGCCGCCGCGTAGCGAAGCCACTCATCGCGCTCGTTCTGGTGGTAGCTCATCCAGTCGGCCAGGTCTTCCTTCGTGGTCGTACTCCGCAGCCGGGCGCGATAGTTGTAACTCGCGTCCAGGTTTTCCAGGGTGAGGTTGGGGGCGTTTCGGGCGAGAATGCCCACGCGGTAACCGTGCACGCTGAGGTTTCGCAGGGTAATGTTGCGCCCCTCGATGCGCACGCCTAGGCCGGTGCGACGATCGGGATCCACCGCCGGATCGGTGCCCCGTAGAGTCAGCCCACCAAAGTCCACCGTGATGCCATCGCCCCGGATCACCAGCGCCGGCCGCCCGATTCCGCCGCTGAGCTGCCGCACTTCGCCGGCCGAAAACCGCATCGAATGGGTGATGACGCGCGGAAGAGTTACGGGAGGGGGGCTAAGGGCGAGCATAGTGCGGAGCGTACCTAGGACTTACCCGGAGGCTAACTCCCGTGTTATCACCGGCGGGATTCTGGCAACCATCACGGGGACCCCGCGTGCCTGAAGCGGAAATAGCTTTGCCATGGGCGCTGCGTTGCGATGGCTGTGGGCAAGCTTATTATTGGTGGTTGCCGTGGCGACACGGGCCCAAGTCCCAGTTACCGAACCCGACTTCACGGGTCTGGTGCTCAAAGACGTTCAACAGACCATCTCCACTTGCCTCAGTGAGGTCCAGCACGGACGTACCCACCTGGCTCTCGGGCGGATTGACTCCGCGCTGTTTCCAAACGGGGTGACCCTGGCGCTTGATCCGACGGTGGCGGACCCCCTCACGCACCGCGCTTTTGCCCGTGCCATGCGGGCCTGGAACGAGGCCCTGGGGCTGGACTGCCCGCTGCAACTGGCGAAGACCGGCACCGAGCCCGAGGTGTGGGTACGACTCACGTCAATGCTACCGACGGGGATGGGCCACGAACTCGGTTTGATTCAGCTGGAACGCCGGGTCCAGTACAGCCGTACACTCCATCGCGTCATCATCAAAGGCACGATCTCAGTACTGCAAGCGCACAGGGGACATGCCATGACCGAGGACGAGCAGTTTCACATCATGCTCCACGAGATGGGGCACCTGCTGGGATTGGATGACGTGCCGAACGTTGGCCCGTTGATGGGTCCGATGCAACGCGGACGCACGCTCACCGCCGTTCCCGCCGAAGAAGCGGTGCTGGTCCGGCAACTCCGCGCAATCCTACGGCAACGCAGCCAACAAGTCACTTTGCTGGCCAGCACAATGCCCTAACGTGAAGTTGCGTCATCTCGTGGATTGCTCCCCATAATACAAGGGCTAAATTGATAGTTCCTGTTGTATAGTAATCATGTTTACTCACCGGCTAGGCACCGAGGTGCGGGGCATGGTGATCGGGAATTTTCGATGGTGAACTCTCAATTTAGGCTTATTCTTGTTGCAATGGGCATAGTTGCCGCCGCCGCCAGCAGCTCCGCCACGACGCTTCGCACGTACTTCGTCGGGAACAGCGTGACCGACACGATTAACTATCAAGGCCTGGTCGCCCTCGCCGCAGGTCGGGGACATTCGCTACCCTACGGTCGGCACATGATCCCGGGCGCGCCGCTCCAGTGGATCTGGGACCACCCGGGTGACGGATTCCAAGAGCCGCCCTATGGCTACTATCCCAACGCCCTTCCGAATTACACGTGGGATGTGATCTCGCTGCAGCCGTTCGATCGCCAACTCGACGGGGCCGACGGCGACGTCGCGATGGTGAGTAACTACTTGGGCAAAGCCCTGTTGCGCGCCGAGAACAACAACGCCCAGTTGTACATTTACAGCCGGTGGCCGCGCCGACCCGAGACGGGCGGCGTCTTTGGCCCGTTCAATTTCCAAGCTCTGTGGGACCGCACCTACACCGGCGGGTGGGATGGCACCAACGAGAGCCGTGATTTCTTCGTCAAACTCCTGGCCCGGGTACGCACCAACCATCCGGGGTTGACCAAAAAGCCGTTGCTCGTTCCGGTCGGTGACGTGCTATACGAACTGGACAAGCGCATGAAGGCGGGGCAAGTGCCGGGCTACACCGACATCGTCCAACTCTACTCGGATGGTATCCACTTCAACAACGTTGGGAGCTTCCTGGTCGGAACGACCTACTACGCGACGTTGTTCAAAAATGACCCCGCCGGGCAGGTCGTGCCAAGCCAGTACGGATCGATTCCAGTCCCAATAGTCCAGGCCATTCAGGACGTGGTGTGGGACATCGTGAGTGTTCATCCCCTCGCCGGAGTGCTGGTGACTCCCGCCCCGGTCACCGGGAAGGTCACGCTGGAGGATTACATCGGCGCAACGCTCCCGCCGGTCACCGTGCAACTGAAGCAAGGCGCTACGGAGCAGACCTTCGCGAATGTTGCCCTCAGCCCGTCTGGGGGATTCAGCGTCAACTCCAGCCTTCGCGGGTCCTTAGAGGTTCGGGTGAAGTTTCCCACCAGCGTGCGCCGACTCCTAGGTTCGGTGGCCCTCACCGACGCCGGGGCCGCCGTGGGGAGCGGTCTTCTGCTGAACGGGGATTGCGATGGGGATAACTCCGTCACGGTCTTCGACTACGACGTGCTAAGCCAGGCGTTTGACGCCACCTCGGGCGGCGCCGGGTACAACGCCGCCGCCGACCTAGACGGGGACGGCTCGGTCACCGTGTTTGATTACGACCTCTTGAGCCGTAACTTCGACCTCACCGGCGACTAATCTAATCCTCGGGCCCGATCAATTCGGCGAGGCGCTGAAGGCGAAGGTCATGCGGGAACGCGGCGTGCAGCACGCGGACCGCATGGCGTTCCGCGACTCGCCACGGAAACGGCGGCCCCCATTCGCACTGGGCGGCGGCCGCCACGTGGAGAGCCGCCTCCGCTCGCATCCGCGAGCCCTCCACCAGACTGGCGGCCGTCAGGTAACGCAGCAGGGGCGCTTCCCCATGGCGTAAGGCTTCATCGAGCCACCGGGCAGCATCGTCGCGAAGTCCCGCCGCCAGCAGTCGGCACGCGACGTCCGACAGCGCTTCGGGGTGTCCCGCCAAGGGCCGCACCAAGGCGTTCGGCTCCCGCCCCTGCAGGGGGCTTTGGGCGAGGAACCCTTCCGCGCGCAGGGCTGGTTCGAGGGGGCTCAAGAAGTGCGCGTTCAGCAGATCGGCCCGCTCCGCCCCATCCTCCAGCAGACCCGCCCGGCGCGTGGCCACTGCGTGGAGCCACCACACCATCGGGTCGTCGCCTAGGCGCAACAGGGCATCGTCCAGTGCCGTCATCGCCGCCTCCGCGTCGCCGCACTGCAGGTGCGCCAGAGCGGCCACCAGCCGCGCCGGCCCACGAAGGGCGGGGTCCGCTTCGGCTTGGGCGAGGGCGGCGCTGGGGTCCTCGCCCCGCGCCAACCGCGCCAGGGCAACTGCCCACACTTCGGCCCGCGACGACGGGGGGGGCGTGAACAAAGGATCCGGGGAGGGTAATTCGGTCGCAGCCACCGGCCACGACAGCCGGTCAACGCCCTCGGCATCCCGGAGGGCAAAACCCTTCGGTCCCGCCAGATCGCCAACGAGGGGGATTGTCAGAGGCGTGACGGGATCTGCCGGCGCGGGGGCTTCCATCGTTTGGTCGCCGGCGGTGAGCAGGAACATGCGGCCCCCCTCCATGGGCCGGTGCAACTGCACACGTAGCCGGTCTTCCGCCCGCGAGACTGCGCCGGTATCCGTCACTGCGTCCGGACTTCCGATGCCGCTGAACGGTACGACGACCACCGAGAACGCGTCGGCTTCAAGGGGGGCCAGCCACCCCGCAGGGCCTTCTGGACGGCGGAACCAGGCGCGATCACCCTGATTCTGGGCCATGGTCGCGAAGACCCCCACCGGGGCCAGCACGGCGTATCCCGCGTCCGCGACGGCGTCCACAATGGCCACCCCGTTCGCTTGCGGAACCACGATTGCCGCCCCCGTCGCCAGGCAGAATCCTCCGGCATACGGGGCGGGCACAAGTCCTCGGTTGTGGATGCGCACGTCGGCCTGAAGCACGGCCCGGTCGGGGGCTAGTCGCCATCGCACGGCGAGGCTCAGGTCCGTACCCGACTCCAGTTCAAAGAAGATCAGCCCGCCGGGTTCGTCGTCCTCGTCGGATGGTTCGGGACGGAAGTCCACCGGCCCCATGGCATTGGGCCGGTTCGGGCCCGAGGTCATCCACTGCAGCCCCGCACTGAGCCACGCCCCTCGGGGGCCTTCCGCGTGAGGGGCCAGCACGGTGGGGATGGCGAGGGACCGCCGCCCGGTCCGTTTGTCCAGCAGTTGGAGGAGGCGACCGCCAAGGTCACGCGCAAATGTCGCCTGCACCAGGTCATTCTCCAAAATGGCCACGCGAAGGCTGGTGGGTTGGCTGCGCCCCGTGGGCCGCAATGCGGGATAGGGATAGGGGGGCAGATCGGACACCGTGGGGACCATTTCTAGCGTGCCGCATTCCCAATCTAGGGTGTCTTCGAAAACCTCCGTAGGCATGATTCTGGGCGGGAGGGTACCCGTCGGATAGAATGTAATCGGCAACGATGCCGAATACCATCCTATGGGACGCGCCGGACTACTAATATTGAAGTGGGTACTCGTACCCGCCGCCCTTGCCCTGGTGGGTTACTACTTGCTCGGCCCGATGATTAGCCAGGGCGCGATGCCCGGCTCGCGCACGGTGAAAAAGCTTGCCGGTCGCGTGGGGGTAAGCCCCGACGTGACGCCCGGCCAGCCCACTAACCCCGCCAACCCGCTGGAATCCTCAGAGGCGGACGGGCCTAAGTTCCCGGAACCCGAGGTTGAAGTGACGGTCGTTGATCAGGGCAAGGTGAGGTGGTCAGCGGGGAGCGGAGGCGGGGCATCAGCCTCAGGAAGTTCCGGACGGCGACGGCGAGAGAGTTCCACTCGCCGACCCTACCGGCCGGCCGAAGACCGCGCCGCAACCGACACGGGGGCAGCAGTGGCCACCCCGTCGGCTGACCAGGATCCGCCCGCTCAGCCCCCCAGTGAAGCCACCGCGCCCGCCGAAAGCAGCGGTGATGCCGCCGGGGCCGGCGGCGAGGCCACGCCCCCACCGCCTGAGTCCACCGTTCCCTAGGGCGAGTCTCGTATACTCGGGGACCGTGCTCCTCAGTGTCAAAGGAATCAAGAAGGCGTTTACCATTGACGTGGTGCTCGATGGGGCCGATCTGCGCCTCGATCGCCACGAAAAAGTCGCCCTCGTCGGGCGCAACGGCACGGGCAAAAGCACCTTGCTCCGAATCCTTACCGGCGAGATTGAGGCCGACGCGGGCTCGGTCCTGTGGGAGCGCGGCGCTGAGTTTAGCTACCTGCGGCAGCAGGCACAACTGGACGAAACCCAGACCGTGCGCGAAGCCGCCGAATCGGCCCGCGCCCACCTCCTCGCCCTCCAGGCTCGCCTTAACGAGCTGGAAGTGAAACTGGAGCACAACCCCTCGACCGAGGATTTAGACGAGTACAGCCTGTTGCACGAACACTTCACCGCCGAGGACGGATACAGCGTGGAGCGCGACGTCACGACCGTGCTTCGCCGCATGGGCTTTGCGGACGACGAGTTTGAGAAATCCGTAGGCGCGCTGAGCGGAGGCGAACGCACCCGGCTGATGCTGGCGCGGCTCCTCTTGGAAGAGCCCGACCTGCTGATTCTGGACGAGCCGACCAACCACCTGGACCTCGAGGCCGTGGAGTGGCTAGAGAGCTGGATTCGAGGCTACCACGGCGCCGTGCTCCTGGTTTCGCACGACCGCGTCTTCTTACAGGCCACCGCCCAGCGGGTGGTCGAGTTGCGTAACGAGCGCCTCTACAGCTACCCCGGCGGCTACGACCAATACCTTCGTCTGCGAGCCGAAGAAGAGGACCGGCAGGTTGAAGTGGCCAAGCGCCAGGCTGAGGAGATCGCGAAACTTGACGAGTTCGTGCGGCGATTCATTAACAGCCAGCGAACCGCCCAGGCCCGGGGCAAGCTGAAGATCATGAACCGCCTGAAGGAGACTCAGGTGCACGCCCCCGAGCGCGAGAAGGGCATCAAGGGCGGCTTTGCGCGGGTGCAACGGGCGGGCGATATCGTGCTTCAGACCAAAGGTCTGGGGATGTCGTTCGGCGCGCAACGGTTGTTCGCTAACCTCGATTGGACGGTGCGTTGGGGGGAGCGCTGGGGCGTGGTGGGCCCGAACGGAGCCGGGAAATCGACCCTGATGCGGATTTTGTTCCGCGACCTTGAGGCCACCGAAGGCCGGGCACACCTGGGAGCGGCGGTGTCCCTGGGCCTATTCGGCCAGGACGCCGAAGACCTGAACTCGGAGGACTCGCCCATGATGGCCCTGCACGAAGGGGCCGGCCTGGACTTGCCGCACGCTCGCAATCTCCTGGGCCGGTTCCTGATTAGCGGCGACGACGCTACCCGGCCGATCAAAACCCTCAGCGGCGGCGAGCGCAACAAGGTGCAATTGGCCCAACTCACCGCGCTGGCGCCCAATGTGCTCGTGCTGGACGAGCCGACGAACCACCTGGACATGGATTCTCGCGAGGCCCTCGCTGAGATCCTGCGCGAGTACACCGGCACGCTAATCCTGGTTTCGCACGACCGCTGGTTGCTGGACGCCGTGACCAACCATACGCTAGACCTGCGGCATGAGGCCCCGGCGCAGTACGAAGGGAACTATTCGGCCTACCGACGCGCCCGCGAGCGCGGGGTCGTGGGCGGGCCTGCGGCCCCGACCCCCGCTCCGGCGCCGTCGGTCCGAAAGGTCGACCCAAGCCCGGTGGGCGTGGCCTTTCGGCGGCCCGGCGAGAGCTTGCCCCCAGCAACAAACCTATCGCCCCGAGAGCTAAGTAAAGCAATCTCGCGCGGCGAGCGCGACCTGGGAGACGCCGAAGAGGCTGTGGGCAAACACGAATCCGAACTGGAGCGACTGGAGAGGACGATGGCGAGTCCGCCCGCCGGTACGGACCTATTCGCACTCAGCAAGCGTCATGGCGAACTGCAACGCCTGATTGAGCAGGCGATGGCGGCGTGGGAAGCCGCGGGACTCACGCTAGAAATGTTGCGCGGCCAGCAAGGCGGGTAGCTCAGCGATGGGCGCTACGCGGGACTAGTGCGCCGGGACGACGGTGCCGTGCACTTCGCCGAAGCCCACCCGGTACCCATCGCCCTGGCCGTAGCCGGTGAGGATCAGCGTGTCGCCGTCCTCCAAGAAGGTGCGCGTCTCGCCGGTTTCGTCGAGGGTTAGCGGCTGCTGTCCTCGCCAACTGAGCTCCAAAAGAGAACCGTAAGTTCCTGGTTCCGAGCCGGAAATGGTGCCGGTGGCATACAGGTCACCCGTCTCAATCTGGGTGCCATTACTCGCCATGTGCGTTAATTGCTGAAGGAAGTTCCAGTAAAGATCGCGCGCGTTACCGTGCGAAATCCGCTGCGGCCGGGTCATGCGCGCCGATTGAAGCCACACCTCAAGCACAAGGTTATAGTGCCCATCAAGGGGAGATTTCAGGTGAGGTAAGGGTGCCGGCTCCTGCGGCATCCCGGCCACCCGGAACGGCTCAAGGGCGTCCAGGGTCACCAGGTACGGGCTGATGCTGGTGGCGAAGCTCTTGCCCAGGAAAGGTCCCAGCGGCTGGTACTCAAATCGCTGGATATCACGGGCCGACCAATCGTTGACCAGCACAACGCCGAGGATCATCTCTTCGATGCGACCGATGTCCACGGTTTGCCCCATAGCATTACCGCCACGGGTAAAGAAGCCCAGTTCCAGTTCGAAATCAAGTTCCCGTGTGGGTCCGTACGCCACGGTGTCGGCGTCGATACGCGTGATGCCGGACGGTCGATGGATCGGGGTGCCCGAAACCACGACACTGCTGGCGCGCCCGTTGTAGGCCACCGGCAGGTGGCGATAATTGGGGAGCAACGGGGGCTGATCGGGCCGGAACATTCGCCCGACGTTGGAGGCGTGATGGATTCCCGAGTAGAAATCGACGAAAGCATTGACCTCGATGGGCACCAGAAGCTCAACGCCGTCAACGCGGAACAACACCCGCTGCCGCAGGGCTACGTTATCCCGGAGCGTGCCGCAGTCATCACGCAGGAGTTCGGCCACTTGCCGGCGGATGATCCGAAGCGTCGCCGGACCATCGTCTATCAGCGAGAAATTAACGTGCCGGTCGAATCCCTTGGTACCCGTGACCAGATCCGCCTCGACGAGTTCCCGAACGTCGATGAGCATGTCGCCAATGCGAACGCCCTCCGTCCGAAAGGCATTACCTCCGGCACGAAATGAACAGAACGGTAAGTTCTGGAGGGGAAACGGGGAGTCCTGATCCACCGGGATCCAGCTCCGCCAGTCGGCCGGTATTCGGTACATGATAGTCGCCGTCGGTCGTAGCCGACGGGCCGGTTTTACCCTTTGGAGCTAGGCAAAAAGGTTCAATCGACGCAGTCCCGCGAGCGGTTCGTCTAGGCTACACGTCCCGATACCGCCAAACAGCACCCGGAACTCGGCAATCTCCTCCAGGTCGGCCTCCAAATCCACCCAGCCTAGTCCGCCATCGGTGAACCAGAACGCGGTGGGATCGGTCTCACTGAGAATTCGCACGATCTCCTGCGTGGTGAGGTCGTGGGCGGTGGCCAAAACCCCGGCGACCAGCACATTCAGGAAGCCATGCGCCATCGCTCCGGTGCGCTCGTCCCGGTGCGGAAACGGCTCGTGGAGCCCGGCGGTTAGCTTAAACGGCACGTCGACCGACACCATTTCGCGGAGGAAGGTGGCGACCGCATCCCCGCTGGGGAAGGCCGCGGCTTCCAGGCCGCCCATCCGTGCCTTTGCCCCCACCACTTCACTTTCGGCCAGAGTTTGCCAGGCTGTATCGACGCCGGGACCCCAGGGTAGCTCCACGTAGGCGTCCTCAAAGCCCGCGTTGGCCACCGCCCGCAACGCCCCCAGAGTGACGTCTTCGGGGGCAGCTTTCACTTCGTAGGCGTCCACCAAGGCCCGGTCCTCCACGAGCGCTTCAAACCGCTCGATGGCCAGAAGGTCCTGCCGAAATCCTTCCAGCGATGTGCCCAGTACCGAGAGCTGCCACGGGCGATCGGGATCAATCGTTTGCTGCTTCAGCCACGCCCCTAGCTCGGGCAACCAGTTCACCGGGATCACGAACCGGCGGATGTAAGGGGCGGTTGGAGATTGCCGGGCGACTTGGTGGCGCAGGGCGGCCTCGACTAGCGGTAAGGCCGTCGGTGGGAATAACCCAGCGTCATCAAAGCCTTGATGCAGGAGCGCGTGCAAAGAACCAACCATAGCCTAGTTTAGCCGGGAGGCCAGGCCAGGGGACGTCCGCCCAGCAGGTGCGCGTGTAAATGGGGGACAGACTGACCGCCGTCCTCGCCCTGGTTGATCACCAGCCGGTAGCCGTTCGTCAGGCCCATTAACTCCGCCACCCGCCGCGCGGCATTCAGCAAGTGGCGATGGTCCCCTTCGTCCGGCACTTCGGCCAAGCCCGGAATCTCTTGACGGGGAACCAAGACAATGTGAACGGGCGCTTGGGGCTGGTTGTCACGGAAAGCGACGACATGCTCGTTCTGGTAGACGATCTCAGCGGGAATTTCCCCTTGGATGATACGTGTAAAGAGAGTTGGCACCCTCTCATCGTACCGCATGACTGTCCCTACACCCTCAGACCCAACAGTCCGTGATGATACTTCTAATCTTTACAATTTCATATAGGTTTACAACTGAAGCTTTTGTTCTGCTTAATTCATATTCTCGTTGACTTTATCGAGAGTTATCCCTTAGAATAGATTTCAGGTTGTGGTGTGGACAGTCGTTCTCTCCTTGGCCCTAGAGAGAGATTCATGCCTGCGATTGGCCTTTGCCCCACCCGCTACCAATGCATGATGGACGAGGAAGTTGTTACCCTTGCCCATGATGGTGCGCCCGGCGCCACCGAATTCCTATTGCACCGGTACCGTACACTCGTTGAATCGAAGGCCCGAGCCTATTTCTTGGCGGGAGCGGACCATGAAGACGTCGTTCAGGAGGGCATGATCGGCTTATGCAAGGCAATTCGCGATTATCGTGAAGACCAATCACATAAATTTAGACCCTTTGTAGAATTGTGTGTAACACGACAAATTATTACGGCCGTTAAATCAGCAACGCGGCACAAGCACATGCCACTTAACGCTTCGGTATCTTTGAACCAGGGCTTTAACGAGGACTCGTCGGATGACACGCTGCTGGACGTCTTACCGGACCCCACCGTGCCCGCGCCCGACGAAGCGATTCTGCACGCCGAATTACCCGAAGCCATTCACGAAATGGTGGAGCACGCGCTGAGCGAGCTAGAGCGAGGCGTGCTGTGGAGCTATTTGGACGGTAAGACCTACCGCGAAATGAGCACCGAACTCAAGTGTCGGACTAAGTCCATCGACAACGCGTTGCAGCGAGTGAAGAAGAAGCTGGGCGTATTGATTGAGGCCTAGGCCCTGACCTCCGGTAGACTCCCGCTTCAATGAGGCAGCGGGTGGCAACAGCCCTCCTATTACTCCCTGCGGTGCTGCTGGCCGTATTTAGCGTATCCCCGCTTCCAGTGATTTTGGTCTGCGTGATTGGCACCGCGTTGGCCACCGGCGAACTGCTCCGCTTAATCTCTGGTGTCCGCGCGTACCCCTGGATGACCGCCGGGATGGTGATGGTGGTGCTGGTGACCGCGGGCCTGGCCCAGCCCACGTTGCCGTTCTGGCGCGTCTTGCTGGCGGTCGGAGTGCCGTTCCTCCTCGGCTTGGTGGGCATCCGCGACACCCTGCGCGATGGGCCTTGGCGAAGCTTTGCGGGCCTCTATCCCGCCGCCGGCATGTCGGCCCTTGCCGCCGTGCACGCATTGGGCGTTGTGGCCCCAGACGGAGGTCCCTTTGCCTGGAACCGAGTGTTGCTACTGACCTTGCCCGTGTGGGCGGGGGACTCGATGGCGATCTTTGCCGGCCGGGCCTTTGGTCGGCACAAGCTAGCGCCTGGGGTCTCCCCCAACAAGACCGTCGAAGGCGCTCTGGCCCACAGCATCGCGGGCATCACCGTCGCGGTGGCCATCGCCCCCTATATCCTGGTTGATTGGTGGCAAGCGGGTATTATTGCGATGGCAATTAGCCTCTTTGCCCAAGCTGGAGACCTCCTCGAAAGCGCACTAAAACGCCACGCCGGAGTCAAAGATAGCGGCGCACTGTTGCCCGGTCACGGCGGCTTGCTCGACCGGATTGATGGCTTGCTCCTCTCCGCCCCGGTAGGCGCGCTCATGCTGTACCTCATGGGCCTCTTGCGCTGATCCTCAGGCAAGAAGGTCCTGGAGTTAGGTGTTGCCGGGTAGCCTCAAAGTGATGCCGGCGATTGAGACTCACGACCTGCGCAAAACCTACTACCAGCCGAAGAAAGCGCCGGGATTGGGCGGGGCCATTCGAGGTCTGTTCAGCCGGGATCGGACCGCGATTGAAGCGGTAAAGGGAATTGATCTAGAAGTGGCCCAAGGCGAAATCGTCGGATTCTTAGGGCCCAACGGGGCGGGTAAGACCACCACGATTAAGATGCTGACCGGCATCCTCAACCCCACTTCCGGCACGGCCCAGGTGCTGGGCTACCGGCCGTTTGAGCGCCGGCCCGACCTGCTACGCCAAATTGCCCTGGTGATGGGCAACAAGGCCCAGTTGTGGTGGGATCTCCCGGCTTGGGAGAGCTTTGTGGTGTTGCGCGAGGTCTACGACGTCGACCCTCGCAAGTTTAAAACCCGGGTGGACACGCTGATTGAACTCCTCGACTTGAAGGATAAGGTGCACACCCAGGTCCGCCGCCTGAGCCTGGGCGAGCGCATGAAGTGCGAGCTAGTGGCCGCCTTACTCCACGCCCCCCGGGTGCTGTTCCTGGATGAGCCCACCATCGGCCTTGATGTGGTGAGCCAAAAGCGGATTCGCGACTTTTTGCGGCAGGTAAACCGAGAGGAACAATGCTCCATTGTTTTAACCAGTCACTACATGCAGGACGTTCTGGAGCTCTGCGAGCGCGTGGTGGTGATTGACCACGGATCCAAGGTCTTTGACGGAACCCTCAGCTCCCTCACCGGCGATTATTCCGATACTCGACGCTTACGTCTAAGCCTGGACGAGACGGTGGACCCCGCCCGATTTGCTGAGTACGGTGAAGTGGTAGAGTTTGAGGCCAATACGGTAGTCCTCGCGATTCCACGCGACCAAACCGCCGCCCGAACCGGTGAAATCCTGCAGGCCTTCCCGGTGAACGACATTGCCGTGGAGGAGGTCTCGGTGGACGAAGTGATTCGCCACCTGTTTGAATCGGGCCAGACCAATCCCGCCCACACCGGTCCCTAACTCAATGGAGGCGGATGTTTCACGTGAAACATCCGCCTCCATTGAGCGAAGCGCTATGAGGCTTCAAACAGCCGGGCGCGCTCATGGAGCTTCACCAGCGTAGCGGCTAACTCGTCCGCCGCCGCTCGCTCTCGCTTCACCACTTCGGGCTTGGCCCGCTCCACAAACTGGGGATTATCCAGCCGGGCGCGCAACTTCGTCAGTTCGGCGGTTACGCGATCTACGTCCTTTTCTAGCCGCGCGCGCTCTTTATCAAGATCCACCAGTCCATCAATGGGGAGGTGGAGGTCGATCCCTTCCACGGTGGTGGTGATGAACTTGCCCTCCGGTCTTCCTGGGCGTAGCGCCTCAACCCAGGCTTGGCTGGCCAGCACACTTTCGCCCCCCGCCAGGTCACCGTCGTAGTACGCGATCGGGATTGAGCGCATCGCCGGGAGGCCGACCTCCGCGCGCAGGGCGCGCAAGGCACGGGTCACGGCAAACCAACGCTCGACGCGGGTTTCCACCACGCCGTCCGCAAAACTCTCCGGTAACGCGGGCCAGGCCGCGCTCATCAAGAACGGCGCTCGCTCCGTGATCGGCAGGTGCTGGTACAGCTCTTCGGTGAGGTGCGGCATGATGGGGTGCAGCATCGTGATGAACGCACTCAGGGATTGCACCAGGACGTGCTGCGGCGCGGCCCGCCGGACGGGATCGAGGAGCCGCGACTTTGCCACTTCGATGTACCAGTCGCAGACTTCGGACCAGAAGAAGCCGTACAGCGCCTGGGCCGCCGCCTGCATGTCGTAGCCATCATAGGCCTCGCGTACGGTGCGCTCGGTAGCCGACAGGCGACTCAAGAGCCACCGATCCACGTCCTCTAGAGCCGGATTGGCGGACGGATCGTAACCGTCCAGGTTCATCAACACGAATCGCGCCGCGTTCCAGATCTTGTTACAGAAGTTGCGGGCCTCCTCGGTCCGGCGTTCGGAGTACCGGATCTCCTGGTTCATCCCCGCCTGGCCCAGCAGGGTAAACCGCAGGGCGTCCGCGCCAATCCGCTCGATCACTTCGCGCGGATCCACCCCGGTGCCCAGGCTTTTGCTCATGCGCCGCCCGTCCTCGGTCAGCACCGTGGCGTGTATGTACACGTCCCGGAACGGGATTTCACCCATAAAGTCCAGGCCCATCATGGCCATGCGCGCGACCCACAGGTAGATAATGTTGCGATCGGTGACCAGGATCGAGGTCGGGTAGAAGTCCGCCAGGGACTCGGTGCGCTCGGGCCAGCCTTGCGTGGCAAACGGCCATAGGCCGCTACTGAACCAAGTGTCCAGCACGTCATCGTCCTGCCGCACAATCGGCACCGCGCCCGCCTTGCCTTGCGCTTCTTCCCAGCTCTGCGCGGCAAACGCGGTGCCGTCCTCCGTGTAGTACACCGGGATGCGGTGGCCCCACCACAGCTGTCGACTGATGCACCAATCCCGGATGTTCTCCATCCAGTCCAGATACACCTTGGTGTAGCGCTCAGGAACAAATCGAATGCGACCGTCCCGAACGGCTTCAATCGCGGGCTTGGCCAACTCGCTTTGGCGGGCAAACCATTGTTCGCTCAGCAGCGGTTCAATCACCTCGCCACTTCGCTCACTCACAATCACCGGGATGTCGTAATCTTCGATGCGCTCCAGCACTTCCAGCGCTTCGAGGTCGGCCACGATGGCCTTTCGGGCCTCATAGCGGTCCATTCCCGCGTACTTACCGCCCATCTCCGTGATCTTTGCCCGCTCGTCGATGCATCGGGGCATCTCCAGGTTATGGCGACGGCCCACCTCAAAGTCGTTCGCGTCGTGGGCGGGCGTAATTTTCACCGCGCCGGTGCCAAACGTAGGGTCCGGATAGAGGTCCGCAATCAACGGAATCTCCCGGTTCATCAGCGGAAGCACGAGTTGCTTGCCCACGAGGCCTTCGTAGCGCGCATCTGAGGGGTGGACCGCCACGGCCACGTCGGCCAGCATCGTTTCGGGGCGCGTGGTGGCAATCGTTACCGAGCCGGAGCCATCCGCGAAGGCGTACCGAATGTGATACAGCTTGCCGCGGATCGTCTTGCGCTCGGTCTCGATGTCCGACACGCTGGTCAGAAGCACCGGATCCCAGTTAACAACTCGTTGACCCCGGTAGATGAGGTCGCGCTCAAACCAATCAATGAAGACCTGGAGCACGGCCTTGGCGTAGTCGTCGTCCAGGGTGAAGCGGGAAATCGACCAATCGAACGCGCAACCCAGTTGCCGGAACTGGCTGAGGATGGTGCCGCCTGACTCATGCCGCCACTCCCAAACCTTCTCCACAAACCCATCTCGGCCCAGGCTGGCCGGGGCGATGCCCTGCTTCTTGAGTTGCTTACTCACCACGCTCTGGGTAGCGATGCCCGCGTGGTCCTGGCCGGGCAGAATCTGCACGCGATCCCCACGCAACCGGCGGTAGCGACCCAAAAGGTCCTGGATGGGATAACACAGGGCGTGCCCCATGTGCAAGCTGCCCGTGATGTTGGGCGGGGGAATCGCGATGCTGTAGACGGGCTTCGTCGGATCGGCATCCGGACGAAAGAGGCCCGCATCCTCCCAGGCTTGGTACCACTTGGCCTCCACCAGGGAGGCGTCGTAACGCGGAGAAAGAGTCGGTTCGGCCATTTTCAGGTTCCTTTCCTGTCGTGAAAGTTTCTCCAGTTTACCGCGCGTCAAACTGTATCCCCGAAACCTACCGGACTGAGACCGGGCGCAAAACAAAAGGGGCATGTTTCACGTGAAACATGCCCCGGGTCGTGACCTCGTGCCCCTACGGGCGGGAGATGCAGCAGCCTCGCTTAGGCGCGAGCCGAACGACGGCGTGCGGCCGCAACCAGACCCGCCGCGGCCAACGCCAGGGTCATCGGCTCTGGAACTGGATCCAATGGCGAACTGGCCATGCCAAGCATCTGGCTACCCGAATTGTCCGAGTTGTCTGAATTGTTGCCTAAGAGCACCAGATCAGACCCACACTTCAGGTCCGCCACAGTGACGGTCGCCGGAGCGGAAGCCGTGAGCTTCGCGTCCGCAATCGCAAAATGCATCGGATCAAAGGACGTAGCGAACGATGCTCCCGCAACTGCGACCAGCGCGGCGAGTTTGAAGAAACGAATTTGGATCATGTGATCCTCCTTCTCCTAGCAAAAATAGGCACGCAACCCAAGCACATCCTCGGGCATGGCGGCACTCCCTCGCAACTATTCTCCCCTAAAAATGCCCTAACAACGCGCTAACCAGGCCCACAAAGATCTCTTCCTGGTATAAACCAGGGCCAAAATCTCACCCTTCACCTATTCTTTATGATCACTGTTTGTATGATTTGAACCAGCGACTCCGCCCCGTGCCGCACCGGATCCACGCAGGGCAGTCCGGTCTCGGCCGTCACCGCATCGCATGCGGCCAGCGCCGCCTCGGTCGAGAGGTGCGCCGTGTTCAGCGCCACGGCGGCCGTCTCGGGCCGGGGGAATGTGCCGCAGGCCTCGCCCAAATCCTCGTACATCCGAATGAACGCCCCCAGCCGAGGGACGGCGATCTCGGGCACCCGCGTCAGGTGCGTCATGCCCGCTCGGTGACATAGGATCAGGTGCGTCGGGCAGCTTCCCCGCAGTAACGGCAGGTTCGCGGTGCTAGAAGGGTGAATCAGCGAGCCCTGACCCTCCACGATCACCCAAGGATGGGCCTGCCAGCGGATCATCTCCCGCTCGATCGCCCCACCGGCAAAGTCCACGCGGATCGCATCCAGCGGAACCCCCGAACCCGTGATCGTGATGCCAATCTGACCAGTGGCCACAAACGCGGCATCAATACCTCGGCGTTGGGCCGCCGCCTGCAACTCCAGGCCAGCGGTCATTTTTCCCACCGCCATATCCGTTCCGATCAACAAGATACGAACGTTGCCGTGGTGACGGGCCGCCGCCGTGCCCACTTCCAGGCCCGCTGGCTCCCGTCGAATGTCCCACACCCACTGGCCCATCGGTAACCCCGGGTAGCGACCGGCCAGCTGATCGTGCAGCCCATTGACCACGCTCATTCCCTCTCGCACCGCGCAATCAATCACCGGCAACCACGGCTCCGGGATCGCCCCCCCGGGCGGGGCAATGCCCAACAACAGCACCTCGGCACCGAGTTGATGCGCGGCGGCCACGTCGGCGACCACCGGCACATCGGGCCCGTAGCCCAGCACCTCAAGCGATGACCGACCCGCAAACTTCGAATCGATCACGCAGACAATGGGATTAGGGGAATAGCGCAGCACCCCGTGCCCCATCTTGCCAAAGTTGTTGTCCAGCGCCCCTTCCATAAACAGCGCGAGTGACTGTTGTCGTTCAAGCATCCGTCAACCTCGCACCATGCCCAGGGACTTCCGATGGCATCACTATTCCGTCTACCATCGCCGCGCCAATCGCTGGATCCGGGGCCAAGTTTAGTTGCGAATCAAGGTCTATATGATCGAAAAGCGCCCCAATCGCCGCGCCCGCACTAATGGCCACGCAACTCTCGCCCATACACCCGATCATGGTGCCCAGCCCGCAAGCCCGGGCCGTCGCCACAATGCGAAGCGCCTCGGTGATACCTCCGCACTTCATCAGCTTCAGGTTCACTCCGTCCACGCAACCGGCCAATCGGGGAACGTCCGCGCTGGTCCGCAAGCTCTCGTCCGCGTAAATCGGCAACGGTCGGTTCGCAAAGATCGCCGGTAAGTCAGCTTCTTGGCCCCGCGCCAACGGCTGCTCCACATAGTCGCAGTCCCGTTCGGCCAGCCAGGCCATCATCGCGCGCGCTTCGTCGGGAGTCCATCCGCCGTTGGCATCCACCCGTAGGCTTACGCCAAAGGGCCTCGCCACTTCACGTGCCGTTTCATATATGGCCCGATCATGCTCACGGCCGTCGGGCGAACCGAGTTTGATTTTTAACGCTCGCCCGCCGGTCCGGGATAGGATTTCGGGCACGCGCTCCCGCACGACTTCGGGCGGATTGATACCAATCGTCACGGAAGTCGGG
>Ga0105047_10004278_pt1 | contig 24909 bp, 16 predicted proteins | sample MAT04_FD_78384 | JGI IMG/M metagenome (GOLD analysis project Ga0105047, IMG submission 78384) | Freshwater microbial communities from Lake Fryxell liftoff mats and glacier meltwater in Antarctica - MAT-04 (megahit assembly) | ecosystem: Environmental > Aquatic > Freshwater > Ice > Liftoff...
GAGAGTGCGATGGCAGGCTCGTCGTCGATCTCAACGGGCTTGGCAGGTGCCTCCGGTGGCGCAGCAGCAATGAGCGCGTTGGCCAAGGCAAGGTCCGCCTGTGCATCGGCCGTGAATGCGGGCAGCGGACCGATCGGTCCGGGTAGATGCAACACCCACAGCCAACTGCGTGCCAGTTCGCCGGCGATTTGCTCACGCTCGGCGCGGCCAACCGCAGGCCCGGCCATGACAAGGCCGAGGGCGAGGGCAAATCGATCGTGCTCTGCCTCATCGACCGGTGCTGGGGCCGTCGCGGCAGCATCGTGGCGGCGGACCGTGCCGATGGCGCTCGGCGGCTGTGGCATATCTGCTAATGCCGGGTCGATCTTCTCGGCGGCAGGCAGGTTCTGGCTCACAAGATGTGCGCGCCAAGCCAGTAGCGGATCGCTCGCCGTGCGCTGCAACTCTTTGGAAAAGGCGGCTCGCTGATTAGGTGCGATGCTTGCTGCCTGGTCCGCCGCGGCGGCGGCGAGCAACTGCCTGCCCGCGGCGATGTGGGCGGGTGTGGCCCAAACAGTGGGGGCCGCGATGAGGCCGCAAAGGAAGGCGAGCCGAAGCCATCGCGCAAATTGTGCCGGTAGTGTGGGTGGGCTGGGGGGTGCATTTACCCGATCGCGCGGCGGCAAAGTGCCACTGAAACGCCTTTCAGAAAACGTCGGGCGGGACTGGGCCGATAGATAGGGCGACAGGCCCACGAGGCACACGAAGCGCAGAATCTGCGTTGCAACGGCTTTGCAACGGCAAGATGGTGTGTGCAGTGTGCTGATGCAAGGTGCCCAGGAGCTGCTCATGATTGCTGCGAACATTGATGGCACGGTGACGTTTCGTGTATTTCTGCCGCATGCGGCGAAGGTGGAGCTGCTCGGCGACTTTACGTCATGGCGTGAGAAGCGGGTGGCGATGACTCGTGAGGCGCCGGGATGGTGGACGATTACGCAGAACGTGCGTGAGGGCGAGCACCTGTTTTGCTATCTTGTTGACGGGTCAATCTGGCTGGCCGATTACGCCGCGCACGGTGTGCGGCTCAATGATTATGGTGGCTGGGTGAGCCAGCTGCGTGTCGTGCCTAACCAAATTGGTGAGCCGGTGGGCAACACATTGGGCGCAGTCGAGCCCAAGGGCGAGGTTGCTGAGCGCATGCTGGCGGCGTGAGTGCCTGCTGGCAGGTGAACCAAGCTCATTGCAAAATGAAAGCGACTCCGAGCAAGAATGCCCGGAGTCGCTTTTTTGTGCGGTCAAACGTAGGGCCAGCAGGGCCTGAATTTACTCGGCCAGCTTGGGGCCCTTGTCGCCTTGGTTGTTCAGGTTGATCTCGCCATTGGCCTGCTCATACTGGCGAATGACCTGGCCGAGGGTGATGGCCAGGCGCTTGGCGCCGCGCCAGTTCATCACAACGCGCGAGCTGACATCGAACACCAGCATGGGCTTGTTGTCCGGCGTGGGGCTGGGCAGGTTGACGCCGAAGTCCATGATGACCTCATCGGGCGTGGTGGAGGTGCGAATGGTGTTCGCGTACGAGGTCCGCATGCGGGACTCGTCGATACGGAGCTGAATCTGCTGCTGGTTGTTCTGATCGCTCATGCTGAACCTTTCAAGTGCTGTGTCAGCGGGGTCTGGCGGATGCCTGCGCTGCCTTATCAAATTGTGGTGCGGTTGCACAGGCCTCTCCTGATGCGTGCCGCGAGACCCATTTCGGGGTGCGAGGATAGCCACTTTAGGGTTTGCGTGGGTGAGGCGGGCGGCGCAGCGGGGGGTGAAGTCTGGGGGAACGGCGGAAAACTTAGTGAAACAGTTATCTGCCAGAATGGGCATAGGGGGCGATTTGGGCCAGCAGGGAGGGTTGGGGCGGCGAACAATCGAACCGCACGCCGCCTTGCCGTTTACCGCATGCCCATCCGCTGGACATTTCGTCGCCGCGCCCACTGGCCTGACCTTCGTCAGAGCCGGCTGCGGCTGGCAAGGGCACTGCGGCGCAAGCGGAGGCGGATCAAGCGGCGGTCACGGCTGCTGTACTGCTTGGCATTGGCATTTTGCGTGATTGTCGCGCTCTGCACCGTCGGACCGGTGCCGCGAATGCTGGTGCTGAGGCAGCTCAACGGGCTGATGGCCAACGTTGAGTTCACCGCAGATTCAATTCGCCTGTCGCGCGATGGCACCTTCATCGCTCGTGGGCTGGCAGGGCGGCTGGTGGGGGCAGCGGCGGCGGATTTGCCGACACCCGCGCGCGAGTTGCTGACGGTTGAGGAGGCGGAGCTGGTGCTGAGCTGGCCAGATTGGCAGCCGTGGCGAGCGAGCTTGGCTGAGGTGAAGCTGCTGCGGCCGATGCTGACTATTTCTCAGGGTGATGGCGATGGCGCGACGAACTTGGGCCGCGCGAATGCGGTGGCGCGGCCGACGGTGGGGCCAAGTGCCACGGTGGGGGAGATTCTGGCTCAGGTGGCCCGAGTGAAGCTCCCTCGCGTGATAGTGGCTAATGCGTTTGTGAGGTTGGGCGAGCATCAGCAGTTGCCGCCGGGGGGTACGCAAGCGGATGCGGAGCTACCACGGTTTGCGATCGTGGCGCAGGTTCGTGCGCGCGGGTATTTTGTGCCGGCCGATCGCGACTCACGCAGCTTTGCACTGAAAGTCCGGCAGACCGGGGGCGACAGCATGGGGCTGGGTGGTGAAGCGCTGCAGGTGAGCGGGCGGTGGCTGCCAGACGCGCGCGAGGCGGAAGTGCAGATGAGCGCGATCGACCTCGGGCGCATCACGCCTGAGAAGTTGCCGACAGCGTTTCGTGATCCGTGGCAGCGTCTGAACATGCGCGGGCGGGTGGAGAGCACGGTGATGCGCATCACGCCCGCCGGGGCGGAGATAGACATGCAACTGGCCTCGGTGCGATTGGCGGTGCCGATTGCAGCCGCGCGAGCGGATCTTGCCGTGAGTCGGCCGCCGGTGATGGAGGACGTGCGTGGGACGCTGCGGCTGATGTATACCCCCGGGGGCCAAGGTGTGGTTACGGCGCGGGATGGCGGCAGCAGGCGCTCGGGCATTGAGGCCGTGCTGGATGGAAACCTGGAGGATCTTCGGGCGATGGTGGTGTTCTCGAGCGATGGGCTCTCGCTCGATGCGCCTTATGTGGCGCAGATTGTGGCCCGCGGATTCAAGGTGGAGCGTGAGCCGCGGCTGTTGTGGATGACGCCCGACCTGGTACGTGATCAGCTGACAGAGTTTTCTACACCGACGGCGGAGGTCGATGCGCTGATCAACATCGCCAAGAGCGCGCCGACACCGGAGCGACCGAGCGGCATTCGCATCAGCGGCTCGATGAGCTTTATCAACGGAATGGCTTCGTACGCGCTGTTTCCTTATCCGCTGATTGATCTCTCGGGCACCGTGGATTTTGACGATGATGTGGTGCTGATACGCGGCATTCGCGGTCGAAGTGCCAGCGGCGCGGGCGTGCTGATTCAGGGTTCGTTCAATCAGACCGCGGCGATGGAGATTGAAGTCACTCTGGCTGACATTCCCTTTGATGACGAGGTGAGGAGCGCGCTCGACGCATCGCCTGCTAAGCCGCTGCTGAAGGAGCTCTTCTCCCCTAGCCGTGCAGAACAGTTAAAACTGGTCGGGCTGATGCCAGAGGGTGCCGAGCCGGGAGGCACGATTGATTGGATTAAAATGCGCTTTGTGCGGCCGACTTCGGGCAAGCCGATCTTTGAGCGTTCGGTGACGATTCGCATGGCCGAGGCGCGGTTGCTGCCAGACGCCTTCCCGTTGCCGCTTTATGGAAACAACGTTGAGATCAAGATGGAAGATGGGCGAGTGACGCTCAAAGGCCCGCGGCTGAACACCTATACCGGTGGTGAAGTCGCGGTGGATGTGGACTTGGTGCTTGATGAGGATGCACTCTTTGGGCGGCCGGGCGCGCGCAAGCCGCTGCCTACGGTGCGAGCTGTAGCCAAGAATGTGCGGGTCGATGACAGTGTGCGGCTGGCAATCGATGTGGCCTCAGGGCTTGAGGATGCGGGGTTGGAAAGCGCCGAGCCGGTGCAAACCGGCGATGGCGAAGCACTTACTGCAGGTGAAGCGCTGCGACTGATCGGCTTTGATGGCATGATCAATGCGAGCATTGTGCTCAAAGCCCACGCGACGCTGCCACGGCTTGAGCACGTGCTGGAGCTTTCAATTACCGAAGGCAGTGCGCTGCCGAAGATGAACATCGATGGGGCAGGCGAACAGAGTTTGGGAGCGGCGGTAACGCAGATCAGCGGAGAGCTGCGGCTTACCCCGGAAGCCATCGAGATTCTGTCACTTGCGGGGCAGCTGCGCGTCCAACGTGGCGAGTTTGCCGCGCTTAGCACTGAGAGTGATGGCGTTTTCCTGATGGCCGGAGTCTTCCCACTGGCCGCTGGTGCCGATGGCAAGGTGCCTTTGCCGCAGGCGGATTTCTCACTTTCTGAGTTCAACCTCGCCGCGCCTGTTGAGCAGATTCTGCGGCCGTTTGACAGCCGCAGCGCCGATGCGATCGCCGCGGTGCGATCACGGGCGGTCTTCACGGGCCTGATGGACCTTGATGCTTCGATCGCGCCAGATGTGAGCGAGGAGCGGCGGACAGCGCGCGTCTCGCTGGTAATGCGCAATCTGGAGCGCGTACGCATCAACCTGGCCGAGGGTGAGCTTCGGCTTGATCAGGACAGCGGCGCACTGACCCTTTCTGGACTGGTGGCTGGTAAGGATGACCAGGTCAAGACCCAGACCGCGACACTGCTGCTCTCTGACTTTGAAGCGGAAGTTTCATTTCGGCCGTGGGAACAGATGGAATCTGACTTGGTCGGGCGGCTTGGCGGCTCAGGCGCGCTCGAAGTGTCCTTTGGCGCGATGGAAGATGATGCGGCGGCTGCGGGCGGCGGCCCAGTTGCGGGCGACGGCCCAGTTGCTGGCGATGGCCCAGTTGCTCGCGATGGTCCGGTGCGGGCCGATGGGCGGCTTACGCGCGTGCTGGATCGCACGAGTCTGACGTTGCGCGACGGACGGTTCGGCTCCCCGTTGCTGCGCTCTTTGGCGGCCGCTCTTGGCGGAGAAGCGATCGCCGAGATGCTGCGCGCGGCCGACTTGCGCGGCGAGTTTGCAGCGCAGGTTCGCATTGAAGGTCAGCGCAATGCCGAGCCGGGTGCGCCACTGCTGCCGACGGTGATCATCGCCCCCGTTTGGGCCGCACTGAAGCGGGGCGAGTTTGAAGTGTTGCTGCCGCGAATTGACGGTTCGGTAACTGTGACGAGCGATGGCGGGAGTATCGATGGGCTGCTGATTGATGGTGGCAAGTGGGAGCTTGGCATTGATGGCGCGTGGTATGACTACAACGATGATCAGGGCCGAGCGATATCGACCTTCAAGTGCGATCTCAATGGCATGGCCGATGATCTGACCCCATCACTGCGGGCGATGTTTCCCGAGGGCACCCGCCGCGCACTGCTTGATCTGAAATTGGGCGTACCTGGCGGATTGAGTCTGACCGGTGGTCGGCTGGAAGTAAGCTGGCAGGCCAATGCGCCGGAGCGAGGAACGGCCACCAGCTTCTTCGGGCCATTTCGCTTTGTCGACCTGATGGCAAACCCCGGCGTCAATGTGCGCGAGTGCTCAGGCCAGTTGACGGTGTCCGTTGCCGATGAGCTCGACTCGTCGCGCCCATCGGTGCAAATCACGCTGGAGGATGGTGCGATGCTCGCGGCGGGGTTGCCGATTACCAGTGCTACGGCATTGCTTGAGTCTGGCGCGGCAACCGGACAGTTTGTGCTCAAAGCGGTCGAAGGCGATTGCTTGGGCGGACGCATCACCGGTTCGGCCGTACTCAACGCTGAGGCAAATTCGGCCGGCGAGGGAAAGGTAGCCAGCAGCGACCCTATCGCCGCGGCCGGAAACGGCGCCGCCGAGGGCTTCGCCGCGACTTTTTCGTTTGCGGGAGTGCAGTTGGGCGCGGCGGTCGAAGCGCTCGCCGCCAGCTATCGGGACATTCAGGACACGGAGGGTGCACCCGCTGAAAAGCCAAAATCAGGGTTGAACATCTCGCCGGATGCGCGGATCACCGGACGATTCTCGCTGGTGGGCGGCTTTGGCGGGGCGGCGAACCAGACTGGTGAAGGTTCTGTCCGGGTAGCGGGGGGCCGGATTATCGATGTCCCTTTGCTCGTGCCCATGCTCAGACTGAGTAACTTGCAGTTGCCTGCTGAGCAGCCGCTCGACTATTTCCAGGCAGATTTTACCTTGCGCGATCAGACGATTCGTTTTCAGCGGCTCGCGGCGCTTTCGGCTTCGCTGGCGGTGCTGGGCGAGGGCACAATGAAGCTTCCGAGCTTTGGACTTGATCTCTCGATTGCCAGCCGCGGGCGTGATGTGCGGATTCCGCTGCTGACCGGGCTGCTTGAGTCGCTGCGCGATGAGATCATCACTGCTCGGGTTTCTGGCACGCTGACTGACCCCCAACTCTCGACTGAGACACTCTCGGGCACGCGTCAGTTGTTCTCGGCGCTGCTCGGCGGAGGCACCGGCGCGAACTCCGCCAGCGAGCAGCTCCGCGAGGTTGAGCGGCAGGCGCGGCGCTCCGAGCAAGGCGGCGTGGTGCTCTCTCCGCTAGATCGTCAGCGAGAAGCCGGGGCAGCCGGCGAGGCTGAACCAGACAGCGAAGAGGCCGAGGGGCTGCGATGAGGCAGGCCGGCGGGTGCAGCCCGATTGCCCGCAGGCGGTAATTTCGCAGTGGCAAAGTGGCCGCGGGTTGAACACTAATATTGGGTTGGGAGTGGCGTGTTGGGAACTTGACGTGGCTAGTCGCCACAGTGTTGCATATACAGAAGCAAGGATAATGATGGCTCGATCGATGAACGTTGGTGTGCTGGCTTTTCTTCTGGCGGCGGGAACGGCGGTTTCAGTGGCGGGCGCAGGCCAAGCAGCAGGCGCTGTGCAGGTGCCTGCCGCGGCGGACGCAAATATGAACAAGATCGACCTCGCCGCCAAGTTGCCCATTGATCCGGCGTTGGTGACGGGAAAGCTGAGCAACGGGCTGGCGTATGTCATTCGCAAGCACAACAACCCGGAGGCGCGTGTCTCGGTCTGGCTGCATGTCAGCTCGGGCTCACTCAACGAGAGCGAAGAGACGCGCGGCATCGCGCACTTCCTTGAGCACATGGCCTTCAACGGCTCAAAGAACTTTCCACCCGGTTCGGTGGTGAACTTTTTCCAGTCGCTGGGCCTGCAGTTCGGCCGTGACCAGAACGCCTTTACCAGCTTTGATCAAACCACGTATCAACTCGCGCTGCCAGACAACACGATCTCCAACCTCGACAAGGCCATGCTCTTCATGAGCGATGTGGGAGGGCGTTTGAGCTTGCCAGCTGCTGAGATTGAGTCTGAGCGCGGCATCATTCAGGAGGAGCGGCGCACGCGGCTGAGCGCGCAGCAGCGCGTGCAGGAGCGCGTGCTGCTGGGTCTGGCTCCGGAGAGCACGCTGGGCCGCCGCTTGCCCATCGGCACCGTTGAGACCATCAACTCGGTGCAGCCCAAGGATTTTGAGGCGTACTACCGCACGTTTTACTCAACCGGCAACATGACGCTGATTGTGGTGGGCGATGTTGAGCCAGCCAAGGTGATTGAGCGCGCCGAGGCGGCGTTTGCAGATCTGCCCAAAGCCGAGCGGCCAAAGGACTTGGATGCGGGCGTAAAGGGCACCAGTGGCCGCCGCGCGGTGGTAGCGACCGACCCTGAGCTGACCAGTGCGAGCTTGTCGATCAACCGCATCAGCCCGCCGCTGCCGCCGAACCGCACGGTGGGCGACTTCCGGCGCGAGCTGGTCGAGACGATCGGCACCTGGGCGGTGAATCGGCGCATTAGCGCGAAGCTGGCCAAGAGCGAGCAGCCATACCTGACGGCGAATGCCGCAGTGCAGGATCTTGCCAATACGGTGCGCATCGCGGGAGTGAGCGCAGGCGGAAAGGCCGAGAATTGGCGTGCGATGTTGACCGAGGTATGCAAAGACCTCAATGCAGCACTCTCCTACGGAGTGACGCAGCGCGAGGTGGACGATGCCCGCAATGAACTGATTTCCTCGGCTGAGCAGGCGGTGGTTCGCGAGACCACGCTGCCAGCGCGGGCCATGCTGGGGCGCATCAATAGCGCACTTGCGGCTGATGAAAACCCGCTGAGCGCAAGCCAGCGGCTCGACCTGCTCAAGACACTGCTGCCGACGATTTCGGCGGCGGAGGTTGGCAGCATGTTCTCCAAGGTGTTTGACTTTGAGAACGCAGTGATCGTCCTTGAAGCACCCAGCTCTGGCGATGTGCCAAGCGAGGAGCAGCTTGTCAAGCTCGCATCCGAGGCCTTGGCGACCAAGGCGGAGAGACCGACCGAGGAGGTCAAGGTTGCTGCGCTGCTTGCCAAGATGCCCACGGCCGGCACGGTCGAGGGCAAAGTGTTGCATGAGCCGTCGGGTGTGACGAGCTGGTGGCTGAGCAACGGCGTTCGCGTTCACCATCGCAGCGTGGAGAAGCCCAAGGGCCAGGCCACGATCAGCATCCTGCTGCCCGGTGGCGAGCTCAATGAGACCGCGGCAAATCGCGGCATCTCATCGGTCGCGGGTTTGGCGTGGGCAGACCCGGCTACCAAGCAGTTCAACAGCACCCAGCTGCGAGATTTCTTCACCGGCAAGAACGTAAGTGTCAGCGGCAATTCGCAGGGTGATTCCTACGGTTTGAGTGTCTCGGGCGCAGTGCAGGACCTCGATGCGGGCATGCAGCTGGCGTATTTGCTGCTCACTGAGCCCAAGATTGAGACGGCCGCGGTGGCGCAGTGGAAGCAGGGGCAGGAAGAGGGCATCAAGATGCGCAAGTCTCGTCCTGAAGGGGTGCTTGTGGAGGTGATGTCCGAGGCAATGCTGCCAGCCGATGAGGTGCGCAGCAAGCCGCTCACTGCCGAGCAGGTCAGCGCCGTATCAATCGAGCAATCGCAGGCCTGGCTCGAAGGCATCATCGCTGCGGCGCCGATCGAAGTTGCCGTGGTGGGTGACATTGATGCCGCTACCGCTGAAAAGCTGGTGACAAGCTACCTGGGCGCACTGTCCAAGCGTGAGAAGATCAGCGATCAGACGCTGGCTGCAAGGCGCATACTCAAGCGCAACCCCGGCCCGCTCAGCGAGACGCGCAGCATGGCCACCAAGACGGACAAGGCCATTGTACTCGATGGCTTTACCGGCCCCGATGCCACGGATGTAAGCGATGTGCGACTGATGCAGCTCGCATCGCGCGTGCTTTCGACACGCATGGTCAAGACCATTCGTGAGGAGAAGCGTCTGGTCTACTCCATCTCGGCGCGCAGTCAGCCCGGTGTGACGTACAAGGGCAGCGGCATGTTCCTCGCAACAGCACCGACCGACCCTGCCAACGCCGCGGCATTGCCAGCCGCGCTCGATGAGATGTATGTGGCCTTTGCCAAGACTGGCCCGACGACTGAGGAGCTTGATGTGGCCCGCAACCAGCTTGTCAAGTCCATTGAGGAGGCGATGAAGGAGCCAGCATTCTGGGCTGGCCGCCTCAGCGGGATGACATATCGCGGCTCCAAGCTCGACGATGTAGTGACGCTGATTGACTTCTACAAAGCGGCCACGTCCGAGCAGGTGCGCGAAACCTTCAACCGCTACTACACCCCCGCCAACCGCTTCCAGTTCATCGTCAAGCCCGAGTAAGCTCTCGTGCTCAGCTAATCTCTGTCGTTCAACGCCCCGGCAGCAATGCCGGGGTTTTTCGTTAGCGCCCGCATGCACGCTGGCCGAGGTGTTCTACGCTGCCGCGCTGTGCAAGATTTTTCCAGCAATCTGCTCACTTCCATCGGCGTGCCGCTGCTGATCTCGCTGCTGTGCGTTGGCCTTGCGCTGCCGGGGGCATGGTGCGCGGCCCGCGGGCACTTTGGCCCGGCGCGCCTTTCACTATTAGCAATGCCGGTGCTGCTGCCACCTTACTTCGCCTATGCCGGGTGGTCGCTGCTGCGAGCGCCAAGCACATGGCTGGGCGACATCATTGCAACGTGGCCTCCTGCGATGAACATCGCCGCGAGTCAGGCGCTCGCCATCGGCGGGCTTGCGCTGTGGGCCGCTCCACTGGCCAGCGTGCTGATGTGGCCGTCCGCTGCGAGGGTGGATGTCGCAGCGCTCGAAGCACTGAAGGTCGATGGTGCAGGCAGGGTGCAGCGAGCGCGGTATGTCCTGCGCGAAATGGCCGGCGGCATTGCTCTGGCCAGCGGCGTGGTGTGGCTGCTGATGCTTGGTTCAGCGGTGCCACTGCACTTGGCACAGTTCCGCACCCTCGCCATTGAGTTGTGGTTCAAACTTGCCCTTGACCCGGGTGTTGGCACGCTGCTGGGAGTGTGGCCGACGGCCCTCGCTGGATTGATCGCGGCCGGGGTGCTGCTGCGCGTGCTTGTGCGCGCCGATCGCGCAAGTTTGCGCACCTCTGGCGATGGCGAGGGCCAAACCCCGCGCGCCCGTGCGCGCAGCGACTGGAATCTTGCCGAATTGGCGACATACTTGGTCTGGTCGGCTGGTGTGATCTTACCGCTGGGTCTGTTCATCTCGGCGATCCCCTCGCTGGGGTTTGCCGCTCAGAGTCTGGGCAAAGTGGCGCACGCCGCGGCGAACTCACTGCTCATCGCCGTAATGGTCGGTTGCGCCGGCGCTGTGCTGGCGGCGTGGTGCGCGTTTTCAGTGACGATTGGCGGCTTTAGCAAGCGTGCTGCGATGCTCATGGCGGCAGCGCTCTGTGCCGTAGCCATTCTGCCAGGCGTGGTGATTGGCGCGGCGGTGGGTCAAGTGGTGCGGGCGGTCGAGCAAGTGGTGGTGGTTCCATCGCTCGCGAGCATGGTGATGGCGCATCTGCTGCGTTTCGGAGTGCTGGCTGCGGTCGTCGGCGTGCTGATTGCGGTGAATCGCCCGGCCGCGCAGCGAGGGCTGTTCGCCGCGGAGCCAGCCGGTGCCCTGCGCCGGTACCTGCTCGTTTTTGCCCGCGCTGATGCCATCGCGATTATGGCAATCGGTGTGGTGCTGGCCGTGCTCTCGGCCCACGAGATTGAAGCAACGGTGATGCTGGCTGAGCCCGGCCGCGCGATGCTGGCGCAGCGCACCATCGGCCAGTTGCACTTCAATCGCGATCAGGATTTGGCAGTCATCGCTTCGGCGATGATGCTGCTGCCACTGCTGGCCTGCGCGGCGATTGCCACTGCGCTGCGCAGCAGTGGTGCGGCCAGCGGTTATGGCTTAAGTGGAAAGTCCCGCACCAGCTCGTAGCGAGCACCAAACTGCGTGGCGACGGAGTGCATCAGCGCGATGCTGCTGACGGCAATGGCCGGTTTGTGCGAGTCAGGCAGAGCCAGATTGGCATCCGGCATGCTCTGGCCTGGTTCACAGCGCGTCAGTGTGAAGTGCGGCAAGTAGGGCGTGGTGCGTTTCTCTCTCGCGATGGGGCGAATCAGTCTCGTCACCAGCCGCCGGTGAATCTCCATGAGTGTCGGCTGCTCATCGGTGGTGGCGGCCAAGAGTCGCGGCGTTTGGCGGCGTGGCAGCGTCATCAACAACTGCGGGTGTAGGGAAAAGTGCGGCAAGCCGGAGACAGAACGCTCGATCGACTCGTGAATTCTTGTGAGCTCCTTCTTGTGACGGTCGCCAAGAAATGCGAGTGTCAGATGCAGCTTGCTGGGCTCAATAGCGCGGCCAAGGTCAACGCCGGGTGCGGCAAGCAGCTCGGGCAGCGCGGCAAGGCGCTCGGCCAAGTCTGGCGGCGGTAGAATGCAAACGAAGAGCCGGTAGCTCATGGTGCCTTGTGTTCAAAAGAGCGTCGCGCGGACTACTTGTCAAACCAAGCGTTCATCAGGCGGTCGGCAGCGGAATAGTAAAGCTCCCTCTGCACATCGGGTGGGAGTGACAGACCGCGCAGATGCGGGCACGACATGTTGTCGTACTGAGCAGGCGCAACCATGGCCAGATCAGGGTCGGCGATGGGGGAGGGTCCGTCGTAATCGGTCTCGAACATGAGCCGCAATGCCAGATACCGCGAGGCGTAAAGCTCAAAGGCCTGCTCCGGCGATGAGGCGAGTTCACCCATCACCGACCCCGTGGGTTTCGACGACGACAACTGGTCGTCCATCACCACCAGGTCGCTGCCAAAGAGCACGCGTCCTGACCACTTGGTTAGAAAGCCGGCAACCTCGGCCTTGCTGTGGCGCGAAAGCTCGCGAACAATCCACTTGGTAGCAGAGGTATCGATATGAAAATTCGGGTGCTCAGTGAGCATCATGTCCAGGAATGCAAGGTCCTCCGGCCAGCCACCCATGTGTGCGCCCACCCACGGTGCGGGAAAGAGATCCAGCATGCGGCGCAAGCCGATGTATTGATGCGCCTTGGTGCCATATGCCGCGCCATCATAATATTTAGCAGCAAACCACGTGTCCGGGTCGGCCACGTGCACCATGTACATCATGCCCAGCTTCTGCGCCAGTGCGCAGTGCTCGCGGCGAAAGGGTGAGTCAATATCCGCCAGATCGGTCGCGCCACCGGGCACAAAGTCGCGAAGTCGCGGCGAGGCCCACACCTTCATCATGCGCGAGCCAAACTCGGTATGGAAACGCTCGATCGTGCTGAGATAGCCGGTGGTATGGGCATGCCGCTTGTCATCATCGCTGAATGATGGAATGGCCATGAATCGGATGGAATCGCCTAGCACGGTTCGCACCGCCGCGGCATGACTGATCTGCGTCATGGAGTAAGTCAGTGTGATGCCGAACAGCTCGCGCACGCGGGCATAAATGACCGCCGCCTCCGCACCTTGGATATGGCTGTGCACATCGATAATGCCAGTTGCACCAGTCGGCAGCGCGGCTTTAGGCAGGGCCGCCGCCGCGGCAACAAAATCAAGCCCAAGCGCATTGGCGGGCCACATGGCGTGCGCGCCGGGCACGAGGCCCGCGGCGTGCTTGAGAACTGGGTTGGGCAGAACAGATGCCATAGGCGATAACGGTATCAATCGCCCATGCTGGCCGCCGGAGCGCGCGTCGGCTGAGTTGGCCGCAGACTTGACTTCGCTTCGCGCACTGGGCCGATCGGCTGATCGGGTTTGCCAGCGACCACCTCCAGCAGGCCAAGCGCCTGGCCAATGGTGCGAACGGGAATGAGCGACAATCCGCGCGGGGCCTTGAGCCGCTCGGCGCCCTTGGCCGGAAGCAACACACTGGTAAAGCCGAGCTTGGCTGCCTCTTGCACACGCTGCTCCAGTTGCGAGACGGTACGAATCTCGCCGCCCAGGCCAAGTTCGCCGATGGCGCACGTGGCGGCGGGCAGTGAGCGGCGGTAGTGCGAGCCAGCAATGGCCAGCGCGAGCGCCAGGTCTGCCGCGGGCTCGCCGATGCGCACACCGCCGACGGCGGATGCGAAAATGTCGCGATCTTCAAGCCGTAGCGCCCCGTGCTGCTCCAAAATGGCGATGAGCATGGCCAGCCGGTTGCTGTCGATTCCGCTGGCCTTCCGCTTCGCCATGCCGGGGAAGCTGGTGGCGGTGAGCGCTTGCAGCTCAACGAGCAAGCAGCGCGTGCCGGTTTGCACCGGGCAGACCACAGTGCCGGGCCGCGCCTCGGCACTGATGACGAGCTGGCCGCTGGCTTGGGAGAGGCCACTGTCGGTCATTTCGAAGAGGCCAAGCTCAAGGGTTGAGCCAAAGCGATTCTTCACGCAGCGCAGCAGGCGATGGGCGTGATAGCGATCACCCTCAAAGTAAAGCACCGCATCCACGAGGTGTTCAAGCAGCTTGGGGCCAGCGAGCGTGCCCTCTTTGGTGACGTGGCCGATGAGCACTACCGCAGTGCCGGTGGCCTTGGCCATATACACAAGCTCGGCGCAGCACTGTCGCAGCTGACTCATCGAGCCGGGGAAGGCCGCCAGATCTGGTTTGTAAACCATCTGCACCGAGTCGATGATGAGGATGCGGCGCTCAGGCGCCACCTCGCCCAGCACGCGCGCGGCCTGCTCGGTGATTCGCGCAAGCGAACTGTCCGAGAGCAAGAAGAGCTCTTCGAGACCCATCAGGGTGGGTGAGCCATCGCGCAGCAGTCGCCCCGCCCGCAGTTTGACCTGCTCGACGCTCTCTTCACTGCTGACATAAAGCACACGGGCTTTGCCACTGCGGGCCCACGCCGCGGCGGCTTGCAAAATCAGTGTGCTCTTGCCGATGCCCGGATCGCCACCGACCAGCACTGCCGAGGCGGGAACCAAGCCGCCGCCCAACACTCGGTCAAACTCGTCGATTCCAGTGGCAGCGCGTGGCATCTCCACGGCGTGGCCAACCTCAGCAAAGCGCCGGGCGGGCTGGCGGGTAGTGAGATTTTCGACGAGGCGCTCGACGCCCGTTGGCTCGCCCTCTTCGCCAGCCCCCGCCGCGGCGGCAGAACCGGCAGCCAAGGCGGCGGCGGACCACTGGCTCATGCTGCCTGCCCGCGGGTCGGTCTTGCCTATTTTCTCAATGGTTTGGGCGTCAAGCGTGTCCCAAGCATTGCAATCCGGGCACTTACCGAGCCATCGGGTTTGCACCGAGCCGCAGGTGCGGCACACAAAGACACTTTTCGCCTTGGCCATGGCCGGAAGGTAGCCGAATCCGCCTCGATGCGCGGGTTGGACGCGTACCAGAATTCACAATGTACGGATTAACGGATAATTATCTGGCATCTCGGCGCTGGGAGGTCACAATAGAAACATCGGCCGAGTGCCAGTTGCGGTCGGGCCTTGTGCGCGCTGCCTGGTTACAGCCCGCTTAGATCTTTTAAAACGAGGAAACCCCGATGCGTACTGCTCACACGATTGCCTGCCCCTTGGCCCACCGTTTGTTCGTACTGGCGGTCGCCGGGCTGGCAGTGAGTGCGACGACGAAATCTCTTGGGCAAACGCTGACAGTTATTCCCGCTCTCACTAATCCGTTCGGGTCCAGTGCGGCCGGTATCAGTTCAAACGGTTCGGTAGTTTCGGGCACCAGCAACACGGCGTATCGGTGGACACCCTCGGGAGGAGTGCAAAGTCTCGGCTTTCTTAGCATCGTTCAGATTTCGCTGGCTCGTGGCATCACTCCAGATGGCGCGGTTATAACTGGCACGGCAGCTGCTCCCGGCTGTTGCAGCCAAGCATTTCGTTGGACAACGAGCGGCATGCAAGCTCTCGGTTCGCTTCCGGGGGGAGGTGGCTCGAACGGCTTTGATATCTCGTCAAGCGGCAATGTGATCGTGGGGCAAAGCGACACTGCCAGCAACCCAAACCCAAATCGCCGCGCCTTTCGCTGGGTTAACGGTTCTGGCATGACCAACCTCGGTTTGTTGCCAGGGCATCTGGTTTCGAGCGCTACTGGCGTGAGTGCTGATGGCAACACCGTTGTCGGCTGGTCAGAGAATCCGAGCTTCGTCAAGCGCGCGTTCCGGTGGACCTCGGGCACTGGCATGGTTGATTTGGGCACGCTGCCCGGCGACACGGCCTCGGTGGCAAACGCAGCCAGCTCCGATGGCAGTGTGATCGTGGGTGGCTCCGCAGGTGGCGGCTTGTCGCGTGGCTTCCGCTGGACGCAGGCGACGGGCATGGTGGCGATACCCAACCTGCCAACAGCCACCACGGGCGCGGCGACGGGTTGTACGCCTGATGGCCAAGTGCTCATCGGCAGTTCGGGCACCAACGGGTTTCTGTGGTCGGCCGATCAGGGTACCATCAACATCACCACGCGACTGATCAACCTTGGGATCAATCTGACTGGAATTGGTCAGATCACAACCGGCGAAAAGATCAGCAGTGATGGCACCGCAATGATCGTCAACAGCGGTTCGGAAGGCATGGTCATCCGCGGTATGCCTTGCCTGCGGCCTCCGCAGGTAACGGCCAATCCATCCAACCAGTCGTATTGCACCACTACAAGCTTCTCCATATCGTCGAATGCCACCGGCGCTACTTCGATTCAGTGGCTTAAAGACGGTGTACCGATTGCCAATGGAACGACTTCTGGCGGGGCGTTCGTACAAGGGGCGACCGGCACAACGCTGACCATTTTCAGCCCGAGCGCTTTTCAGACCGGCAGCTATTCCTGCCGCTTTACGAACCAGTGTGGAACCTCGCTCAGTACCGCCGCGGCGATCTCGGTGAGCCCACCGCCGGTGGTGCTGATTCAGCCCTCGGCCAATACGGTCTGCATCGGCGCGAGCTCATCTTCACTTGGCATTGTGGTTTCTCCGCCGCCGCCGGCAACGACTCTCACTTATCGCTGGCAGCGGCGCAATCTGTCCAATGTCTATGTCAATATCTTTGACGGCCCAACCGGCAATGGCTCCAACTTCGTTGGCACCGGCGGTCAAACGCTCATCATCCTTGGCCCGGTGGTGGCTGACACGCAAATGTACCGCTGTCTTGTGACCAATGAGTGCAACGGGGTTACCTTCACCACTCCAGCGCAGATTACCGTCAATGGTTTGATTTCGGTGACGCAGCAACCGGCGGATGTCATCGGCTGCATCGGAGACAATGACACATCAATGTCGGTGGCTGCGGGACCGGGAACGGGTTTCACCTACCAGTGGTATCGGCGTACAGGGCGCAACATCTATACGGCGATCAACGACGGTCCGACGGGCAGCGGTGCGCAGTACGGCGGCACGCAAAGCGCAACGCTTACCTGGTTCGGCACGTATGCGGCAGACTTTGAGTTCTACCGCTGCGAGATCGTCGGCCCCTGCAACACCGTGACGACAAACGCTGCGTCCTTCGGCGGCACCAGCGCGCCGTCGATCAACACGTTGCCTTCTGGCTACTCGCAGTGCGCGGGCAGTACGCAGAGCTTCTCCGTCGGGCTTTCTGCAGGCGCCATTGGCGCGGTTTATTCCTGGCGTTTCAACGGCGTGCCAATCAACTTGCTTGATCCACGCTTCACCGTGGTGAGTAACGCGCTGGGCACGACGCTGACAATCACGAACATCGAGCCTGCTGATGCGGGCAGTTACCGTTGCTTTATCTTTAACGCGTGCGATAGCGTGCTCTCGGCGCAAGAACCCCTCGGCGTGACGATCTGCTGCCTCGCCGATATTGTCGGTGGAGATGGCAACCCGCCGGGCGATGGCAATGTCGATGGCAACGATTTCCAGGCGTTCCTCAACGCTTTTGGAGCGAGTGACTCGTTGGCCGACCTTGTCGGTGGCGATGGCAACCCGCCGCCGGATGGCAATGTTGATGGCAACGACTTCCAGGCCTTCCTCAACGCGTTCGGCGCGGGTTGTTGATCTCCCGCGGCGTCGCGCCGCCTACGGGTATGCAAAGAGCGTGAATGGGCAAATACGTTGCGTATCTGGCGATCGCCGTGCGTTACCGTGCGCGGGGTACGGTGGTGCGGCCGAGTGAGACGGCCACGTGGTGTACGGCTGCATATGTTTCGCCTTGTCCCCGCCCGCTCCCGCTTCTTAAAGACCCCGCACCATGAAAATCGGCGCCATCGGAATCGACTCAGGCCACCTCGAGGCCTTCACCAAGCTCGTCAACGCACGCAACAAAGCTGGCAGCACCAAGTGCCGCGTGACGCACTTTTATTCAGATGGCACCAACGACTGGGTGCAGAAGAAAAATGACAAGGATCGGCTCGGCCATGTGGCCAAGTGGCAGGCGGGCGCCATTGAGCACGGAGCGGTGCAGGCCGCCACGCTCAAGGAGATGCTCAAAGCGTGCGATGGCTTCATGGTCTTGAATGTCTCTGGCAAGCGGCACATGAAGTTTGCGCTCGAGTGTCTCAAGACCGGTAAGCCGACCTATATCGACAAGCCGCTAACCTGCTCCCTCGCTGATGCGAAGAAGATCATGGCTGCCAGCAAGAAGTACAAGGCCCCGTGCTACTCGGCATCCTCGCTGCGCTTCATCTCGGCATTTGATCAGCTTGATCTGCCAGCGCTCGGCAAGCTCGTCGCCATTGATGCCTATGGACCGGGAGAGTTGCTCAAGGCCGATCCGGACCTATGGCACTACGGCTGCCATGCCATTGAGATGGTTGATTCGGCCTTCTCGCGCAGTGGTCAGGGTGCGGGCGTCAAGCGCGTCAGCGCCGTGAACATGGGCGATCGCCACCTGCTTGACATGGAGTATCGCGATGGTCGGTACGTGCGCATCCGCCTGGAGCGCAAGGCAAGCTGGGAGTTTGGCATGACCTTGCACGGCGAGAAGGGCGCGGCGTTCATTCGCGAGACATTCAAGGACGGCGCGGGCATTTACGACCGGCTGATCTCCGGAATGGTGAGCTTCTTTGAAGGCAAGGCGCCTCCGGTGCCCCTGCGCGACATTGTCGAGACCGTCGCCGTGATGGAGATGGGCAACAAGAGCATCAAGAAGAAGGGTGCCTGGGTTGCGGTGCCAGTCGTCAAGTAAGCCGGGCTGTCGCCAGTCTGATACGGAACCTCTGCATGCCACGAATCGAGCAGCTTTTTGCACGGCACAACATCCGCTGCACCAAGCAGCGGCGAGCGGTCTATGCCGCGCTGGAAGCAACCGAGATGCACCCGACGGCGATGGACTTGATGGACCTGTGCGCACGCACGCAGCCAGCAATGTCACTCGCCACCGTGTACAACACGCTGGAGTTGCTGGTGCGCAAAGGACTTGCGCGCAGGTACACCGGACACGAACAGTCGGGAGATGCAGCCCGTTACGATGCGGATGTGCGCAGTCACATCCACCTGGTCGATGCCAGGGGGCTCTACCGCGATGTGCCCGCTGATCTGCACAAGCGCCTGCTCGCGGGCCTGCCGGCCGAGGTGATCGAACAGATCGAGGAGCGCATGGGGGTGCGCATCGACCAGATACGCATCGAACTCGTCGGCGAAATTGTCGCCGGCGGAGCGTGCTAGCGGCAGAGCGGCCGTCCGATAAAAACTGCGGCGAGTTTGCTCACACGGGGCCGAATACTCGTCTTGTCGCCTTGCTAACCTCAAATATGCAGCTGCCCAGAGCATTTCCCATCGTTTTTGCCCAAGGGGGCGCGCACGTTGTGTTGCCCGGTGGCTCAATGCAGCTGTGCATGGTGCTGGGCATCGGGCTGAATTACGCCAAACACGCGGCAGAGCAGGGGGCCAAACTGCCCGAGCGGCCGGTGGTCTTTGCCAAAAACATCGGGGCTCTGACCGGCGGGTACGACGAGATTGTTGTGCCGCGGATCTGCCAGGATGCCACCCTGACGCAAGGCGGCACCGCAGTCGGGCCAAGTGGGCTGCAGGTTGACTATGAGGGCGAGCTCGCTGTGATTATCGGCGGCGGCCCTGACCCTGCCCGGGCCTGCCGCGATGTTGATCAAGCGGATGCGGGGCGGTTCGTGCTGGGGTACGCAGTAGCAAACGATGTCTCCGCCCGCTGGTGGCAGAAAAGTGGCGGTGGTGGCCAGTTTGTGCGCGGCAAGAGCTTTGACACGTTTTGCCCGATTGGTGAGGTTTGTTCGGCAGCGTGGCTGGCCCAGACATATGGATTACCCCACACGGAGGCGGCTCAGCGGCTCTCACTGCGGACGAAGGTCAACGGCGAGCTGCGGCAGGAGAGCAGCACCGCGGACATGATCTTTCCGATCGCCCAGTTGGTCAGCGAGCTTTCTCGCGGCACGACGCTGCGGCCCGGCACCGTGATTCTGACCGGCACCCCGGAGGGTGTGGGTATGGCCAGAACCCCCCAGGCCTTCCTGCGCGATGGAGATCTGGTGGAGGTGGAGATTGAGGCGGCGGGCCGGATTTGCAACCGAGTTCGGTTCGAGTAAGGTGCGAGGTAAAATGAAAGGTGAGGGCCTAGGAGCTGTTTGTGTCTGGCAAGAAGAAGGACAATGGCGAGGAGAGGCAGATTGAGAACCGCCGGGCGCGGTTTGACTATGCCATTGCCGAGACTCTGGAGTGCGGCATCAAGCTCTATGGGCCGGAGGTGAAATCGGTGCGCGAGGGCAAAGTGAGCTTGCAGGAGGGCTGGGTGCGGGCCGAGAGCACGCCGCCGGGGTTGTGGCTCCATCAGGTAAACATTGCCGAGTATGGCCCGGCAGGGCGCATGCAGGATGTGCCGACGCGCACGCGAAAGCTTCTGGCACATAAGAAGGAGATTGTGCGGCTCGCGCGGGCTCTGGAGACGAAGGGTGCGACGCTGGTTCCGCTGAAGATTTACTTCAAGAATGGGTATGCGAAGTGCTTGGTAGGGGTGGGTTTGGGGCGCACCCAGGGAGACAAGCGGCAAGTCATCGCCAAGCGCGAGGCCGACCGCGACATTCGCCGGGCCATGAGCAAGCGGCCAAACGGGTAGCGAAAAGCTTCGGGGGAAAAGGCGATGGGCTGGCGGGGATAAGGAAACTTGAAAAGTTTTTCTAAGGCCAGCGTAAATTTGCGTCACCTCGGCCGCATGCGCCGATATATTCATCTGCCTGCTTGTGAAGCGCATGGATGCGCCGACAGTGGGTGTGACAAATCTGCCAAACTCCGGCCAAGCGGAGGTTCGGAGCGTCGCTCGGCGAAGGCCGAGCTATCGCTCTGGAGATGTGGTGGAACGTGCTTAAGGAAGAGCGCAATGGGCAGGCGAACGACCGAGGGACCAGCATCATCACTCCTTCATCACCACGCCGTAGCAGAGGCCGCGGTGGGTAACCTCATTCCTGGGGTGGCGCCTGACCGGGTCGGCCTTGTGCTGCCGCTCCAAGTGCGGGATGCGAACCTGCTTGACGAAGGCGTGAGCCAACTACTGGCGGCGTTTGACGCAGCACCCGGTGCTCCGATTGCTTCGCAGGGAGTTGTCGATTCGATTGTGGAGTGCAAAGTGCCAGAGCCGATGCCGAGTAGTTTTGAGGTCGCGGGTCAATCAATCTACATGATTGGTATTGGCGGATCGGGCATGCAGGGTTTGGCGCGGCTGATGCGCGCCCGCGGCGCGAACGTGGCTGGCAGCGAGCCGATAAAATCTGGGGCAACCGATGCACTGGCAGCCGAGGGAATCGAAATCGGTTTCGATCAGTCACGCAGCGAGTTGCCAGCGAGGTGCGATCTGGTGGTGGCCTCCGCGGCGATTCGGCCGGACCATCCGCAAATGCTCGCAGCCGCAGAACGTGGTGTGAGTGTGCTGAACTATGCCGAAGCGCTTGGCCGCTGCATGCTCAATCGCACGGCCGTGTGCATTGCAGGCACGCATGGCAAGAGCACGACGACGAGCATGCTCAGCTGCGTGCTCAGCGACTGCGGGCTGAAGCCGACCTCAATCGTCGGCGCGAGTTGTGCGCAGCTTGGTGGCGCTAACGCCAAGCCGGAGGATCAGGCCGGCTTTGGAGGTGGTTTTGTGCTTGGCGCCGAGGAGATCCCCCTCGGCCCCAAGGCCGGCAAGCCCGGGCTGATCGTCGCCGAGAGCTGCGAGTTTAATCGCAGCTTCCACAACTACAACCCGACTGTTGCCGTGATTACCTCTGTAGAGGCCGATCACTTGGATATGTACGGCTCAGTTGATGAGGTCATCAAGAGCTTCAACGTCTTTGCGCGGCGCATCGCACCGAGCGAGGAGGGCGGTCTGCTGCTGATCGCCCACGACAATGCCCACCGTCGCGAGGTGCGCGCCGGTGTGCGCGCTAAGGTGCAGACATTGGGCTTTTCGCCCTCAGCCGATTGGCAGGTCAAGTTTGATTCGCTTGCGCGCGAGGCGGTGCTGCTCGACCCGGCGCGGCGCGAAGTTTGCCGTTGGACAGTCGATATGCCCGGCGACCACAACGCCATGAACTCTGCCTTCGCGGCAGCGGTGGCCACGCATCTTGGCTGTGATGCCCAGAAGATTTCTGCCTCGCTCTCGGCCTTTGCGGGTGTTGATCGGCGCAGTCAGTTCATCGGGCATCGCGCCCATCCGCTCGGCGGCGTGGTGCGCATCTACGACGATTACGGACATCATCCCACCGAGGTGGAGGCCACGCTCAGGGCGCTGCGCGATCGCGAGCGACCGGAGCTGCGCAATGGCCGTCTGATCTGCGTCTTCCAGCCGCATCAGCACAGCCGCACGCGGCATTTGCTCGAGGAGTTCGCCAAGAGCTTCGAAGCAGCAGATGTGGTGATAGTGCCGAACATCTATTTTGTGCGCGACAGCGTGGAGGAAAGCCAGAAGGTGACCGCCGGAGATCTGGTCGACCGTCTGCGCCAGCGCGGCGTGCAAGCCATGCACCTCTATCCATTCGCGGCCATTACCGAGTCGCTCGAGACACAGTGCCGGCCAGGTGATGTGCTGGTGGTCATGGGTGCCGGGCCAGTCAACGAAGTTGCCTATGGCTTCTTGCGGGCCGGGCCCCACACGACAGCCGATGGCAAATCAGTAGCCGCCGGGAAGGCCAAACGGTGATGACTGAGGCAAGCCCGATGCGGGATGGTCTGGGCCTCGCTGGCATTCGGGTGCTGAACAACGCGCCGATACCAACCTGGTTTGGCGTGGGAGGGCCAGCGGAAGTTCTGGCAAGCCCGGCAACCGCCGCGGAGCTTCAGCAATGTCTGCGTGCGCATCCGGGTGCCAAGATTCTTGGCGATGGAGCCAATCTGCTCGTGGCCGATGCTGGCGTGCGCGGCTTGGTGATTGACTTGAGCGATCGCAACCGCGGCGAGCTTTCAAACTGGCGTGAGATATCTGGTGCGAGCACCGACCACACGGTCATCGAAGCAGGCGCGGCCGTTCACAACTTCAAGCTGATTAACGCTACCGCCGAGCTTGGCCTTTCGGGCTTGGAGAATCTGGCCGGCATCCCGGCAACCGTGGGGGGCGCAATCGCCATGAACGCCGGCGGCAAGTTCGGCTCCATGGCAGATGTGGTGCTAGAGGTGGACTGTGTACACCGCGGAACTGGCGAGTTCCGCACTCTCGCGGCCAGCGACTGCGATTTTGGCTACCGGCACTCCTGCTTTTCGCTGGGTGCGAGCGTAATTGTGCGCGCTCGCCTTCGGCTTCTCCGGCACACCGCAGAGCAGGTAAAGGCCAAATACAAGGAAGTATCTGCCTACAAGCTCTCCACCCAACCTATGAGCGCCAGCTCAGCCGGGTGCATGTTCAAGAATCCCACGCTTGTCTGTGCGCGCGCGGCCGAACTCGGTGTAAGCATCACCGCCGCCGCGGCGGCTGCGGGGGCTTTGCGCGTGAGTGCGGGGCTGCTGATCGACCGGGCAGGGTGCAAAGGGCTGCGATTGGGCACAGCAAGCGTCAGCGATCAGCACGGCAACTTTCTTACCGCAGATAAACAGGGCCGGGCCGACGATGTGCATGCGCTGGCGCTGGAGGTGTCACGACGGGTCGCCGCCCGGTTCGGCATCACGCTGGAGCGCGAGGTGGTGATGTGGGGATTTGACAGCGCGCTGTAGGCCCGCTTGCTTGGGCGGGTTACGCTGGCGGGCACAGTCGCAGCACGCACCAGGTTTACCGACGCGGTACGAAGAAAGTTCTATGACGCAGAAGCCGGTTGTACTTGTTCTCGGTGGAGGCCCCGATGGGGAGCGCGAGATTTCCATTCGTTCTGCCACTGGCATCGCCGCGGCGTTGAACCAGAGTGGTCGCTATCAGGCCGATCTGCGCATCATCGAGCGGATTGACCAGGCCGCGCTCGCCGCGATGCCGGGCGACCTGATTCTGCCCTATTTGCACGGACCTTATGGCGAGGGTGGGCCGTTGCAGGATGTGCTTGAGGCAGACGGCCGGCCCTACTTCGGCTCAGGCCCTCGGGGTAGCCGTTTGGCGATGGACAAAATAGCCAGCAAAGCGGCAGCTCTTGACCTGGGCATTGCAACACCGCGATGTGCGGTGCTCAACACGGCCGATGATGTCTCACCGCTGCCGCTTCCGGTAATCGTCAAGCCCATTCACGAGGGGTCGACGCTCGGGCTGCATGTCTGCATGACGCACGCGGAGTATGCCGCGGCGGTGGCCAAGATTCGTATCGAGCGGACGAAGGCCGAGCACGCGCACCGGGTCTACATGGTCGAGCAGAAAGTTGGCGGCATGCGCCAGGCGCATGAGTTGACCGTGGGTTTGCTCGACGGACGCGCCCTGCCAGTTATTGAGATTCGCCCACACGGTGGGCTCTACGACTTTGAGGCCAAGTACAACCGCAATGACACGGAGTATCTGCTTGACCCGGAGCACGTCAGCGAGACGATCAAAAAGAAGATCAGCAAGGCAACCGGGCGCATCGCCAAAGCCCTGGGCCTGCGGCATATCGCCCGGGCAGATTTTATGATCGAGAGCTACGAGCCCCAGGCAACGGCGTGGTTCCTGGAGATCAACACAACCCCGGGTTTCACCGACCATTCGCTGGTGCCCAAGGCCGCAGCCCACGCAGGAATCTCGATGCCGAGTTTGTGTGCGCAGCTGGCGGATATGACGCTGCGGGACGCTGGTGAGCGGGTCGCTGGCATCGCCGCAACCAGCGACGATGTTGAACTAGGCGAGGGTTGATTGCAGAGGGCCCGGCGGTAGTCGATGGCGTTAAAAGCGGTGGCTTGGCGGAATGCGGCGCTGGGGGCACTACCATGCTGGCACGTCGCATCGGGTACGGATAGGGCCCGAGTGGGGCCACGGTGGGGCCACGGTGGGGCCAAGGTGGGGCCGAGGTGGGTCCAAGGTGGGGCTTTGCTCTACCGTCCCCCGGGGAACGGATCTCGAAAGAGGAGTGTCCTGTGGCCTTGTTTGGATTTTTCAAAAAAGATGATGGCGACGACAAGCAGAAAGCCGCCGCGGCGGCGGCAGCAGCAGCGGCCAAGGCCACTGGCGCAGCTGCGGGCGGCAAGCCAGCCGATGGCGCGCTGGAGTTCAGTCCGGCCAAGGCCAATTCATGGTTTGAACGC
>Ga0105047_10004279_pt1 | contig 24907 bp, 21 predicted proteins | sample MAT04_FD_78384 | JGI IMG/M metagenome (GOLD analysis project Ga0105047, IMG submission 78384) | Freshwater microbial communities from Lake Fryxell liftoff mats and glacier meltwater in Antarctica - MAT-04 (megahit assembly) | ecosystem: Environmental > Aquatic > Freshwater > Ice > Liftoff...
CAATTCACTCAGCGTCCTTTGCTTTCACCACTGCGCCGGCCGCGATAAGCTTGCCTATCCAATCGTCCGCCTGGGCCCGGTCTGCGAAACCAATCATCTCTTTGCGTGCGGTGTCGATCAACACGCGGGAATCGCCAACTGTGGCTACCTTGAGCCGCTTGGCGTTGGCGAGCATATCGGCCAACCCCGTCAGGGGTTCCGGGAGAACTGGACGTTCAGCGAAAATCTTTTCATCGCGTCGGCGAATCGGCAGGAACTCAGGCGGGACATTCTCTTCCCCCACGTCCATAAGCGCGTCCCGCTCCCACGTGGGCGGCGGATCACCCGGCTGACGCAGACGACTGAATGCCAAGCGTCCAAGGTGGTCAATCACCGCCTCGCGAGTGGCATTGAAGTGGTCCCAGTGCGTGTTAATTTCATGATAGTTTTCGCAGAGCTGAATGAGCACGGTGTCTTGAGCCACTTCTTCCGCGCGATAGGCTGGCGCAGAAAGCAGGCGTTCCTTGCTGAAGAAACGCACATAGCGGGGGCCAAAAACTGTAATCCAAGGCAGATCAGGCAGCCCGTACGCGAGGGAACGACTGAACCACCACGCCTCGTAGTTAAATTGATCCCGCTCCGCCTCAGGGCCATTGAATCGACCCTGTGGCCAGACGTTTTTCGTGGGTAAGCCTCGCCTGACTTCCTGCAATGAAAGAACTTGAAGATGCGCGGTGACACACTGGCGTTGCACGCTCCAAATCAACAAACTGATAACCTCATCTTGCGAACAACCATTCAAGTCAACCGTGATTGACTCGAATGTCGTTTTTTCATTGGTAATACGTTGTCCATGAACGAATGGGTTGTCTCGTTCCCATATCCATCCACGCTGGTAATCTTCTTTGCGGCAGACTGCAGGGAAAGCAGCAGGGTCAAAGGGAAACTGCGGCGGTTCTCCGTGATCGATGCGCTGCGGGGCGAACCGAGGGAATCGTTTGACGAACTCCAGTGATCGTGAAACCGTTTCCTCAAGGTGCAGCGGCACTTCGGTGTGGAGCTGAATGAACGCTGTTTGCATACAACGATAATTGATCACGGCCAAATCCTCACAAGAATTCTCTGAGCGCTGTCGTACTTTTCAATTGTCGCCGAAATGCCGTTATCCAAGAGTCCCACCTGTAGCGCTTGTTTCAAGGAGTTGTGGATTCCGTCCGCCTCAAGAATGTCCGACACAATAATCCTGTATCTCATTCCCGGATTATCTTTCACAGCTTGTATCTGTCTTTGAAACTGTGTTGTCAAATCTAGCTGCAAGACTCGCTTGATCTCGATCATGGCTTGACCTTGCACGGTGATGTCGGGAAACGTCCGCTTAATCTTGCCTGCTTGCACGACCCTGAACAACTGATGAAGCGTATGTTCATTGCCAAGTTGGCCAAGCTCTTCCAGAATTGTCCCCATTTCCTTTTCAAACTTCTGACCTTCTCTGCAATTCTTGGCTAATCGTGTGATCTTTGCTGCCAATGCAACCACCGCGAACATACTTGCATTTGCGGCAGACGCAGCCTGTTCGGTTCCGCTGAGTTCGATCCCAGGGCGAACGGCATTCTCCCCCGTTATCGCCTCTTGGATATCCAGCACCGTCGCGCCCGGAAGAAGCCGCAATGCCCCGTCAAATGCTTCTGCGAGAACACCTGCGAGTTTTTCCAGACGTTCAACCCGTTCTCGGTCATCCCCAGCTTGCAGGATTGCATCCGCATAGAGATAAGGGGGTCACTACTGATAAGCCGCTGCAAGAAACCAGTAGTGACCCCCTTTGCATTCCTAAAGGCTCGCGTCACCTTTAGTTCAATCGCGTCACCTTTAGTTCAATTATAGAGATGCTTGATGTACCAGCACGGCCTAACAAGCGAGTTCTCAGATTCAGTGTCCACCAGTTGGCAATAGATCACGCCGAATAACATCGGCCACCTTAGCCTTTTCGTCGGCAATGAACCCATCTATAACTCCCTGTGAGTACCCTTCTTGGGCCATGGCGGCACGCAACTGCATCTCTTGGGTTTCACAAAGCTGGAAAACACGAAACACGGCCAATTCCGGAGTTCGCTCGCCAGCTTTCACGACCAATACCGATTGTTTACCGGATTGCCCAGACCACACTCGAAACGCAGCTTCAGACCTAGACCGCGGTGCCGCTGTATAAAAATACCAGTCCTTCTGCAACCGCTGAATTTCTGGATCATTAGCCTGCACTCCTCCACCCTTTGAAACGCTGTGTGATACGGGCCCCAGCGGCACCACTGTTCGCCAGCCCTTGCGATACCACGGAGATCCCCAGCATATCCAAAACGTACCGTCAGAATTTGCCCCTTGGCCTTGATCGAAGCTTCCTGTGATAATGAAACTGACTGTCCTCTTGCTACTGAGCACAGCACTACCTTTCAAATCAGCAAAGTTTGCAGTTCCGGAAACTTCATCTCCTGAAATGGCACGTGCATGAAAAGTCGACTGGCCATCAGATTTTGACAGTAACCCTGTGTATTGCATCCCAGACAACGAATCAACTGCCTCGAGTTCAGTTGTGCATCCGAAAGAAAGTGAGACAAAGAGGAGACCCAGACATAATCGCAGCAACAGCATACACCACCTTTTTAAAAGCCACTGAAGCAGCCGTCTCCGGACGAAAGATTGCCAAGACTTCTGCTACGCCACAGTCTTTCGTGAACCGGACGCTATATGACAATAGCGAGCGGGTGCCCGATTGTCATCGACTCTCCGCGTAGGCACACGCCTATTTTCTTGGCTGCGACCAGATCGAAAACGCGGTTGTTGAGATCTGACCATCATTCGTCAATACTTCCAACTCTCCTGCCGCACCGGCAGCCGGTTCAGCGAATCTCTTCGGTGCTGCCAATCGAAAATGATACGGGGACGCAGCTAGTTTCCTAAACCTTTCCATGTTATCTTGCCGAGAAAATGGGTCGGGAATGTTTGTTTACTATTGACTTTGAACAGAGAATCTCGACCCTTTGATTTTCCATGTGAAGACAGCGTGAAGCAACCCAAGCCCGTTGTCCAACGAAAACGCCGCAATGGGGTACGGCTTTTTGTCGCAGGTGGCGGGAATGTGAGGAAGGCGAGGCGAGATCAGATTGCGGGGTTTAGGGCGTGGGACGCGCTTTCCCACTGCGGGGCTTGTTTCTGGTTCAGTTCATCTGTTGCACGGGTTTTGCCCTTGATCAGGCAGGCCCACTGATAGCGGCGGAGGAAGCGGCGGAAATCGGAGTCGCCGTAGCGGGGTTGACTGGTCAAGGCGCTCTTCAGGTAGCCCCATAGCATCGCGGCGCTGCCCAGAACCATCGGCGGGTGGAAGAGGCGGAAGAGGCAGCTTGCCAGCATGTAGGGGAAGCCGGTGCCCATGTACCACTGGCCGATGCCGTGGCGCACCCGGCCGGTCCACCAGTTCTTGTGGCTGGTGCCCATGGGGCGAAGGTGGATGAACCGAAGATCCTGATCATCCCAACTGACCGCAATCCACCCGAGCATCCGGCAGCGATGGCAATCGATGCCATCCCACATCAGCATCCGCACGAATCCGCCGATCTCCTTGAAGCAGCGGACGCGATAGAACTTAATCATGCCGACGGAGTTTTCATCGCCGCACTTTTCAGAAACCAGTTTGCCGTCCAGTTCCATGTAAGGCTTGCCCGATGCGGTGCCGATGCGGGGGTTGGCCTGCATTCGCTGGATCAAGCCTTCGAAATAACCAGCCGGCAGTTCCAGATCAAGATCGAACTTGGTGACGTAATCGAAATCGTCGGGGTTGATGGTTTTGTACCCTTCATCGAACGCTTCAATCACGCCGCCGCCCAGCTTGCGGTCGCCGCGGTCTTTGCGGGTGATGATCTTGATCCATGAGTGCTTCGCGGCGTATTCCGCGAGGATCGCGGGCGTTTCATCCTTGCTGCCGTCGTCAACGATGATCCATAGTGCGGGGAGGATGGTCTGCTGCAGCACACTTTCAATCGTGCGCCGCGCATACTTCGCCTCGTCCCGGCAGGGGGTGATCAGGCAGTAACGATTGTTCAGGTTTGACGACATTCTTTTTTGTCCACGAATCTTCACGGACCAACACGAATGAAGACACTCGAGCCACAGATCAACACCGATTGACACCGATGGTGTTTTGTTGTCACAAATCATCTGTGTGAATCTGTGGTTCCATTTTTCTGCATTTTGCGCATGCCCACAAGCCGCACATCTTATTCGTGTTCGATTCGTGCAGACTCGTGGCCAACCGCTTCATCCGCGTCTATCCGCGTTCATCTGCGGTTCCAAACAATTTCTCCAGCTTGCTAACACTGTGCGTCAGCGAGAATTCCGCTTCGACCCTCGTTCGTCCACCAGCCGCGAGCGACTTTCGCAGTGGCGGATCGCGATCCAGTTTCTCAATCGCGTTCACTACCTCGTCGATATTCGTTCCATCCACCAGCAAGCCGCTTTTGCCATTCTCGACCAGTTCGCTGATTGCCGCGACGTTGCCGGCGATGACGGGTGTTCCGCAGGCCATCGCTTCCATCAGGACAACGGGAATTCCATCCTTGTCGCCCGATTGATCGGTTCGGCAGGGCAGGGCGAAGACATCGGCATCGGCGAGCAGTTGCGGGACGATTTCGTTGGTCACCGCGCCGCGCCAGTCGATGCAATGCGACACCGCCAGATGGTGGGCGATTTCCTTCAGCTTGTCCATCATCGGCCCGTCGCCGGCGATGGTGAGTTTCCAGCTTCTTGTCGATTTTGCCCCATACGCGTGCAGGGCGCGGATCAGCATGTCCACCCCCTTCTTTTCGACCAATCGGGCGATCGTCAACACCTGCAAAATGCCGTCGATCCTCGGAGCCTTTAATGCTGGATCCTGAAAGCTCCAGTGTTCAATGGGAACCCCGCATCGAATGACTTCATATCGCGCCGGGGAGGATGGTTCGATCGCCCGATAAAACTCGCGGTGCCAATCGCTGATGCAGGCCACAAACTTCGCGCGATTCAGCTTCTTTTTCAGCAGAAGCCTTCTTTGGAACAGATCGTTCGCATGACCGGTGAAGCTGAAGGGGACACCCAACTGCATCGCCGCGTACATTCCAACGCTGGCGGGGGCATGGGCGAAGTGACAGTGAATATGTCTGACGCCGTTTTTCCGCAGGTCCGCCGCCAGCTTTAATCCCGCGAACGCCTGTCCAAGCGACTTCACCCGATCGCGGCCGCTCGTTGTTTCGCGTGGATTCAACAGGTCTTGGATCCCTGCGACAATCGTTCGGAATGCACAGACCGGATGGGCGAAGATCTCGATGATTGCCTCAAAAAACCAACCGGGCTCGTAGCAGAAGATGCGGCCTTTTTGCAGATCCGCGAGCGTTTCATCGTGCTGGTCGCGGATAGTGTTCAGCGATACGGCGGTAACCCGCCATCCGCGGGCGCGCAGTTCCCGCACTTCGCGATAGACAAACGTCTCGCTGCGCAGCGGGAAATATCCGGCGATATAGGCGATGGGAAACATGTTCATCCATCCAGGTAGCCTGCGACCGGAGACTGCTATGTCTGAACCGCCGGGCCTTTATATTCGATCAACGCGGTCTTCTTCCCGCGCCATTGATTATAGCAGAACTTCAACTGCCCGAGCATCTGCGGGATTTTCGACAGGGCGACGAATATTGAATACGTTCGGGCATCTTTTGGACTCAATCGCTTCCTCTGATTCAAATAGACCTTCACCGCCAGCAGCGGCAGCGCCCAGGGAAGAACCAGGCCCCAGAGAAAGTTGCTGCGAACTTCCTTCGCCCGGAAACACTCGGGCGGATCGCCATGCCGGGCATTTCCTTCGGCGTACGCGTGTCCTGCGCGGATGTTACGCTTCCACCACTGAGAGAACTTCGTCATTGCTGCGTCGTGAAGGGTCATTTCCGCCTCGATGCGGTGAATGTCCCAGCCCTTCGCCCGGAGACGCACGCACATTTCCGGTTCCTCGCCGGCGATGATCTCGTCGTTGTATCCGTTGATCTGTTTGAAGGCCTCCACGCGAATCAGCGCATCGCCGCCGCAGGATTTGGCGCGGCCCACGGGGGTGTTCCATTCCAGGTCGCAAAGGTGGTTATAGATGGTGGCGCTCGGGAAGCGCTCCCGCCTGCGTCCGCAGACGACCGCCGCTTGCGGCGTCGCGGAAAGAAACGCATCCGCCGTCGCGATCCAACCTTCCACGATCTCGCAGTCTCCATCGACAAATTGCACGGCGTCGGTGTCGGGCGCAACTTCCAGTATTCTCGCGAATCCGGCGTTCCGCGACCGCGCTGCGGTGAATGGAACTGACAGGTCAAGCTGAACGACGTGTGCCCCGAGCGATCTTGCGAGATTCAGCGAATCATCCGTCGATCCGGAGTCGACATAGACAACCTCCTTCGCATCGCGCAGCGCCGAACTCAGGCAGACGCGTAAACGCTGTCCTTCATTTCGACCGATGGCGACAATTCCGATGTTCATGACATTTTCGGGATAATCTGCGCCGGAATCCCCACCGCCGTCGCGCCGGCGGGAACGTTGCGGACGACCACCGCATTGGCACCCACCATCGCACCGTCGCCGATGACCACCGCACCGAGAATCTTCGCCCCCGCGCCCACGTTCACCTTCTTCCTGAGTTTCGGTGCATCGTACGGTTTATCCAGTGATTTGTTTCCCAGTGTCACACCCTGGCGGATGATGCTGTCATCACCGATTTCGCTGTTGCCGTGAATGACAATCCCTCCCTGGTGTTCGATGACCACCCGGCGGCCGATCTTCGCGCTGTAGGGAACTTCGATTCCATAGCCGTTGCGGCATTTGCGATATAGGAAGCGATAGACCACGCTCAGCGGCGCGCGAAGCAGCTTGCTTCGCACCGTCATCCGCCAGACGCCGAAGCGATAAACCGCGATGGCTCGAAAGCCCGGCTTGGTCCAGTCGCGGCCGTGAGCGATCCAGTCTTCCTTGATCTGCGCGCGAAGGGTCAGTTGCTTCTCCGCGGGAGAGAGAGTCGGGGTGAGGACGGCGTTTTGCTCTTGGGGTGGTGCTGTCTCTGTCATATCGCCGCTCCTCTCAAGATCACGCTGTTGCGAATGAAATCCCCCAGCATCTTGGGAGGATCGGGATCGGGCTTGCGCTGCACGAACCGCCGGAGACGCCACAAGGCAAAGCCGATCGCAAATGCCACATCCGCAAGCAGGGTGTAGATCACTCCATGATTCTTCAAAAAATATCGCCGCCGCGAATCAAACCAGTAAGTGGGGCGGCGCTTGCGGTGCTTGCGGGCGTCGCTTAACTGCGAAGCGGCACCCACCAAATGCACCACCCGCGACGATGGCACATACCAGCACGCCCAGCCTGCGCGCTTTGCAGCCTGGCAGAAATCGACTTCCTCGAAGTACATGAAATACTTCTCGTCCATCAATCCCGCCTGTTCAAAGACCTCCCGTCGCACCATCATGCTTGCACCGGCCACCCAGTCGCAGGGGACGTTTGTTTCCGGCACCGGCTGGGCAACGATTTTCCTTGCGAAGAGCTTGGAAACAAATCCGAGGCGGATCCCGCGCTCGAACTCCGAAGCGATGGAATGGAACTTGAACGCTGAGCGTTGCGGCGTGCCGTCTGGATCTTCCAGCCGTGATCCGGCAATCCCGACCTTTGGGTTGGCATCCATGAAATTCAGCAGTTCCCGCAGCGCCCCGGGCCGAACCACCGTATCCGGATTCAGCAGCAGAATGTATTTCGGTCGCTGCGATAACACCGGCCGGATCGCCTCGTTGTTCCCATAGGCAAATCCGCCGTTGCGGGTCAGAGGGATGGTGGTGGCCCAGGCGTAATTCTGTTTCTGAATAAAGTCTGCGATCCGCAGAATCGAGTCATCACCCGAGGCATTATCGGTCACAACGACGTCTATGCCGGGTTCGATCTCACTTTCCAGCGACCGCAGGCAGTCGATCACCAGATCGCCTGTGCGGTAGTTGACGATGACAATGTGCAGTCGCATGTGGCTGTTATCGGCAGTTTCGGTTACCTGCTCTCCCGGGAAGAGTGGGTATTGAATAGTGCTTTCTCAAACAAAGTCGTGGCTTCTTCCCAGGTGTATTTTCGTGCCGTTTCCCACGCCTTCGTTGAAAGCTCCCGCCACTGCGGTTCTTTCATCAGGCCGATGCGTTCGATGGCGCGGCCCATGTCCAGCGGATCCTCGGGTTTCACGAGTATGCCCCCGCCCTGGCCGACCAGTTCCGGTGCTGCCCCGGATGGCGTCGCGATGACCGGAGTGCGGCAGGCCATTGCTTCAAGGATGGGCAGTCCGAATCCCTCCGTCCGCGAACTGAACAGCCAGGCATCGCAGGATGCATAAATCTCCTTGATCTGCTTCTGCGGCGGATTCTTATGATACTTCGTATCGGTGGGCAGCAGCAGTTTGCGATCTGGGTCCTGCGTACCAAAGGCAACCATTTCAATCCGAGGAATATTCTGCGAGGCCATTTCAAATGCCTCGATGGCGATGTCGGTCCCCTTGAACGACGCCTGCGAATACATCAGCCCAACGGTCAGATTCTTCTGCTTCCCGCGAGGCGGGGCGTGGAATTGATCGAGATCGACGGCGTTCGGAACCAGTGCGACATCCTCATCCCCGCGAAGCCGGGCAAGATCAACCAGCCATTGTGCGATGGTGATCTTTTTCATCGGCAGTTGCCAGGTCGCATCGATGCGATCATGCGGCTCGGCGAAGGTGGATTCATCGTGCTGGATGAAATAGAACTTGCGGCCCTTCGATGGTGAAAGATCCGCCACCCACTCGGCTGTCTCCCACCAGGTGGCGATGACGACATCGGCATCTGGGACATCGGCATCGGTCATCGGACGCCAGCAGTCCAGCACGCGATGCTCGACTTTGACATGATCCAGATGGGAAGGCCCGGTCGGCTTATGCCAGCCTCTGCCCTTGATGGCGTTTTTCAGCTTGGTTTTCATCCCCGGGTCTTTACGGGGGGTGGACATCACAACGACCGTGTGGCCGCGCTTCTGCAGTCGATCCGCATACTGCGCCACCACGCGGGTTCCACCCGCCGTGCCGGCGAAGGGGAGGATGAAGGTGATGCTGAGCTTGTCTGACTTTTTCTTCATTTGACGAATCTCACGGACGCTAAGAAGCTGCAAAGAACCAGCTCTAGAAATAAGCTCGAAAGATACAAGCTCTAGAAATAAGCACCAAAGAACAAGCTCCAAGCTCTAAAGAAGCTCCAACCTTCAAGCTCCAAACTCCAATGATGCGCGTGTCGGCGCGGCCGCCTTTTGGAGTTGAATTGTGGGAGTTTGGAGCTGCTTTGGAGCTGGTCATTTGATCCTTTGTAGCTTCGCTGGCGATTGTGACTGCATCAATCCCGCAGCTAGTCTCGCCCGCGAGCGGTGCGTCTCATCCAATGACTTTGACCTCGCCAATGTCAATCCGTTCCTTGCCAGTTTCAGCATTCTGTCCCGCTGGCTGTGCAGCAGGAAGATGGCGGCAGCTAATTGGTCCACATCGCCACGATCGACGATGACCGCGCAGTCGTGTTTTCGCAAGAGATTATCCGTCCCCGGATTCTGATAGGTAATCAACGGCATGCCCCGCGCTAAGCCCAAAAGTACGTTGCGGGAGATTTCCGCTGTCAGATTCGTGATGACCATCACGTCCGCCCGCGCCCAGATGTCAAACAGCGGCTTGCCATATGGCACGACGCCCAGAAATTTCACGGCCGACTCAACCTTCAGTCCCTGTGCCAGTTTTTTGAAGTTGTCGAGATCGTCGCCGTCTCCCATGACATCCAGCTCAACGTTCAGGCTCAGCTTGCGCAACTTCGACACCGCCTGAATGACATGATCGGTCCCCTTGATGGCAATTTGCCTGCCCGCGCACATCAGACGAAGGGGAAGTTCCTGATGCTTCCAGCGGTTGGAAATCTGGTCGAGATATTCATCTGTTACCAGAACATCGTCCGTCACGAACGATCGGTCAAACTGATGACATCGCTCGTTCCAGTCGTCCTTGAAACGCTCGACGACGGCTGCATTATGAGCGAAGACGAGATCTGCCTGATTGATCGCTTTTCGACAGAACGCGATTTTGCGATTCGTCGCGAAGAGTTTGGCATTCCGTTTCAACGCGTTCTTTTCACTTTTTGCATTGAGCTCAAGACGCGGAAAAGGATCGGCACCGTCGAAAATCCAGATGCGTTTCTTGTTGAGCCTGGTGGCAATGTTCCACGCTTCCTGCCCCAGCATGATGGGATAGCCGCCGTAGTCCATCTGGACGATGTCTGCGACGCCAATGATCTTCCGCAGTCGGCGGCGCAGATCGCGGACGACCTTCAGATATCCCTTCATCGAGATGTATCGCGGCAGCGGGAAGTACTCGAAGCCGTGTTCATCGGGCGTGATCTCAATCGAGTTGAAACTTCCCCCCGCAAGCGGATCAAGCTTCTCCACGCAAGGCGTCGCAACGATGAGCTTCCCGCCCGCCGCACGGATGGCGCGGGCCTGGGCTCGCAGGTCCTGGAGGAAAAGATCACCGACGAAGAATTTGTCGGGTGAGCTTCCTTTTCCCAAAGGGACGTGATTAATGAGGAGATAGATCATCGCACTTACACGCGAGAACTCTGGAGCGTCTGGGGACTCACATCGACACCATGTGGTTCTCTGCCGATAAACTTCTGAATGACGGGAGTGACAAGCAACGCCAAAAGCGCAAATTGCAATGGTTCGAATGGCAGGGTGAACCGATTCGCCGTCACTGTCAGCGTATAAGTCATCAGACAAGATCCCCACAGCAGCAGCGGGAAGATGAACTTCCATCGTTTCCGCCAAGCAAGCAACAATCCAATGACCGTGGTTGGCATCAGCAGTGCCCGGCAGACGAGATAGATGGGGTTGCGGGCCTTCGGATTATCCAGATCCGCCCAGCCGGACATCCAGAGGCGTTTCACGCAAAGTTGGAAGTACCGCCCGGGATTTTCCTTGATCCATGTCTTGGCATATTTCTTGAAGACTTCTTCCCGTTCCGCTTCGCTCTTGCCGAGCAGTTCGTTGCGTTGTCCGCCGGTCAGCATGTCGTACTGGTGCTGGCTGTCGTATTGGGGATTGGTGAAGCGGTCGGTGTTGATCTCCAGATTCTTCATACCCAGTTGTGCGAGGCGTTCTTCCGTGAGGGCGACGCGATCGGTGCCGGTGGCGAAGGGGTTGTTCCCCTTCCAGACATTTACCCAGAAGGTGCTTTTGATGGGAATCCACTGTCCATGCACGATGCGGTTGCGATAGGTCCACGGAAAGATGATCAGGACCGCAGCGGCGAAGAGGATCGCGGCGTTGCGGGTCCGCTGAGACAAGGTGAGATTTCCCCGCCACACAAAAATCATCAAGCCGCTGAGTGCGAGGATTGGAAGGAGCACCGGTTCCGTCAGTGCGGCAAGGGTGCCAACAAGGCTGTAAGCAATCCACGGCGTTACATCGCCGGTGCGAACGGATATCGCGAAGAAATAGAGAATCGCGATGACCGCGGTGATGATGATCGAGATTGCCTGCACCTGCGTCGCTGCGTATACCTGGCTTGGCCAGATTGCGAGCATCAGCGCGGCAAGAACGGCGGTGATTTCATTCCCTCCCCATTCCAGCACCAGCCTGTAAAGCAGCCAGACACCCACGCCGGCAACAATTGCATTCAGCACCATGGCAGCGGCATACGATGCGTGGGTTTCCTTGCCAAAGATCTTGAAGCACGTCGCGAGAATGAACGGATAAGGCGGCGACTGCACACTACTGGGCCCGTAATCGTCGAACATCGCTTCCCGGAAGCTAAAGGTGCCGCTGTCCACCAGCGACGCCGCCAACTGCCGATGCTCGATGGCGTTCGGGCTGTTCCATCGTTTCATGCCAACCATCACGCCCAGGCGAGCAACAATCGCCAGCAGCACGATGCCGAGGATGAGTTTGGTGTAATTGCGTTTTGATTCTTCCATGTATTTCTCGTGGCACGACCGTCCCGGGCGTGCCTTTGCGGCTTTTGCCGCAAAGGCGGCGGATGCACGTGCGGGACGCTCGTGCCACATTCTTATCCCGTCACCGGTTGTATCAGGCCGGTGGCGTATTGTATCCCTCCGGATCGACCCGCTTGTTTTGCAAAGGGCGCCGCGTTGGGTGGGCCGTACATAATGACATCCAGCATCGATGTCGTCATCGCCAGCAGGATCATCCACATTACGGAATACACAAACCCGAACCAGACGGTGTACATCGCAACCATGATCCCCAGCACGCCCGCGATTCCAAGCGCCAGCGGTTGATAGTGCTGGGGCAGCCAGATCTGCTTGAACGCCTTGCGAGCCCGCCAGCCGAGTACGAAGGGGATCGCGAGAAACAGCGCCAGGAACACGTGCCCGCGACGCATGGTGAAGAGAATGTAGCTGTTATCCACAGAATCAAGATTCAACTGGCTGCGCCGGATCGTGTTCCCATACCCGAACCAGCCGCTGGTGGTGACGAAGTCCCATGAATTCTGCACGATCATGGCGCGAACCATGACGCTGTCTTCGACGCTTTGACCCATGTTTTCGCTTTCGCGCTCGACGTCCATGTTCAGCAGATGGTTGGTGGTGTATCCGCCGATCACAAACATCGCCACAACCGCCAGGGGCATGAGCTTGCCGAGTTTGGGCATCATCCAGATCATCCACACGCCCGCCCCGCAAGCGGCGATGCCCATGAACGATGTGAAACTGAGCGAGCTGAGCGCCGAGCCGATCGCCGCGAACAATCCCAGTTTCACCCACCAGCTTCGCAAGCCGACGCTGGTGGTGGTGGCAAACAAGCCGATCAGCATTGCCAGCAGCAGCGATGCGTTGCCCATGTCGATGGGGTGACAGTAGGGGCCTTGCGTGCGGAACAAGCCGAACCGCCCGAGGACCATCGTGTTCTGCCCGCTGAACAGTCCAAAGTTCTTCAAATTTCGCGACATGAAGTACGGCCAGAGGCGAAGTTCAACCAACGCAAAGCACGCCGTGACCACCGCGCAGAAAATGCAGATCCACAATGCGCGTCGTCTCATTTCCGCGTTGTGGAACATGATCCGGGCAAGGAAGTAGGGGGCGACGTAGCCCAGCAATTGCTCGCCGAACACATTCACCCCCGCCCAGAACTCATCCGTGAGCGAGGCGGTCACAATGCAACTTGCGGTCATCAGGATGACGATGCGGTCAATCCATCCCCATTTGAAAGGGAATGGCTCCCCACCTTTGATCGCAAGACCGGCGAGAATGCCGTAGATCGCGCCATAGGTCGCGTTCATGTCGGGCAGTCCAGGAAGGTTGACCTTGGGCGTGGAGGCCACCAGCAGCAGCGAGGGCAGATACACCGTCGCAAACGCCACCGCTGCCGACCGATATGCGGTGAGATACGCGGCAAAGATGAAAATCAACGGTACAACCAGCTTGAACATGTTCTTCCAACGGTGTCGACGATCTTATCGGACTATGGAATCAGACGGACCTGCTTCCTCGACTCTTTCATCGGCAGTTTAGGCGAGATGGACCAGAGGTAAACAGGCGGAGAGCTGTGTGATTCAAATCACTGTTTGCGGGAAGGTTTGAGAAGTAATGCAAACAGGCTCTTCCACGCAGCAGCTCGCGACGCATCGCGCCGCATGGCACGCCACCCTGTGCGCAGGGCGAGTGATTTTGCGCCCAACTTATGCTCCCGCCAGGACTTGCTGATCAACAAGTCCTGAATCTGCTGCTTTGCTGGCAGGGGATGGGGCGCTGAAGGGTCCGCCTCCACAGGAGGTGGCGTGCCTAGTTGCAGTGCGTCCTTGCCGGTCTGCTGTCGTTGCAACTGAAAATCCCTCGCTTTCCGCTCGAAGAACTTCCTCTCCGCGGCCTTCTGCTGATGGGTGATGGAGGTGGAGTGCAGGCGATAGAGATACGCCCGTTTTGGCTCAAACCAGATGCGAGTGGTTTCAGCCAGGCGAAATTGCAGGTCAGCATCTTCCGAAGTGAGAAACCATTCGCGACACCCGCCGATTCGTCGCAGGATGTCTGTGCGGAACAGATAGGCACACATGTGCGAACGACTCTTGCCATCGCGAAGGATCTGGGTGATTTCTTCCGCGGGAAACTCTTCGTAATGATCGCTGATGAGTTCGTTGTGTTCGTCGATGGTCGCGAAGTGCCCGCACACGGCGCCGAAGTCCGGGTGCGACTTCAGAAACTCCACCTGCCAGGCGAGGCGATCGGGCGGATACAGATCATCGGCATCGCACCGCGCCAGGAATTGTCCCTTCGCCTCCGCAAGCCCCGCATTGAAAGCCGCGGAAATGCCTTTCTGCGGCCCAGGGATGATGCGGATGCGGGAGTCGTTCATCGATCGAACGACCTCGACGCTTCTGTCGGTTGAGCCATCGTCGATAATGATTATTTCAAAATCGACATTGCGCTGGGTCAGACAGAGCTTGAGTGTGCTGGTGATCCACGCCTCGGCGTTGCGCATGGGGATGAGGATGGAGATCGTCCCCTCTCCGTTCGAGAGAAGGTTGCGGTGAGGGGACTCGCGGCTAGTCGGCGCGTTCTCCATACGAGTCCTCCCTCACCCCAGCCCTCTCCCGGGCGGGAGAGGGAGATAAGCGCCCTCCGGGGGGAGAGGGAGATAAGCGTTTCACCATGGCGCAAGCCAATAACTTCCAACCTTCAAGCTTGGATGGAACGGCGCAGATCGCCTTCCACCCATATACCATCGCGGTTTTTCGTTGTCCTGAATTGAACGCCCACCAGCCATACTGCAGGGCATACTTGAATTTCGATTCGCGTCCCGACGTCGCCCGCCAGCCGGAATCGCCTCTGAATGTCTGCTGAATCCCTCGCCGCGCATAGGCGGCTTCGCAGGCACGGCGCATGTTGGCGACCTGCAATTCCTGCTTCTTTTCGCTGACCGATTCCTCGTGCTGGCGATATTGCAGCAGCACATCCTTCACTGCGGCGAGCTTTCCCACTTCTCCCAGCTTGAGCCATAGATCCAGATCCTGCGCCACCTTGAATGTTTCGTCATATCCCCCAACCTTCAACACCGCGTCTCGCCGCATCATCGCCAGGGGGTGACAAATCGGCGTCCGTCCCGACAGGGCGTGCTCCTGCAACGTCGCATCATCGTCCGGCGGTGTGATCGTGGTGAGGTATCGGCCGGCGGCGTCAATCAGATCGTATGCTCCGCCCAGCAGCACGACATCGGGATGATGGTTCAGATACTCCACCTGCGCCGCGAGTCGCTCGGGTGTGGAAAGATCGTCTGCATCCATCCGCGCGATGAACTCTCCCGCCGCGAGATGCAGCGCTTCATTCAGCGATGGCGTGAGACCTTTGTTGGGGCGTGAGATGAGCTTGATGCGAGGATCGTTGAAGGACTCAATGATGGACTTGGTGCGATCGGTCGAGCCGTCGTCGATGATGATGAACTCGAAGTCGGTAAACGTCTGCGTCAGAATCGACGCGACGGCTTCGCGGAGATATCCCTCAGCGTTGTAGGCGGCGAGGATGACGGAGACGAGAGGCATAGTCGTTCTTGTCCCCTCTGCCCCGTAGTCGGTGGAGAGGGTTAGGGTGAGGGGCCAACCGTTCCTACGAACGATCATCCGCCGTATCACGAGGGCCCCTCACCCCGTCCCTCTCCCCTTGATTACAAGGGGAGAGGGGGAAATACATCTACTTCCCCCTTATCGCACAATACATCACCTTCCACGAATCCACACTTAGCGGCGCACGTTTCACCACTTCCGCGGCGTGTTTACGAGCGATGGGGGGGTTGCCCGCTTTCAGCGCCGCCCAGACCCAACGCTTCAACTGCTCAACGATCGGCAACGGCACACGGCGGTTGAACGGCCATTGCTCGGGGGGCGTCAATCCGCGCCGGGCGTAGGCGTCGCCAACGATGATCGCCTTCACGCGCCATTGTTCATCTGCTTTCGTGCTTGCGACGGATTCGAAATGCTGGCGGTATTTCACCAGCGGTTCCGGGAGATTCGCCAGTTTGCCGACCTCGCCAAGACGCAGCCACAGGTCGAGATCCTGCGACGTCTTGAACTGCTCGCGATATCCGCCCACCCGCATCACTGCATCTCGGCGCATCATCGCGGCCGGGTGGACGATCGACCAGCCGATGCCTCTGAGAAGGTCGGCTTCGATCTCATCGTGGGTCAACTTGTGATCAGTGTCCTGCAAGGGAGATCCATACGGATCGATTGTCGTCACACGCGAGCCCACGCAGACGACCTCCGGATACTGGCGCAAAAACGCCACCTGCTTTTCGAACCGTATCGGCAGCGAGACGTCATCCGCATCCATCCGCGCAATGAATTCGCCGGTTGCGAGCGAAAGCCCTTCATTCAATGTCGGTGTAAGCCCCTTGTTCGGCCGCGAGATAATTTTCAGTCGCGGGTCTTTGAACGAGTGCAGCATCGCCAGCGTCGAATCCCGTGAGCCGTCGTCGATGACGATGAATTCGAAATCCGTAAACGTCTGATCAAGTATCGACGCCACCGCCTCGCAGAGATATTTCTCAGCGTTGTAAGCGGCGAGGATGACGGAGATCAAAGGCATCGATTATTGGATGTCGAATGTGGATTGTCGATTGTGGCTGGTTGATTGTCGATCGTCGATGTCTTCTCTACATTCGACAATCCACCATCAACTATCGCCCTCTAATAGCACAATACATCAACTTCCAGCTCTCCCCGGAAAAGGGCGAACGCTTGCACACATCTGCGGCGTATTTTCTCGCCGCTTCGACATTGCCGGCTTTCAGCGCCATCCAGGCCCATTCTTTTAGTTGATCGAGAATGGGTTTGGGTTTCCAGAGCGTGAAAGTCCAGTTGTCGGGCATCTTCTGCCCGCGACGTTCGTAGGCATCACGAACGATCTGTGTTTTCAGCTTCCACTGATTCTCATATTTCTGATGCGAGACGCTTTCCAGGTGCCGACGGTACTTCAGCAGCACGTCCGGCAGGTTCGCCACCTTGCCAACTTCGGCAAGACGCAGGAAAAGATCCAGATCTTCCGAGTTGTTGTATTCCGCCTTGTACCCGCCGACTCTTTCCACCGCGGCGCGGCGCATCATGCAGCTGGGATGGACGACACTGCCGCCTTTGCCCTGCAGGAGCATCGCGTCGATTTCCTCGTGCGAAAGCTTCATGTAATCCCCCAAGCCGATGCGGAGGGAGAAGGGGTCGATCAGTTCGACGCGCGAACCCAGCAGCACGCACTCGGGATGCAGGCGGAGGTAAGCGAGTTGCTTCTCGAACCGATCCGGAAGGGCAACATCGTCCGCGTCCATTCGCGCAATGAACTCGCCGCGAGCATGCGAAAGTGCTTCATTCAGCGCCTTGGTCAGCCCGGTGTTTGGCCGCGAGATGACCTTGAAACGCGGATCGCGAGATTCATATTCCCGCAGTATCTTTAAGGTGTCGTCGGTTGAGCCATCGTCGATGATGATGAAGTCAAAATCGCGGAAGGTTTGATTCGAAATCGAATCGAGCGATTCTCTGAGATAGCGTGCGGTGTTGTAGGCGCTCATAACTACCGAAATCACCGGGTCGGTGAATTGACCCTGCCGGTCGTTCTCGAAGGGCGTCTTGAGATAGGTGCTCGTGCGTTTGACGAAGTAAAGCGGATTCCATTGTCGCTCCAGATGCCTGCGATACATCGCCGCGAGTCTTGGAAATCGCAGCAACGCGAGATATCGATCGCCTTGCTTGTGCTCGCGCGACGTCACAAGGCCGGCGTCAAGGCAGCGTCTCCACAGGTCCCGCCCCTCGCGCCGCGACACCCGCGTCGCCATCCGGTCAGCGGCTTGGAAATACATCCCTGCGAACATGGCACGGCGATCGTCGGTGAGCAGCTTTTTCTCGCGGATCAGCGTCAGCATCTTTCCGATGACCGGCTCGCGATTTTGGAGATGCTGCTTGCCGAAGGACTGCTTGCCGATGGAGTCGCGCTCCGCATCCGCCATCCGCCAGAAGCAGTCGCGGTTGGGGAATCGCTCGTACTTCAGACCGGCGACAATCGCGCGAATGTGAAATTCCCAATCCTGGCCGCTTTTCACGTCCTCATCCCAGGGAGCGAATTTGGCGAGGGAGGATTTTCGCCAGATGGGCGAGGTGGTCTGCCAGACGACATCCATCTTCAGCATGCGGTCGAGATCGTTCTCACTCGCTGCGCAATTCCACAGAAGCTTCGCATCGCCGGGCGTCTTGCGGAAGAGCTCGCAGGGAAAGACCGCGAAGTCGAGATCGTCGTTCTTCTGCATGATGCGGATGCGCTGCTCGATGCAGTGGGGGGCGAGGAGATCATCTGAGTCGAGGAAAATGATGTATTCCCCGCGGGCGATGGACGCGCCAAAATTCCGCGCCGCCGGTGCGCCGGACTTACCGGCCGGCAGGGGGTAATAGACGATGCGCGGGTCAGGCAGAGATCGCGTGCGGTCTTTTGTGTCGTCGGTCGAATGATCATCCACCACGACCGCTTCCCATCGTCCATCCGTCTGTGCCAGGCAGGATGCAAGCGTCTCCATAAGCAAATCAGCCCGATCTTTCGTCGGGATGATGAGGGAGACGATGGGAGATAGCCTGGACATAAATCAGGAACAGTGAAGTCGGAACGATGAAGTAAGGACGTCACTTCATCGTTCATCGATCATGCTTCATCGTTTTCACTCATTCCTTCCATTCACACGGCAGCACCACCGCGCTTTGCCGCTGCAGCGGAAGTTTCCCCGTGCCTAGGACATCCGCGAAGATCACATCCATTCTGCCGGCGCGATCGACGCGCTCGAGTTCCTTGTATCCATCCGACACAATCAGCTCAATCTGATATTCACCTGGCGTCGCCGGCAGGTTTGGTACGGTGCAGCGGAGGGTCTTCTTTCCATCCGCATTCGCGCGGAAGGTGAGATTGTTCTGATACAGCGTATGGAACAGGAAGATCCGCTGATTCTTCTCGTTGTATAGCGCAATACCGCAGGTGAGATCGCCGGGGTCGTTCAGGTTTTCCATCTGCAATTCAAACGTGACGTTGCTGCCGCACTTGGTGACGTTGGTTTCTTCCGCTTCGTTGTAAATCTTCAATCCCGTGAACACCGGCGGGCGCGGTTTGTTCTGGGTGCGGGGACGCTGGGAAAGCGGCAGGTTTGCATTCTCCTGCACCATGCCCAGGTATTGGCGAATGCCGTCATCCGTCGACATCCTTTCCGATGATTGGCCATTCTTCATCAGGATGACGCTGGTGCATAAGCTGGCGATGGCATCCATCGAGTGGGAAACGAAGATCACCGTGCGTCCCTGCTTCACCACATCGTTCATCTTCCCCAGACATTTTTTCTGAAACGACGCATCACCGACCGCCAGCACTTCGTCAACGATGAGAATCTCGGGATCGAGGTGTGCCGCTACCGAAAACGCAAGACGCACATACATACCCGAACTGTATCGCTTAACGGGTGTATCGAGGAACTTGGCGATCTCAGAAAAGTCGACGATCTGATCAAACTTCTGGCGGATTTCCGATCGCTTCATGCCAAGGATCGCGCCGTTCAGAAAGATATTCTCACGTCCCGTCAGTTCAGGGTGGAAGCCAGTTCCCACTTCGAGAAGTGACGACACGCGTCCCTTCATGCGGATCTCGCCGGCGGTGGGTTCGGTGATGCGGGAAAGCACCTTCAAAAGCGTCGATTTTCCCGCGCCATTGCGGCCGATCAATCCCACCACGTCGCCTTGCTGCACATCGAAGTTCACATCCTTCAATGCCCAGAACGTATCCGCATCTTCGCCGAATTCTTCATTGAATTTGCGCAGGCGCTTCAGCGGTGTACGGATCATATCCATCACCGCTTCTTTCAGGTTCTGCTTCTGCTGCTGCATGCCCAGGCGATATGCCTTGGAGATGTCTCGTCCTGTGATGATGGTTTTGCTCATATCATTGTGGCACGGGCGTCCCGCACGTGCATCCGCCGCATGAGCGGCTGTGATCAAATCTCTGATGACATCGAAAATCCCGCGTGCGATCGTGCGGCACAAGCCGCGAGCCACGTGCAGGACGCCCGTGCCACTGTTTCTTACGCAATATCCGCAAACCGGCGTTCGGCTTTTCTGAAGTAGAACAGCCCGAAGATAAAGATCGCGATCACCATCACGATGCTGACCGCCAGTGCGGTGAAGTTCCACGGTTCGCCCAGAATCGCCGAACGAAACGCCGCGATAATCCCGTAAAACGGGTTGATGATCAGCCAGTTCTCATGCTTGTCGAAAATTCGCGGCGGATACATTGCGCCGCTCATCCACATCAGGATTTGCGAGAAAAACGGGATCAAAAACCGCAGGTCGCGATAATTCACCGTCGCCGCGCTCAGCAGATAGGCAAACCCCAATCCGGTGATGATCGCCAGCAGCAGCAGGGGGATGACCGCCCACACATGCACTGAGGGTGCCACGCCCATCACCATCATCATCGCCACGAAAACGATCGTCGAAAGCCCCATATCCACCAGCGCACTGCCGACCGATGCGGTGGGCATGAACAGGCGAGGCATATAGATCTTGGTTAACAGTTGCTGTTGCGACACCAGCGACATCCCGCCATTGTTGATGCACGCCTGCAGGAACAGCCAGGGGAGCATGCCCGCGTAAACGAACACGGCATAGGGGATGATTTTGGTTCCCGCAACCTGACTGCTTAGAACAGTGACCTCATCCGCACCCTTTGGTTTCACCCGCCAGCCTTCCTGCTGACGGGTGATGATCCCTTTTAGCGTCGTGCCATTGTTCAGTGTCACCACGCCCGAAGCCGCATCCGTGCCGGAGACGCTTGCCACCTGATTGACCGGCACGATCTTCTGCGTGCCATCGGCTACCACTACACGCCAGGCGTCGATTTGCTTCGTCAGTCCTCCATGCAGCGCGGTGCCATCCTTCAGGAACAGATCCCCACCCACCTTTGTGTCGAACCCCGCCGCCTTGCCAATGATCGTGAACAGCAGCACGCTGATCAGCGGGACGAAGATCGCCCAGGCGAATCCCAGAATCGCCTGCTTATACTTCACCTTCACATCCCGCCAGACCAGAAACGTCAGCAGCTCGCGGCGGGCGAACATCTCCTGCCAGTTAATGCCGATCCACCCCTTACGGGCGCGAATAATGGTCACCGGCCCGTCGTCCTCCACGGTTTGCGGTGAGAAAGACTTGGCGATTCGATCTTGTGCGGTTTCGGTTGCTGACATTGTCATATCTGCGGGGCTCGGCGCGTTATCAGACTGCAATCTCGCGCAGGCCCCACGTTTGGGTTATCGACCGGATTCGTTGGCACCTGAGATAACTCCGCCACTCCCGTCGGGAGAAGGTGGGGAAAATCTCGTTCCCGGGGGCATCTTAATAAGCGGGAATCGGACGGGATTCAACGAGGACAGCGTAACCCATTTTCCGGGTAGTTTGTACGCTGCGTTACACAATCGCGTCTGCTATACTTGGGGGATGATTCCTGTAATCGAGCAAAACCGCGCGGCGATCGAACGCATCTGCCGAAAGCACGATGTAAAGCAGCTGGAGCTTTTCGGTTCAGCCGCATCGGGTCAATTTGCTGCCGGTCTGAGTGACATTGATTTTTTCGTCGAGTTCAATGACTACAACTCAAAGTCCATTGCCGATCAATGGTTTGGACTTCAGGAAGAACTTGAACAGTTATTAGGCGCACCCGTCGAACTCGTGAGCCTGCGGACCGCAAAAAACCCGTTGTTTCTACAGGTTGCAAATCGTTACAGGATCAGCCTCTATGCCGCCTGAAGCACGCAAACTGCTGGCGGATATGCTGAATGCCGCGGAAGCAGTCCAGCACTTTGTTGCAGGAAAGACGCTCGATAACCTGCGCATCGATGATGTGTTGAGATCCAGCGTCTACTTCAAGTTTGTCATCATGGGAGAGGCGCTTGCGAAGCTTCGACGGAGCTTCCCAACTGTCGCCGATCAGATCACTGAGTCTCGCAGGATCGTTGCATTTCGCAATCAGATCATCCATGGCTATGGACTGATCGACGATGAAATTACCTGGCGAATTATTGAAGCCAAGGTACCGGTTTTAGTTCAAGAACTCGTGGCGTTACTTGCCTCTGCATCCGCCGATTTCTGACGCCGAGGAAACAAAATAAGAAACGGCGAGAGTACACCTCTCGCCGTTCCTTCAAAACCCGCCGGTTTTTTGATCTGTTCTTTACGCAGCTTTGGACATGATGGACCCAACCGCCACGCCGCCTAGCTTCACGCTATAGGTGTCGGCGAGGTTCACGTTGGTGAACTTGTCGGTGCCGACCTCGTCCTGGTTGTTCCATTCCTGAGGGGTTTTCCAGGATGCCTTCACGGCATTGGAACCCAGGAAGTTCACGCCGCCTTCATAATAGCTCGAGATGTCTTTCGGGCTCGGCCAGACGTTGTTGTCGATCAGGCGGAAGCTGCGCAGGTCTGACTGCTGGACATACATCGCGGCGGCTGCGTACTTCCCGATCTCGATGTTCGGGGCGATGTAAAGGTTGTTGGTCAGCACGATATCCTTCGCCGGACCACCCATGAGCAGGAAGCGTCCGTGATCGCCGGTGTCGATCACTGTGTTATTCGTGATCGTGGCGTTCAGCACCGACCGGTTATAGACGCGGTTGTACCCTTCGATCATGAAAAAGTTCAGATCCTGACTCTTGATCACGTTATTCCGGATCATAATGTTTTCTGAACCATGGTGCAGCTGCACCTGGCTGTGCTCGGTGACCAGGTTTTCTTCGAACACCACCCACTTGGTCCGCTGATCCGGACCCTTCTTACCGGTGTTCTTGCCCAACGGGCCGATCTCGACCTTGCCGCCGTCGCCTTTGTCGCCGATTTCGCCGCGGAGAATGTTGCCGTAGGCGTAGACATACTGCGACTTCTGAATCACCAGCGAACCCTTGTAGGAATTCCGCAGATCGTTGTAGGCGAACAGCAGGTTGCGGGTGCCATCGCCGCTGACACGCATGCCGTTTTCCTGAGAACTGTCCTGGAGGTGGTTGCCCAGATAGACCAGGTAAAAGCCCGAGCACCAGCTGAACCCACCGCGCAGGAAGGTCGGCGCATCATTTCCCTGCACCAGCAGACCCGTCGGCTGGAAGTTGCTGTTGATGCCTTCAGTCACGTTCAGGAAGGTGTTGTTCAACACCGTCAGGTTCGTGCCGCTGGGGCGGACCGATGTCAGGTTGTTCTTGCCCTTGTCGGTGAACTTTGAATCAAAGGTCAGATCGCGCACCGTCGAATTGGTGGCATTACGCAGCGACACCATGTTGATAAAGTCTTTCGGCTTGTTCGCGGTGTTCCAGTTCAGCACCGGACCGCTGCCCGTGCCATAAGCGCCGATGACCACGTTGCTCTTATTGTCCACCACCAGCCCAGCCGTCATGCTGAACTTGTCGCCGCGCTTGAAGAGGATCTCGGTGTTATTGTCGATCATCTGCTGCGCCTTGGAGATCGTTCGCACCGCAAGGCTCGGGGCGCGGCCGCTGTTGTTGTCATCGCCATCGTTGCTGACGTAAATGATCTTTCGCGATGAATCAGCGATGTTCACCGTCACCTTCGTCGTGTCGCTGCGGCCCTTCGCATCGGTCATCTTCAGGGTGACGGTGTACTTGCCTGCTTTGTCGTAAAAGTGGGACGCATTGAAGCCGCGCAGGTTGTTGTACCTGCTGCCGTCGTCGCCGAAGTCCCATTCATACTTCATCCCGAGCACGTTGCCGCCCTTGAGGTTGCTGTCCATGGCGCTGACATGCACGGATTGTCCTTCCTCGACATTGCCCGAGGTGATGAGCTTGATGATCGCATTGGGCGCATCCTTGCCCGAGCCGTCGTCGACGGTCGTGCCGGTGTTGTCATCCGTATTGCCGGTGTTTCCGCCGGTGTTGTTTCCGCCCGTGTCCGTGCCGCCACCGTTTCCGTTGTTGTCTGTCCCGCCGGAATTGTTGGTGGCGGAGTCGGTGAAGGTGAAGTTCACCTTCATCGTGTCGCCCTTCGTTCCCGCGCCCGCCAATTGTGAATAGCTGGTCGCCGAGATGTTGTAGTCACCGGCCTTGGGCTTCCAGTTGTAATACGCGCCATAAAGATCGTGCTTGAATGCGAACGGCGCGACGCTTTCAATGGAGAACTGCGGGACTTCGTTCAGCCCGAAGATCACCGAACCGGCGAAATCGCCGCCGAAATTGGCGCGCAGGTTTAATCGGTGCGTCGGAAGCGAGGCAAGATCGATCGACACATCACCCTTGATATGCTCGTAACCCTGGATCGGTTCGTTCGTGTCGGAATTGATCAGCGAGAAATCCTTTACCGGCAGCGGGGCTGCGTCGGTCGCGGCGCTGTTGTCGGTGTTGCCGCCATTATCCGTGCCGGCGCCCGGGCCGTTACCTTGATCAGTTGGAATTTCGCCGCGACTCAGTGTGTCGTCGCCATCGTCGCCGTAAATATCATCGCCAATGGCGGCGAGAATGGTGTCATTGCCGCTTCCTCCCCGGGCCCAGTCCTTGCCGAGGTTGGTGACGAGGCGATCATTGTCGGAACCGCCAGACAGCGAGTCATCGCCGCTGTTGCCGCACAGCGTGTCTCCGCCCTTACCGCCGACGATGACATCGCTTCCGTTGCCGCCGTCCACCCTGTCCCTGCCCGCACCAGCGAAGACGAGATCGTTGCCATTGCCGGTATTCACAAGGTCATTGCCCGGTCCGGCGTTGACGGTGTCCCTTCCGTTGCCGGTCAGGATCGTGTCGTTGCCCTTCGCGGTCGTCACCGTGTCGTTGCCCGCGCCGG
>Ga0105047_10004280_pt1 | contig 24906 bp, 30 predicted proteins | sample MAT04_FD_78384 | JGI IMG/M metagenome (GOLD analysis project Ga0105047, IMG submission 78384) | Freshwater microbial communities from Lake Fryxell liftoff mats and glacier meltwater in Antarctica - MAT-04 (megahit assembly) | ecosystem: Environmental > Aquatic > Freshwater > Ice > Liftoff...
CGGTAACTGGAGGTGATGCTGATTGCCTGCACACCTTTGAGCTTGCCGCCAAGGTGGTGGTAGCGGAGGTGCGGTTGAAAAGGATCACGCTCCAGGTCACCGAGAATCGCAGCAAACTTTTCCCACAAATCCGGGTGCTGCTTGAGAAATCTTCCGGCCGCGCGGGTAAAGCTGGACGGCCAGACGAGAGTGTACATGTTTCAGCCTTCCATGCCCAACTCTTTCAGCAGCTCTGCCGCTGTGCCGCGCTGCACCCGGCCAGCGCGCAGGTCTGCAAGCGAGGCCAGTACTCGCGCCGTGTACGCCTCGTCTTCCGCCTCCAGCAAAGCTTGATAGCGAGCTTCAGACAGCACCACGTATTGCGGTTGATTGTTGCGGATCACATGAACATCGCCTTTGGCAATGAGATCATCCACCACAGCAATACCGCGCCGTTTGATTTCTTGAGCAGATACGGTGTTCATATTCCAGACTCCTTTTAGTACCCATTTAGGTATTAAATACCCAGTTAGGCATAAGATAGCAATGTACTTTTTGCATTCCGGGGAATTATAATGAAAACCCTGGGGCATCCTCATTTCCTTCGCAAAAGAAAAAATGGGGCCAGATTTATTTATCGATACACCTCGTCATGGCTGCCGACATCAAGCAGATTGATTTCCTGGTCCGCAACCAGATGTAGAGCCGATAAGACAGTGCACACCCAAGGGGATACCAACGCATCCAGTGGCAGTTCCCATGCAACGCCTGGGAACCAGGGAATGACAAAAAACATCCATTAGGCATTATCCCAGAGGCGCAAGCCTGGAATGTTAAGAAAATGTTTGTCGCGGGTAACCAGCATTGCCCCGTACTCAAGAGCGTGAGCGGCAATCCAGACATCGTTGATAGGGATCGGACGACCTGCCTGTTTGAGTGTATTCTTTACCATTCCAAACAGTTCAGCAGTTTCAATAGAGGCATTCAAGGTGATAACCGATGGTTTCTTGAGGAAAACACGAAGAATGTTCCTGTTTTCTTTTTCGCGGGTTCCGCCCTTGAACCCGGCATATAATTCCCCGAGAACAAAGATGGACATAAAAGTACTATTCGCCTCGGTCAGAGCTTGAAGGACTTCTCGGTCTCCAGCGAGATAGGCGGCATAACAGTTGGTGTCCATGAGGATTTTATTCATTCCCAGTCCTTGGGATCAATACTGGAAAATTCTTGCGTATTGCGAGCAAAATTCTCTAAATCTTCTGGTGACCAAGTGCCACAGAGGTCTTCAAAATCATGCCGGTTTTCTTTAATGTCCGGGGAGATGCCCAAAGATTGAGCCAGCAGTTGTTTAATGGCTTTATTGAGACTGATCCCCTGCTGGCGCGCCTTTTCCCTGATAAGGCTGTCTAGTGGCTCTTCGAGTCCATGGATTGTTATTGATGTCATCTTGGCTTCTCCTCTTTTTTCGGATTGAACCATATTTTACAATACATGGTTCATGTATAATTCTTGTTGGTTGTGCCGTCAAGATGAATGCGCGGCACGAATAGCTGTGGCACCTTGTAAACGGAATTCAAGTAAGCCTGTTTGCAGATCAGATCGCCAAACATCAAGTTCTGTTTGCATAGCCAATCATTTTTTTTCTTTACGAGAACATCCTGACCGGATTGTTTACGCAGCATGTATCATTCCAGTTACCAGCACATATAATCTTTCCGCAGCAGCAAGTGCTCGCTCCGTCTTGGTTGTATCTCCTGCACTATTTTTTCCCATACGTTTTATCATGGTCTGGGGCGATAGTAAGCAAGCGCATAAAGTCACCGTCACGGAATGCTGTTGCCCTACGTGACCGAGTAACGCGAAATGAGTAAATAGCTTCAACACCGGTTGGTGGTTTGACGCTGAATATTTTTTCCCATTTGCAACCGTTGTCGCGGTAAAGTTGATTCCAGGTGAGCCGGCGTATCTTGTTTAATGTATCAAGGACGGCAAGACGCTCAGCCTTTTGCAGTAAGAGAAGGTTTTCCTGGAACACCGGATTGTTCAGATCAAGCCTGATACACGGGTCACTCTTGGTCATTTTTGCTCAACTCCTCCATAACACGCTCCGTATTGGCGTCACTGGGGGTATTTGTCTTAGCCCAATCCAGCGCTCGACTCAGGTCGGAGGCGGTCTGGGGGCTGTGCAACCAATGTTCGTTATCGGGGGTGATGGTGGCCGTGCGCACTAACCAGACACCTGGCTCTTGCTCTTCAACCAGAACCTGACGACCTGCAAATTGCTTACCAAGAGAAATCTGTCCATTTGCACCAATCATTTTGATGCTGTGGTGTTTTGCTAAGGTTGGCATAAATATCTCCACTTTTTCTCGTTTATTTGCTACGTTAGCTCTTTCTCCCACTATTCTTATTTCCTTGGGCTAATTGGGTAGAGTAGGAAGCTGATTTACCGACCACCGACCAGGACTTTTGTTTGACGCCTTGCCGCGCGCGGCTACTTCGTGTCGACCGCTCTGATCGTTCATCAGCCTCCCCTCATCAAACCGTGCATGCGCTATTAACGCACACGGCTTTCCGATGTTCATCACCGCATCTTCGATAACATGCCGACCCTGCTAACCCTGCGGGAATCGATGAACGCCACTTCCGTTATTCCAGCACTCATCCACCGGCCTTCCCCTTGTGTCCACAGGGTCCACTTTTCCAATGAGTTTACGAGGCTACATAGAGGTTCACTATACTCCCCGTATTTTGCATATTACATAAAATAATCGGCTAGAGAAATCATGATGCAAAATCAAGATACCTTGAGAAAACACAACATGACTTAATCAACTGGAAAATCCAAATTCGAGAACGGTTTTTGCTGTTTCCCCCACCCTCAATCATGCCGCTTTTTCAAAATTTATTTCGAGCTTTAGACCCAACGCAAAAAGCATATTTACAAGCATATCAATGGTGAACCGATCAATTTTCCCACGGACCAAATCACTGACTCTTGGCTGCTTGACCCCCATCTTTTCTGCCGCTTGCTGTTGCGTCATCCCTTGTTCTTTAATGTGCCGTTCGATGGTCATCATGATTTTGCTCTTGATTTTTATAGACTCCACTTCGACCGGATCATCAATAATTGCATCCCATACGCTTGCGAATGTTTCAGCCATTAGCTTCACCTCCTATCTCTTTATACCTGGCTTTTGCCAACTCGATATCCTGTTTATTGGTCTTTTGGGTTTTCTTTTGGAAAGCGTGAAGAACGTGCACAGCATCGGCAAACTTGATTACAAAAATAACCCTGAATTGACCACTTTCATCCTTTATTCTAATTTCCAGCACACCGGAACCAACATTTCGTATATATTTCCAGTCTGCAGGCTCAAGGCCGTTCTGCACCTTATCGAGTTGGTACCCGCTTCTTTCTTTGCCTCTTGTGGAAAACCAATAAGGTCTTGCCTTGATGTCCCGTGCCAGGTAATTTTCTTCATGAACAAATATATAAAACTTTATATATTGTTATCAATGTCAATCTCCGGCAAACCGTATAATAACCAAACATATACCAATCTTTCCCCTTTGTTGGAAAACCTGGTAAATATCAGTAATGTCCGGTTAAGGACTTGCAAATGGTTTTTTGTTTGGATTGTTGTCTTGGAGTTCCATATCAGCCTCGTGGGATTCATCGCCCCGGGATTCATTGAGGATTTTGTTTCGCAGTTGCCGCACCCTTTTGATACTGACTGGCTCTCCATGCTGTTCATGACAATAGATAGCGAAATACAAGGGACACTGCCCGGAAAAACAAGGTAGAGTAGGAAGCTGGAAGGAAAACCAGGGACACTGCCCGTATTTTATAGATTACAACAACCCATCGGCTAGAAAAATATTATGCAAAATCAAACAGTCAATACCTTGAAAAAACACAACATAACGTAATCAAATGGAAAATCAGAATTGAAGAACACTGCCAATTCTTCATAATTCAAGTTCATCAATTTCTGCCACCTTCATCAAATGTCTTTGAAGGCCGATTTTCAATGGAGCATTGCCGTGAACTGGAACAGAAATGCGGGCAATGTTGCCGGTTTTGCCGTAAATATGGTGACTTCCCGTTACACGCATCAACTCCCATCCTCTGGTCTCTAAAGATGGCAAAAAAATTTACCGCTCACCGCTTTCAAACTGCTATTTCCATTATTTTGTCTGTCCCTGAGATGACAATTTGTTGCACGTCAACGGAAAGACAACCTTCAACGGCATCATAAATATTGCTCAATAATTCGTCGAAAGTGTCACCTTGGGTAGCACAACCGATAATTGCCGGCACTTCCGCCCAATATCCACCTTCTTCCGCTTCATGTATCACAACTTTTAATTTCATGAGATGCCTCCTTGTACAATTAAACATGGTAGCTATTCAGCTGAATTTGATTTCAGGAAAAATGTACGTCATCTCCGAATGTTTTTATCAGTGATCCAGTGTTTTTGCTTTAAAATAAACGGGGGGCCTCATATTTTAGGGTAATAAACAGCGTGGGGTCAGCGTGGGGTCAGGCTTCGAAGTTGACAAGTTAACCAATTCAGCTAGGTCGACATTACACGTAAACATCGCATTCATCTTGCCCTGCAAGCCGACGAAATCCCTTTATCACGCGGTTTGCAAAACCTTTCCTTCCGCTATACTCGCTGGATCAACTGGCGAAAAAGCAGCACCGGCCATCTTTTTCAGGGCCGCTTCAAGGCAGTTTTGGTCGATAGCAACAGCTATCTCCTTGAATTGGTGCGGTACATCCACCTGAATCCGGTTCGGGCCGATATGGTCAACGGACCCGACGATTACCCATGGACCAGCCATAACCCCTATCTCGGCAAGGAAATCTTGCCTTGGTTGACCACGGATTGGATGCTCGGCCAATTCGGGAAATCGGTGAAAAAGGCCCGAGTGGCCTACCAAACCTTTGTGTTCGACGGCCTCGCAGAGAAGCATCGACCCGAATTTTACGGTGGAGAAGAAGATCTTCGGGTTCTTGGTGGCGATACCTTTATGGAAAAATGTCTAGCCGGTTCTGGTGGCAGGCTTCTCAGGCTAACAGTAAAGGATATCGCCTCAGCTGTGTGCCTGGCCTATAATCTCGACGAGAGCGTGCTGAAAACCAAGTCGCAACAAAGGACAATATCCGTGGCTCGGGCCATGGTTGGTTTGCTGGCCTATGAATCGGGTTGTGTCACCCTCTCCGATGTCGGCCGATATGTTAATCGCGATGTGGGGAGTATCAGTTCAGCCATCCGCCGTTTGTCGGAACGTTTGCACGATAGGCCCGAGTTAGCCGAGCGTGCGAAGACCTTGAAAACTTTGCTTGGAAAGCAAACTTGACATCTTCTAAGCCTGACCCCAAATATGACCTAAAAAACCCTCTCGCCATTTTTTAAGATTTCACTTGCAGCTGGATTACGTTCATTGAATTCTGAAGTCAAATACGGATGTGGCTCCATATCCGGATCAATACTTCTGGCCAATTTAGTCAACATGAAACGGAAATCGAAGCTGTCTCCGATAAAATCATCGGTGACCAGTGCCAAGTCGATATCACTCCATTCATCTGCAGTGCCTTTGACATATGAGCCAAACAAGTATGCCTGAAGAATATGGATATTTTTATCTTCCAACAATGAGATATACTGAAGCACTTCATTATGAATCAGTTTTTTATCTTTTCCAGTAGCCATTTGCGCAGCCCTTCTATCTTCTTGATGTTATGCTCAGTGAAATCCTTGGTGCATTTCTTGTGAAATTCTCGCCTGTATTGTTCGTATCTCGTTTCAATGTTGAACAAAGTAACATACTGCAGTGAATCCATTTGCTCTTCGGTCATTTCAAGGTTGCACTTCATGGCCAGCTTATAGAGATCGTGTACCCTTGGTGCGATAGCATCAACGTCTTTGACGTAGCAGGCCTTCAGTAGTTTTTCTATACAGAGATGTCCTACAAACAATGACCACACATATTCCTTGCCGGCGAACATATTAAGCATGGATGCATGGTTTAATTCCGATGATTCGACCCAATATGTTATAATTTCGTTTTTCGTCATGTAAACAAGAGGAAAAGATGTTTCTAATGTTTAAATATTTTTTTGGTATCTCACGAAATCAAAACTCCCAAAAAGACTGTCAACAGTTTCTAAATAATCGACTGGCCGCCGTCTACGCATTTATTTCTTCTCTACCTGCGTTTCCCACTAACTCTCGATCATACTTCAGCATTTCAATTGATTCGTTTCATATTTCATACGATAACTGAACGTGTTCTTATTGTCATCATTAGATTTACTGCTGTTACTGCGAACGGACACCTCCCTGATTGTTTTGAAAGGAAAAAGCGAGAAAGCTGAGTAACGCTAGCAACAGCCACAAAAGCCAGTGGAATCGATACCAACTTCTTTCATTAAGCAATCGGCATAGCTTTCAGGTACTTTTTTCAATTGTTTTGCTGAGATGTGGTAGCAGAGATTGAGTGCGGCCTCAATAGCGATAAGCAAGCGATAGGAAGCGATAACTTTCGCATCTTGATCACGCAGAAAAGCATCTTTCGACATCAGACCTATCTTTTCAAGGCGAGCTAACAATTCAGTAATTTCTCTGCAGCGGTTGCGAACCAGATCATGATTGAGATTCATGAGAAAAAGCCTCCTTTGTTGCTGAATAAAGAATCGGCTTCATATCAAGATACTGTCTCACGGTATTTTCCATCACCTGACACCTGATGTTCTCATCTTTTTCATAGATCAATTTTCCCTGCATGACATTATAAAGAAAAGCAACAGGGGCATTATTCAACACCCGGACATCCACAGGAAAGACGAGTTTCTTCTCTAAAATAATTGCGAGCTCGAGGGCCTCTCTCGACATCCAAAGACGATTATTTCCAACAAAATATATGCCTAGATCAATATCATGGAACGGAAGGAGTTCATCGGTAAAACTACCGAATAAATAGGCGAACAGGATACTTTTATCCTGTTCAAGGACGCCTGCGATGGTAATCCCTATCTGTATTTTCTGTTCGACATTAACAGTGTGGAGCGTTTTTTCCATAGGGGGTAAGAAAATCAGAAAGCTAGGGACATCCCGTTACAGGCATCAGCTCCCATCCTCTAGTTTCTAAAAGATGGCAAAAAGTTTTACCGCTCACCGCTTTCAAACTGCTATTTCCATTATTTTAAATAAATGGGGTCAGAGTGGAATAAAACCTTTTGGTCACTGGGCCGCCGTCCAGCTATGGTGCTTGATGACAGGAGCGGCTTGCTTTTCATCGCGATGCGGCGCATCTTAGAAGAAATTCCCATGCGACGCATGGGAACCAGAGCGTGGGGTCAAGCGTGGGGTCAGGATCAGCGGGAGTTCAGGGGGAGTTCCAGGGACAGTATATGAAACTCCGCTCTTTCTCCCGCTATTCTTATTTCCTTGGGCAACATACCTGAGCTCCCGAAAAGTGTAACGATGAAACGGGAAAAAGGGATAATTGTTGACACTCCCTAGTTATCCCCCCAATTACCTATAAGCGGGCATCAATTTTTTGCTGAAATTGGTTCCATGAAAGAATTTTTTCATCAGCTGTCATAAGTGTGGCTGTATTCTCGATAGCCGTTGCAACAATAATGCGGTCGGCGGGATCGCTATGAAACAATTGCAACTGGGCGGCACGAATAGCTGTGGCACCTTGTAAAGGGAATTCAAGTAAGCCGGCGTGTAAGAGATCAGATCGCCAAATATCAAGTTCTATTTTTATGGTCAGGCGCAGCTTTTCGATCAGCATGGCAATCTCCCAAAAACTGATAGTTGCCACTCCAAGTTGACCGGTTGCCAGGGCTTGGTTAATTGTTTGCAGAGCAGATTTTCCCAATCTCCGATTTCCTTCATCCAGCCATACAAGAACATGAGTATCTAAAAGCAGCATTATTCCGCATCCCAAACAACGTCCAACGGGGCAATCAGGTCGTCATGGCTCTTTATGTTTCCTTTATGCAGGCCAAAGAGAGTTACTGGAATTGTCCTATATGGCTTTAAGATGGAGACAGGTCTTCCGTGTTTTGTAATCACGATTTCTTCACCGGTCTGGTTTACTTCATCCATGAAGTGCAAGCACTTGGCCTTGAATTCTGACGCTTTAATAGTTTGCATATTTCCCCTTTTTATGTGTGATTAGCTGTTTTGATTATAGTCATTACCATGGTCATATGCAACAATAAATGGGTCAGAGTGGAATAAAACCTTTTGGTCACTGGGTCGCTGTCCAGCTATGGTGCTTGATGACAGGAGCGGCTTGCTTTTCATCGCGATGCGGCGCATCTTAGAAGAAATTCCCATGCGGCGCATGGGAACCAGGACAATGCGACGCATGGGAACCAGGACATCGGGTTGTGTCACCCTCTCCGATGTCGGCCGATATGTTAATCGCGATGTGGGGAGTATCAGTTCAGCCATCCGCCGTTTGTCGGAACGTTTGCTAGATCGGCCCGAGTTAGCCGATCGTGCGAAGACCTTGAAAGCTTTGCTTGGAAAGCAAACTTGACATCTTCGAAGCCTGACCCCAATACATTAGCCCCGATCCGCCTTGCGGATCACCTCGCAGAGTTCATCGGCCATGGCGGTAATTTCATCCTGATCCTGACCTTCGACCATCACCCGGATCACCGGCTCGGTGCCGGATGGACGAACGAGGATGCGGCCGCCCTTGCCGAGTTTTAGTTCCAGTTTTTTTACGGTCTCGGGAAAATCGGGGATGGTATCGACCGGGATTTTGCTCGACATCCGGACATTTTTGAGAATCTGCGGGAAACTCTCCATCAGGGTGGCGAGTTCGGATAGCGGTTTTTTCCGCTTTTTCATGATTGCCAGGAGCTGCAGCCCGGCAAGTATTCCGTCACCGGTGGTGATGTGGTCGAGGAATACCAGATGGCCGGATTGTTCGCCGCCGAAGGAATAACCCTTGCGCCGCATACATTCGACCACATAGCGGTCACCGACGCCGGTGCGAACCAGGGTGCCGCCCATTCGTTCCATCGCCAGCTCAAGTCCGATATTGGACATGACGGTTGCGACCAGGGTTTTCTTTTTCAGCCGCCTTTGGTGCAGCAGTTCCTCGGCACAGATCGCCATAATATGATCGCCGTCGACGATCTTGCCGTGCTCGTCGCAAACAATCAGCCGGTCACCGTCACCATCCAGGGCAAGGCCGATATTCGCGCCAACTTCCTTCACTCTTTGGGCCATGACCTGCGGGTGCAGGGCGCCGCAATCCCGATTGATATTTCTGCCGTCCGGTTCGATCCCGAGTTTTGTTACCTTGGCCCCCAACTCTTGAAAGACGTGGGGCGCCACCCCGTAGGTAGCACCGTGGGCGCAGTCGAGGACGATATGAAAACCGTCGAGGGTATATTGCTTCGGGAAGGTGTTTTTCAAAAATACTATATATCGCCCCTTGGCATCTTCAATCCTTGTGGCCTTCCCTACTTCTTCGGCCACCGGCCGGAGGGCCGCCATCTTCTGCGAAAAAATAAGGTCTTCAATATCAAGCTCCACTTCATCCGGCAATTTAAAACCGTCACTGGAAAAAATCTTGATACCGTTATCCTGAAAAGGATTGTGGGAGGCGGATATGACTACGCCGGCATCGGCGCGCATCGACGTGGTGATAAAGGCGATGCCGGGCGTAGGCAGTGGGCCGACCAGAAGAACGTCAACTCCCATCGAGCAGATCCCGGCGGCAAGGGCGTTCTCGAGCATGTAGCAGGATTGTCTGGTGTCCTTGCCGATAACAATCCTGTGGCCTTTGACCTTATCCTTGACGATAAAGGCGATGGCCCGTCCAACCTGCATAGCTATTTCTATGGTCATTGGGTAGATATTGGCTACGCCACGTATTCCATCGGTGCCAAAGAGTTTTCTCATTGCTTTAGTGTATAACCTTTTCTTTATTTTTTTTAATAATTTTAACCGGTGATATCCTGCTGGAATCGACCTGTTTCTCTGCACTTTCGTTCACCATTTTTGGTGGTTCCGGAAGAGAATCGCTCTTAGCTTTTTTTTCATCAAGTGGCGCTTTTATAGCCTCAACACTCACTTGCGTGGTTGAGCCATTGCCATCTCCGACGATCCGCACCGTATCGGGTACCAGTGAAACAATCTCAATCGGCATCTCCAGGTCGGCTCTGGGAATGATTTTTACCTTGAGATTCGCTTCACCATCCTTTTTAACGGCAACCGCCGAGATCAGGTTTTTGAGATCGATTTTTTTATCGAGAAGTAGTTTTGGAATATTGGCGACAACCGTGACCCAGTCAGGTTGTATCTCTTTTTTTTGTCCATCGACCACGGCATTCACAGGAAGGGCATCAAAATTCATGGCCACCGTCTCCAGGCCGATCATCAGGTCGGCGGTGACTGAGGTCTCGCCGATCAATTCGACTATCGCCGGTTCCAATTGCAGTGGTACTTGCAGTTGTGTCGATTGTTTGACGCCGTCCAGGTTGATCACCTTAGTAAAGAAATGATCAACCTGCGAAAGGGTGGTATGTGGTCCGGTAATGGTAATGACCTCGGGTTCGGTCTTCAAGCTTTTGAGATAATAGCCATGGGCGACCCGACCGGTAGTCCGAGCTTCAACCGGAAATTGTTTCTGAATGAGTTTATCCAGTGATAAAATAATTGAGGAAGGCTGTATCCGCTGAACGGTGATTCCGCGGAGCACCGGGATGTGTTTGGCATCGTTTTCAATAACCATTGTTCCCGGGGTTGCCGTCAACAAATCTACCTGGCGGGTAACCGCGCGATTGGCCATTTCGAGGATCAGCGACCGGGGGCCACTGACCGTCACTTCTATCTCTTTTTTGAACTGATTGGAAATAGCCAAATCGCGTGGAAGATTGATAATTTCAATCGGAACCATAACGTTTTTATCTATCTTGTCCTCGCCGCCGACGAAATACCACAAAATAATTGCCAGCACCAGGGAGACAAACTTCAGGAGCCAGTCCTTCGACATGAGTCGGGCTATTTTCTTCTTCTCGAAGAGGGTGGCGAAAATCTCTTTCATCGTTTGCTCAGTAAATTTTTCCAGGATTGCGTTGCTCCGTTGTCGACAATAAAAATTGCCCTGAGGCTATTGGTAAGGCTGATTTCATCTTCAACGGTTGTTAAAGCCCCGTGCCGGACAATTGATATTTCCTGGGTTTCCTCAGAAACAACCATGACGACCGCATCGGTTTCCTCCGTCAAGCCGATAGCGGCCCTGTGTCGTGTCCCGTAGCGTTTATTGATGTAAGGATTTTGGGTCAGCGGTAAAATACATCCGGCGTGTTGAATCCGCCCTTTGCTGACAATCACCGCCCCGTCGTGGAGCGGTGAGACCGGCATAAAGATGGAAATCAGCAATTCTTTGGAGAGACGAGCATCGAGTTTGAACCCGGATTCGATGAAATCGCCCAGGTTCGTTTCCCGTTCGATGACGATAAGGGCACCAATTCGCCTTTTGGCAAGGTAAAACAGGGTGCGAATAATTTCTTCAAGATCCTTTTCAGCAACATCGGTATGTTTGAGAAACGGTGATTTACCCACTTGGGTCAGTGCCCGGCGAATATCATGTTGAAAGACGATGATGACAATCAAGAGAATAGAACTGAGAAACGTCTGCATGACCCATTTTAAGACAGCCAAATCAAGGACACTGGCCAAAAAGTAGACAATGGTCAAAATCCCGAGACCCAGCACCATTTGCACCGATCGCGTGCCTCTGATAATAGAGATGAGTTGGTGGATGACGAAAGCCACAACCAGGATATCGACTAAATCCTGCCAGCGCAGATAGCTGAGAAAATCTACCATGAACGTTTCAGTTTTTTCCTAGGAGGCTGTGCCTTGGCATCCGGCAAACATCGTATCCACAACTCTCTATGTACGAATAATAATAAGATATTAAAAGATTTTTTTTAAAAAACGAGATTTTGAATCTATTATTGCTCAATCTCGCCGTAAACAAATGGTTATAAATGGGTCGAGTTATTTTCTAACGCTCCTAAAAGACTATAGCACAGCTATTTTCATTATGAACAGTGTTTTTCAGCCGGTCTTGAGAGATATTTTTTAGCCTTGAAGTCTTTGACTCTTGAAAAATATCAACGGTCAGTGCATATCTTTAATTTACAGATCCGTACCAATGCGATAAGTATATTAGCCCAAATTTTCCTGAGGCGCATACTGAAAGAATGCCTTGCCCAATTACCAATAACCTCGGACCAAGGGACTCTTTATAATATCCCAGATTGTGGGGTATAAACCCCTTCACCATTTTTTTAATACATCCGTGCAAATATTTTTTCTAATTTTCTAAGAGAAGAACATCTTCCGCTATTTGGTTTCAATTGATATGCCTGATCGTTTCGGAAAAATCTCCATCCACCACACCGTTCCCACCACTCCTGTCGTTGAAGAGGTGACAAAGCCCAATCCGATGCCATCTTCTCAAACACCAAAGGTGAAAAACCGTCCCCCTTCTCGAAAGAGAAAAGGCGCCTTTCTCTGGCTGGTCGCTGTTCTGGCGATCTTTGGATTGTACAATGCCCTCGGTTTCTTCGGTGTTCCCTATTATTTGAACAGCACCTTGTCGCATAATTTCAACAAAAAAACCGGAATGGTTTTTGATCCCGGTCGCATTTCCTTTAATCCGTTTACCTTTCATTTTGCCACCGACGACGCAAGGATAGTAACAGAAACCGGCATACCGCTGGTAACCCTCCAGTCCCTATCCGCCGATCTTGCGCCATTTTCTCTTTTACGCCTGGATCTGGTGTGTAACACAGTAACTTTCTCCGAGCTTACGCTCTCTATTACCAGGGAACAGGACGGATCCTATAATTTTGCCAAACTGCTCAGCCAAAAACAAGATAGTGGACCTTCGGAAATTTTGAATTTTTCAGATCTCCCCTTCTTGTTCTCCCTGAATAATATTGCCATTAAGAACGGTAAGATACTTTTCCTCGATCGCCCTACCGGCAAAACTCATAACATAGAGAAAATTCAACTTGAATTGCCTTCCTTTTCCAACCTCCCCTTCCAGGCAAATCAATATCTTCGTCCGAGCTTTTCAGCTATGATCAACGGCAGCCCTGTCGAACTTACCGGCCAGGCGCATATGGGGGACCCGGCAAGTCAGGCAACCACTCTCACCTGTAATCTCCACTCGCTCGACCTTCCCATCTATGCCGAGTATCTCCCTCTTAACCTGCCACTTCTCTTTACCGCCGGCAAAGCAGATGGAAAAATCAATCTGCTCTTCGATCCTACATCCCAAGAAGAGGACAAGCTCTCCATTGATTTTGACCTGCAACTGAGCAATTCCGAGCTGCAAACCGCCGATGAAACAGTTTTTATCACCGCTCCGGCAACCGAGGTTAAAGGCAACCTGAAACCCATTGCCAAAACCGTTGTTTTTTCTGCTCTATCGACCAAAGAACCGGTCGTGCAATCGGTCGGCAGCTCTCTGCTCCTCAGTGTCGACACCTTGTTCAAAAATGCAAAGAAGGCCCCTCCCACCGGCACTGCAGGAACACCAGCGGCTGCAGTAACACCTTTTTCTCTCGCCATTGACGACCTGCTGGTGAAAGACGGTACCTTTCATCTCTGGAAAGAGAAAGGGGCAAAACAGCCGGAAGCCACCTGGAACGGCTTGCAACTGAGCGTTAAAGGCTATTCTTCATCTGAGTCTTCTGAGAGTAAAAAAGATTCCGGATCGTTTTCCTTAAGTGGTACGAAGGCGGGGACCGCCTCTTCTTTTGCCTGGCAGGGAGACTCGATCTCGATTGAGAATCTTAGCGGAACAGTGAGCCTCAACAATATGGATTTCAAGGAACTTTTGTTCTCTATCGGTGCCGACCAGGGACTCGGAGTCAAAGGACTCGCTGCACTTAAAGGACAACTTACGGTATCTTTTCCTCAAGATTCCGGTTCAGCCATTGGCTATAAGCTTGCCGATGCCGACCTCATGGTGCAGGATTTCCAGCTCCTGGATGACAAAATGGTGGTCATCTCCGCTCCAACCTTGAAATTAACTTCTCTTGCGACGGCTTATAAAACTATTCAGTTTGGCAATGTCTCTGTGCAGAACGGATCAGTGTTTCTACCTATCACCCATATTCCGGATATTTTCAAACAATTCACGGTCGGCAAATATCTTCTTCAAGAGATCGATTTCACAGGTCAAATGACTCTCATTTCCGGCGAAAAAGGGAAGCAAAAAACCACCTATTCCGGCATCTCTTTGAAAGCTAAAGACCTTGCTTCCCCGGAAAAAGCCAAAGACAATTTTATTCTCTCGGCCAAAACCACAACCGGCGGGGCAATTGAAGGTAACGGCGATGTGCGGATTTCACCCTTTTCCTTGACCATCAACACCGAATTCAATGGTCTGGCCGCCACCGAAGTTTTTCCGATCATGACCCACTCTTCCCTGCTGAACAGCCTTACCGGGGTTCTTGCCGGAAAAGGCTCCCTGAGTCTCCCGAAGAAAAGCTTTGCCGGGGAGCTGCACCTCAGCAAGGCCAGCATCCGTAGATCGTCTGATTCAATTTTTTCCTGGAACGACATGATGTTGCAGGGGGTAAATTACACCTCCGAACCATTCAAACTGGGAATAGCCGCAATTCTCATCGATCAACCACAGTTTTCCTGGCAGATACGCGAAAGTGATTCTGGGCCGATGCAGCAATTGGCTTCCTTTTTTCAACAGCATCTCCCCGCCATTGAAAACGAAAAACAGTCAGGAGAGAAAACAAAAAACGCCATTTCTCCAGTGGATATTCAAGATATTCAATTTAATGGAGGCAGCATCCTCATTCAGGATAACCGGTTGAAACCGAAATGGAAGGGTGATGTCAGTGAATTTTCCGGAAATATCAAGGGGATTCACCTCACGGCTTCAGACACAAACAGTGAATTCTCTTTTACCGGAACGCTTCAAGATGCTCCTTTTACCATTACCGGTGAAATGGCTGTCTTCGCCAAGGAAGAGAATGGCAAATTCCGTCTTACCCTCGACAGTTACCCGCTGGCGTCTTTCCACGAACAGCTTGGCCCATTGACCGATGTCAACAGTAAGAGTGGCTTTTTCGATCTGCAGTTAGACTGCTTGGCAAAAGACGGCCAGGTCCAGAACAGCGGTTCCCTGTTGTTCTCAGGGGTCAAAGCAGTTTCCGAGAAATCGGAGTCCGCCCTCACACTGGCACTTATCACAGATTTAGACGACAAGTTCCGAATCGATTTTGATTTTCCCCGTACACCCCCTCTCGGCAAAACGATCTTTCTTGAGGAAATTCTCACTTTTTTCCAAACCAAGGTGGTGAAAGCCTCGGTATCGCCACTGCTTCTCGCCTCCGGAGATTTTTCTGATCTCATCGGCAATGAATTTGCTGAATTCGAACCGGGACAATTCACCCTTTCAGAGAAGGGCAAAGAGGTCCTTGCTCGCTATGCCGCATTGCTCACTACCCATCCCCAGCTCGGGTTGGAGCTGGCCGGTGACATCGATAGGGATATTGATGCTCCCGCTATGAAAGAACAATTAGAAGCGCTGGAACGTAAACGGGTCGAAGGGGAAAACCAAAAACGCTTTGCCGCCTGGCAGCAGGAAAAGGCGCTATTTGACCAAAAGGTGACCGAACAACAAAAGAAACAAGCTGCAAAAGGAAAAATAATCGAAAACACCATCCCCCCAGCAGTTTTGAAAGATTACCTCCCGATACAACCGAAACAGGTCATCGTCGATGACGTTATGCTTCTCGAACTTGCTAAAAAACGCAGCCAATCTCTGCATCAATATCTTACCGAGCAACTGGCGGTTCAACCCGGGCGCCTTGCTATTTCTCAATTAAAAAAGATTGTTAATGCTCAACCAGGTCAGGCAGTAAGCGGAGTGAAGATAACACTGACTGCGATAAAATGATTGTTTATCCCTCAGATGTCGGTCTCCCTGTTTCAAAGAAGCGGCTCGAATGACAACTCATTCCCGTATTGAAAAATGTTGGAAACGATTTTTACCGAACATACCCTGCAAGCTCTTTTCACCTGGCTTGCAGGGCTTTCCTTAGGGGCTTTTCTCCTCAGTCTCCTCCTTATCCCTTTCATTGTGAGGAAACTCCCTTCTGATTGTTTTGTACTCCTTTGCACAATAAATCACAACCGGTCGAAACACACTGCAGGAAGCGTTATTGTACTGATATTACAAAATATTGTTGGAGTTTTTCTCTTTATTACCGGCCTTGCTATGCTCTTTCTTCCCGGCCAGGGAATCCTCACGATGCTGCTTGGCATCCTTCTCCTTTCATTTCCCGGCAAACACCGTCTCATCGCCTATCTGATCAGGTCACCCGGTATTCGTCAAGGTCTGGACTGGCTGAGGGCAAAGAACAGCAAGCAACCTTTTATTTGGCCTGAAAGGTAGAATTATTACGTAAGGCTGCTTGTGCCGGAGTTGTTATTTTTTCGGCCGAAATGGTTGATACAATGGATCCCCGACCAAAACCATCTGCCAGGACAGATAGGGCAAAGAAGTAAGATACGCCTCCCCAAGACTCATATATCCATCAATCAATTGAGAAAAAAATAACTCAGGAAGAGGAAACCCCTGCACATACGGTTCAAACACTGGCCCAATAGTTGCTGCAACACCCTTTTCCAGCATCTTTACACACCACACGGAACTGCTCTTATCCCTGAGGGTGGTACATTCGGCACTGGCGATGTGATACCCTATGGCACCTCTTTGCCAAACAAAACTGTCAATATATTGCCCAAGGGAATACCAGCCGCAGTACAAGGCCGCTTCGGAACAACACTTTTCGGCAAAGAGCTCCTCCCTTTGATCTATTACGGTCTCCATCCTTGCTGCCGCCGCATCGGCCGCCCGGTGCAGAGAGAGATCGTAGCGCTGGTATCCTCCCGAAGCCTCCGTCTCGACAACAGGACGCGGCCAGCGAGCGTCAAAATAGGCCTTACCTTGCAGACCTTCTTTTTCGACCTGCAGTGTATCGTTGATGATCCTGTATACCGTTGCAGCATCGGGACCATCCAGACGACTGACCAAGAGTACCTGGTCTTTCGTTATTTCCGACGGTATACCCTGGAAACCTAAAAAATATGGGTTTTTAAGCCATCCCTGCAAATTGTACTCTCCCTTTTTAACTAAGGCGAGTTCCGAATCCACGGCCGCCCTCTGGTCGGTTTTCAGCAATTTGTTGATGTTCTGCAGCAGATCATTTTTTTTCCCTTCAATTTCCCCCTCCTTTTCCACCGAAAGGCCGGTCATGCTATCGTGCCGTCCTTTATGCCGGCGAAGCAGTTCGCTTTCCTCCCACGATAACTCCGGAGGATCAACCTTCAGAGGGATTCCATAAATGAGAACAATTGCGGCTATACGTTCGGAAGCAACTCTTTTGAGGCCCTTAAGGATTGCTTCTTTCAATACATTGTCATATTCATCTCGAGACATGGTCTCTTTCAAGGTGAGCCTCACCATGACCAGATGGGATGGGGGAATTTCTCTTTTATCCATATAGTAGCGTGCTATTTCTACACTTTCCGCCATTCTTGAGTTTGCTACAACAAGAATTTCCTCTCTTGCCAAACCGTAGACCGACTTGGTCTCCCCTATTACGAAAAGCAGAGTAGTGAGCATAAGCAATTCAATGCAAAGGAATGTATCTTTTTTCAAAAGAACCTCATCCTACGAAAGTTAATAAAAGAGAATTTTTACGCATTTCTGGAAAACACTATCCCTTTTCCTTTCCATATTATACAATAACACAAAATTAGACCAATTATCGGGATACGTTGCAAAATCAAGCAAAGGTAGCTTCACTTATTTTTTATGCAAGCAACAGTTCAAGATATTGAAAGAGTAGTCGCCAACCAAAGAAATCTCCTGGAAACCATTCCGGAAATGGTTCTTTTGGTCAAGGACAGTCATTGGATTGAATATATGAATCCAAGTGCCAAACAATTCTTCGGCGACCTTTGTCGCCAAGGCTTAAACTGCGAACCGGAAAAACAAAGTTCAGCCTCCGCCCTCCTGCAGATTGTTGCCCAAACACTTCAGAATAATCATGTCGGCGGCACCTTTGAGACGACATTTGGCCAATCGCATCTTGAATATACTTTGGCCGCCTTTAAAGGTTATAAAAGTGATTCCCTCTTTTGGTTTTTTATCAGGGATCTTACCGAGTACAAAAAGCAGCTTGAGGAACTCTCGCGCTTTCATAATAGTATTGAGACCATACTTTCGCATAAAATCAGTGAATTGAAGGAAAGCGAACGGACACGGCAGAAACTTGCCAGTGAATTGAATTCTCTGAAAGAACATCTCAAAGAACAGCCGGCAGAAGGGAAGATGATCGGTTCGAGCCGGGCCCTGAGTGAATTGCGTGACATGGTTTTTCAGGTAGCAAAATCGGATGCTACAATTCTTATAACCGGCGAATCGGGAACCGGCAAGGAACTGGTGGCCAATCTCCTCCGAGAAAGCAGTAACAGAAATAATAAACCCTTCCTTAAGATCAACTGCAATGCCATCAATGACTCCCTGCTGGAAAGTGACCTTTTCGGTCATGAAAAAGGTGCCTTTACCGGCGCCGACAGCAAAAGAAAGGGCAAATTTGAAGTGGTCGACGGCGGTACCATCTTTCTTGATGAAATCGGCGACATCAGCCCCAGAATGCAGGCAGCTTTGCTCAGAGTTCTGCAAGACGGAGATATAATTCGGGTTGGCGGAAATTCACCGACAAAAATAGACGTCAGGGTTATCGCCGCAACCAATCTCGATCTCGCTTCAATGGTTGAAAAAGGCACTTTCCGGCTTGATCTCTACTACAGATTGAATATCATCAATATTTCCATTCCTCCGTTGCGGCAACGTAAAGAAGATATCGTTGATCTCACAACACATTTTGTCAGAAAATATCGCCAGGCCTTCAAAAAGGAGATAAATTTTCTTCCTCAGTCGATCCTTGATCACCTCCTCCTCCATGATTGGCCGGGCAATGTCCGAGAACTGGAAAACGTCATCCAGCGAGCGGTTCTCATGGCGAAAAACAATATCATCACGGAGAACGAACTGTTTTTCGACAGCCCGCCGGGCAACAAACATCAGACTCCACAAAAAAACTATTTACAACGGATTGACGGACGCACTTTGAAGGCCATGGTTACCGATTTTGAAAAGGATATCATTGTGTATTCACTGGAAAAAAATAATGGAAACGTACCCCAAACAGTGAAACAGCTCGATATCGGAAAAACCGCCTTCTATGACAAAATGAAGCGTCACAGCATCTCACTGAAAACCCTCAAATGAATAATATTTAATTTTGGTACTTTTTTTGCATATAATCTGCCGAGAGTATTGTTGAATACGATACATTTCTTGTTCATTCCAGGAGAGTAAAATGGCCACCAAAGACCCCGCGCCCATAAAAAACTGTCCATTCTGGTCCGCACTGTCGTTGCAATGTCGAATCTGCAATGGTGGTCTCTTCATACCTTTAGATGACCACATTGAGGCATATTGCAAAACTCCTGATTATCCCCAATGCTTGCAGTATGCCCTGCATCCGGGAAACCACCTGCAAATCATCGATAAGGCTAAGCAAAGTAACAAAAACCGGAGAAAATTTGCACGCATTGAAGTTTGTTACAACATCACGTTGGTAAGGCTTGTCCACTCCGGAACAGTTGTTTCCCACTTTTCCACCTTTGCAAAAACCCTCGACCTCAGCAACAGCGGGATGCGTTTGACGACAAACAAACCCCTTATCAATGACTCCGTGTTACAGTTTTCTTTTGGCGACACCTTCCCGGAAAACCTACAGGATAGCGCAGGCCAGGTGGCGTGGTGCAACAAAGAGGTTGATGCCCCCGGGTACCAGGCGGGAATATCGTTCCATGATGACCAAACAATCGAGGCCATGGGCCTTTACCTTGGTTTGCATCATCGCCACATGTAACAAATGGCAAGGCGATACAGCCAAGAGTGCTGTTCGATACCCCCTCGCCTGCATTTTCTGCACAAGTTCATCCTTTTACTGAAAGCCTTTGCACAACAATTATCAGAAGAAGAACGGGAATTCCCATCAAAGCAGTCAGCAAAAAAAACTTCTCATAACCTAAACCTGAGACCATTGTACCGGAATAGCCACCGACCATCTTTGGTAGCAGGGTCATCATCGAACTGAAGATTGCGTATTGCACAGCCGTGAAAGAGACACTGGTAAGGCTTGACAGGAAAGCGATAAAGGCAGTTGTGGCAATCCCCGCACTCAGGTTGTCGGCACCAATAACCAGGGTTAAGAGCATGAGATTATTACCGGCTGCCGCAAGCAACATAAACAAAAGATTAGTCGCCGCTGAAAGAAAGGCCCCTAAAAACAAAATCTTCTGAATCCCGAAACGGATTGTCAACAATCCGCCGAGAAAACCACCGACCAGAGTCATACCCAAGCCAAAGGACTTGGTGACTCCGGCAATTACGGTTTTACTGAACCCCATATCCAAATAAAAGACATTGGATACAACCCCAAGGACAATGTCGGAAAGCCGATAAAAACCAATCAGTACCAGTATAAGAACTGCTGTTTTCCCCCCATGACGGATAAAAAAATCGCGAATTGGCGCATAATAGGCCTGACGGACCATTTCCTTGTTCAACAAACCGACCTTAACGATACACCAAGTAACCAAAAAGCCGGCTGCAATGGCCAGACTAAATCGTAAAAATTCTATAAAAAATGTGCCCATTTTACCATCGGTGGCAAGAAAGAGCGGGAAATATTTGGCCAATTCGGCAATCCCTGAACCTGTTTTAAAAAAGGTCAAAGCAAAGACCAGCATAATGAGAAGAAATACCGCGACAAACCTTAGGTATTCCAAAGCTGTATAGCCGTGCCGATTGGTGTATTGAGAATCGTCGGGTTCGGCAATACACAGGGTGGTGACAAGGCCGCAGCCCATCATTGCGGCCATCGCCATATAGGTTATCTGCCAAGCATGATAGCTGTAGCCATCATTACCACCACCAAAATAATCGGCCAGGAAAAGTGACCCGGCACCTGCCACCAGCATGCCCATGCGATACCCGGCAATATACATGGAGGATAGCAGGGCCTGCAAACTCTTGTCAGCACTCTCAATTCGGTAGGCATCTATAACAACATCCTGGCTGGCCGAGGAAAATCCAAGCAAAACTGCCGCCATGGCCATGAGACTGAGATTGTTTGGATTTTCCGCCGGATCGATCGATGCCATCCACAGTATCGCAAGGATTATGCAACCTTGGGCGATTATCAACCACGCCCGGCGACGGCCGAGCACGCGGCTGAGAAAAGGCAATGGTAACATATCAATTATTGGTGCCCAAAGGAACTTAAAGGAATACCCAAGAGCCGCCCAACTGAAAAAGGTCACTGCCGACCTGTCCACTCCGGCTTCCCGCAACCATACGGACAGAGTTGAAAAAATCAACAAGATCGGCATTCCCGCTGAAAATCCAAGAAAAAGAATGGCAATAGCTTTGGGGTGCATCCAGGCCCTGAGGCTGTCACGCCAGGATGGTATTTCCAACCCCTCTCGGCTCATTGTTGTCTTTTCCTCTTAAGAAGATTATTATATTTTACCTAAAACAAAACGTAATCTTTGAACAACCCAATTGCCTGAGCAGTACTTAATACAAGATCTCCGAACTGTCCATATCCAGTTCTACTGAAAAAATGACTATACAAATCCACAACACCTTATCCGGAAAGAAAGAAGCTTTGCAGCCCATCGAAGCCGGCCATGTCAAGCTCTACGTCTGCGGCATCACATCCTATGATTATTGCCATATTGGTCACGCCCGCTCGGCGCTCGCCTTTGACATGATCGTACACTATCTGAAATACCGCGGGCTGAAGGTCACCTATGTACGAAATTTCACCGACATTGATGACAAAATCATTACCAGGGCCGGTGAGCAGCAAACCACCTCGGAGAAGCTTGCCAACAGGTTTATCGATGAATTTTATACCGATATGGATAGACTTGGAATTGATCGCCCGGATATAGCACCCAAGGCTACCGAGCATATAGGAGAGATGATCACACTTATCGGAGAGCTCATCGACCAAGGCAAGGCCTATCCCTCGGACGGTGATGTTTATTTCATCGTTGAAAGTTTCCCTGAGTACGGTAAATTATCGAAAAGAAACATTGATGACATGCGGGCCGGTGCCCGCATCTCTGTAAACGAGCAAAAACGCCATCCCATGGATTTTGTTCTGTGGAAGGGTTCAAAACCGGGTGAACCAACCTGGGACAGTCCTTGGGGGCCAGGCCGCCCGGGCTGGCACATCGAATGTTCGGCGATGAGCCGAAAATATCTCGGCGAGACTTTTGACATCCATGGCGGAGGCCAGGATCTCATCTTTCCCCACCATGAAAACGAAATAGCCCAGAGCGAGGGTGCAAACCATAAACCCTTTGTGAATTATTGGATTCATCATGGTTTTGTTACTATTCGTGATGAAAAAATGTCTAAATCTCTCGGTAATTTTCTTACCATCAGAGACATTCTCAATCACTATCATCCGGAGATTCTCCGTTTCTTTATATTTTCAACACACTATCGCAATCCCTTGGATTTTTCCGAGGCAGCAATGCAGGATGCCACTACCGGACTGGAACGGCTCTATGAATGTGTTGCAGCCATTGATGCCCTGAACCCCGAGACAAAAGATGATGATACGCCAAGTTGTTTATCCGACAAAGATATACAGCAACTTGACAGCATCGAATCCCGCTTTCAGCAGGCCATGGACAACGACTTCAATACCGCTCAGGCGCAAGGAATTTTCTTTGATTCAGTTAAGACCCTCAACCGAATTCGTCGTAAATTACCGGCAACATCCACAACCCATGATCTTGGTGTTCTTAAAAACAGCATAGCAACCCTTAAGAAACTTGCGAACATCATGGGTTTGCTGCGGGAAGACGCAGGGCAGTTTTTGGCCGCTAAAAAAGCCAGACTGATCTCTGAAGGTAATATCGACGTCGCTGCCATCGAGACCCTTATAGCCGAAAGGTACCAATGCCGTCAGGCAAAAAACTGGGCGAGAAGCGATGCCATCCGGGACCAACTGCTTGGAAAAAACATCGAGCTTATGGATGGCCCCGATGGCACGACATGGTCGGTAAAAAGCACTTCAAACGCTGTATCGTTATGAACCTCGCAAGAACACCGAGAAGAAGGATCGGCGCCGGCTTGCATTCGTGGCAATAAATACCGCCTGATCGGCTACACAGACTCAGTCTATGTGTACGGAGACATTGGACAGGTGGTCGGATATGCCGGCGTGGTCCTAGGAGGCTGTCCGTGGCTGAAATTTGCTTGACAGCACCCCACAAATCTTTTATAAACTCGCCACACTTGCACCGAGCTGGGGGATGGTCTAATGGTAAGGCGGCGGACTCTGACTCCGCTTATCGAGGTTCGAGCCCTCGTCCCCCAGCCAAGTAAATTCAAGCACTTATCGGTTTTAACTGGTAAGTGCTTTTTTGTTTTTGGCTCATTTGGTCAACCCCTGGTCAACCTTTTTTTAAATGGCACAAATAAAGCCCGAGGATTTTCAGGAATAATCTAAATTTGCAGGTTTAAAGTGGGCGTGATTGTTGACCCAGCATTTACCGGACACCGAGAACGCAATGGGCGTTGAGCGAGCGAGCAGGTTTGCGCCGTCTTCGGAAATGAGAAGGATGTCTTCGTCGAAGATGAAATCGGCGACGGCATCGACAATGCCCGAAGCACCGTAAAACGGAAACGGACCTGCCTTCCGGTCGCCTTTCGTGATGGGAACGCGTCGTGAATCCAAGTTTTCGGCGAGGTTGCCGAGATTACTCCTCGGCCAGTCGGGGTGGATGGGGATGTGGGGGCGGTAGTGGTCGAGGACGGCGCGGGCGCCGTTGATGACTTTCTGGTAGCCCTCGATCTCCGCCACGATCTCCTTCTGCATTTCCAGCGGTGGCAGGGGGATTTGGTTGTCCGAAAGGGGGGACACCTTACTGATAGTTTTCGGGATGTTCCGGCGTTTTCCAAGTGTGGTAAGTTTTCCACCCTTGCCCCCGGTTGGTTGCCTTTTCTCTCCTGCATACGCTCCTTCGCCGCCTTGTCGAAATACTCCCGATACTTCGCAGCAACCATTGCCTTCTGTAATGGGGTGAGGTGGCGACGACGGTGAAGGTTGAGAGATATCTGTACCGGGCCTGATATTTGTTCGTCAACCAACGGTGGTTGTATCTCGATTTCCTCACTTTGAGCGTGAAAGGCGTTCACCCATATGGTGGTAAACCTATTCCGTTTCCGGAAACAAAATATCTGAGTAGCTTTTGTCAGCCTCCATAATCAGCCGTTCGACTGCAGCCGACAAACAACACTCCCAGGCTTTAGCCAGTCTTTTCAGCCGCCATAATGCAGAGTTATAGGAGATACCTTAACTCTCGGAAACAGAGATTCCCAGTAGTAATGTCAAGTTTGGGCGGGTCCGTGATTGGTGGAGGTTTGACTTGGCAACCTCAAGGTCTCGATGTCAATTTGCAATCGCAGTATTGAAGCATAGGATCAGCAGGCTTTTCGTTGGCATAGGACTATTTTAGGAATCCCGACTTAAGCACTGACTTATCATTAGCTCACCAAAGATCGAGCGGACTTTTCGCTTCCTTGATGGTGACGCTTTTCACGGTATGAGTATAGATCATGGTAGTTTTCAGGTCGCTGTGACCAAGCAACTCCTGAATCGTCCGAATATCGATATTTGCCTGTAGGAGATGACTGGCAAAACTGTGGCGGAAGGTATGCGCCGA
>Ga0105047_10004283_pt1 | contig 24899 bp, 15 predicted proteins | sample MAT04_FD_78384 | JGI IMG/M metagenome (GOLD analysis project Ga0105047, IMG submission 78384) | Freshwater microbial communities from Lake Fryxell liftoff mats and glacier meltwater in Antarctica - MAT-04 (megahit assembly) | ecosystem: Environmental > Aquatic > Freshwater > Ice > Liftoff...
GGTACTGCCCACGTACACGTACGGCGGAAGTCCGTTCCGCTTTTTACGTCGTCCCGCAACAGACTTGCGGGGTACATCCTCCCGGAACAGACTTGCGGGGTACATCCTCCGGAAACAGACTTGCGGGGTACAGTCTACACCTCGCGCACTATAAAGAACCCATCCGTGCCTTTGGGCTGATACAGCGGCATCAGGATCAGGCCATCGCTGGGCGATACAACCGGGCCGTTGGTATCGTCGGCAAGAATTTCTCCTTGCTGTACCGGCTGAAAATTGTTGTACCCGGGCCGCATTTTGAAATGATCCTCCGGTGCAATGGGATGTACATATTCCAGACGCGTCACTTGCGGCAAATGCTCGCCGGACTGCCGTAAAACGTCATCGTGGTGGCGACTATCCAGCGCACTTTCGTCTATACAATCCAGCACCCGCAGCGCATGTACGATGGCCGCTACCGAGCGACTGACCGATAAGGGATCATCATGCTGACCAGCCTCAAAAGCGGCCCCAAAAGTTCGCAGTGGAAAATCACCTTGTGCAACAAAACCGCCTTCCGTTGCAAAACGCAGCAGCGTGCCATGCAGCCCTTTAAAAAGGCCGAGAATGACGGGGGCGTACAGGTCGCGGTAAAGGGCTACACCATCCGTTTCATCGCCGGGAATGCAAAAAATACCCCCATCGGCAGAAGTCGTGTGCAGATCGAGCAAAACCAAGGTAGTCGGCAGTGCTGTTTGGATGGCCTGACAGATGTCCGTATATAATTCCCGGATTTCGAGCGGCTCGTCGCGCAGGTCTTGCGAATTCTCCGCCAATATTTTTTCCACTTTGCCCGGCAGCCAGATGCGATTCAAATCCTCATTTATGAAACGCAGGCCGCGCTGGAAGGCTTGTAAATGGCCCACCAGGCCAACTAATTTACCTCGAAACTCGAAATCTGGTCTGACCACCACCTCCTGTTCCAGCATTTGAAAAATTTCCGTCAGTGCCTGTACGCCAGCCGGCTCATTACCATGCAGCCCACCAATCGCAATCACCAAAGGGCCGGGGTGTGCGCCACCATATTGCCCGATTATCCTGTCCATAAGATTATAACATTAAAAAAAGCCACTCCCTCGCCGGGAGTGGCTCCTATTGTTTTCCTAACCGTTTGAAACGGCTTAAAATTACCAGTTAAGACTTCTTATCCGAACGCATGGCGCGAATTTTAGCCATGTGCTCAGCGCTCATACCGCGCTTCTTTGGTGCGCTACCGTCGTCGCTTGCGGCTGCCTTTTCCTTTTTAGGCTTCGGCGTGATGTTCGCCGTAGGATTGGATTCAGCACGTTTGGCCATACGAGCCTCGCGAATTTTAGCCATGTGCTCGGGGCTCATGCCGCGTTTTTTCGGTGCGCCAGTGTCGTCGCTTGCGGCTGCTTTTTCCTGCTTCGGTTTGGCAGTAGCCTTCGTAATAGTAGCCGTGGCGGCTCCGCTATCATCGGCGGCGGCAGCACGTTTGGCCATACGGGCCTCGCGGATTTTAGCCATGTGCTCGGGGCTCATGCCGCGCTTTTTCGGTGCGCCAGTATCCTCGCTTGCGGCCTGCCTCGGTTTGGCAGCAGCCTTCGTGGTAGTGGCAGTGGCGGCTCCGCTGTCACCGGCGGCAGCAGCACGTTTGGCCATACGGGCCTCGCGGATTTTAGCCATGTGCTCGGCGCTCATGCCACGCTTTTTCGGTGCGCCGGTATCGTCGCTTGCGGCGGCTTTTTCCTGCTTCGGTTTGGCTGTCGCAGTAGCCTCGCCAGTATCCAGGGCAGCAGCACGTTTAGCCATGCGGGCTTCCCGGATTTTAGCCATGTGCTCGGCGCTCATGCCACGCTTTTTTGGTGCGCCGGTATCGTCGCTTGCAGCGGTTTTTTCCTGCTTCGGTTTGGCAGCAGCCTTCGTAGTACCAGCCGTGGCGGCTCCGTTGTCACCAGCGGCGGCGCGTTTAGCCATACGAGCTTCCCGGATTTTAGCCATGTGCTCGGCACTCATGCCACGCTTTTTCGGTGCGCCATCGTCTGATGCTGCTTCTTTTTTCGGCTTCGGTGTGATCTCTCCGGCGGCAATGGCGGCGGCGCGTTTAGTCATACGGGCTTCGCGAATTTTAGCCATGTGCTCGGCGCTCATGCCACGTTTTTTCGGCTCGGTACCAGCAGGTTTTGCAGCTTTGGGCTGGGCTGGACGGCCTGGCTTGCGGCGTTCTGTTGGTTGGGCGACTGCGGCGGAAGCACGATCAGTGGCCATCTGCTCCTTGGTACGGCGGATGCGTTTCGTGGCAGCAGGTGCAGCAGCAGCACTTGCTACGGAGGCAGCGGATTTAGGCTTCGGACCGGGTTTTTTACGCTCGGTTACGACTGGCACAGCAGCGCGGTCAGCGGCCATTTGCTCCTTGGTGCGGCGGGTACGTTTGCCTTCGGCTGGAGGTGGCAGCGTGGGTTTGGCTTCTCCACCTTTGGCAATACGACGCGCCGCGTGTGCAGCACGAATCTTGGCTTTATGCTCTTCGCTCATGCCGCGTTTTTTCGGCCCGGTAGTGGTAGTAGCCAGTTCCGGTTTCGCCTTAGATTTCGGGCCACGGTGCTTTGGTGCGTGTGAATCGTCCAGCACGGTCATGGCATCGGGCGAAGGCATGGCGGCCTCCTGGCTTTTGGACTTACCCTCTGTGACTAGTTGGATGTGGTGCAAGTGGTGTTGGCTGTGCCAGACGTATAGGGCAATAGCTTCCTGTACCAGAACAGTACGTTTTGCATCCGGGTGATAGTAGCCCCGCTCCAGGTCTTCTTCGGAAAGGGATTCCAGAAATGCTACCCAACGCGTATGCAGGGCAGAAATAATTTTAAGCGACACTTTAATCGGCGCATTTTTTCCATCTTCGGTTTCGGCCCAAAGCTGCTCTTCATACGGCTTAATAATAGGAGTATTTTCCGTTACTGCCAGTTTTATCCGAGTATAGGCGTTTATATGGCTGTCGGCAATATGATGTATCACCTGGCGAACGGTCCATCCATCGGTGCGGTAGGGTTTGTCGAGGTCACCTCCGCGCAATTTTTTAACCGTTTTTTTCAATTCTTTTGGAAACCGCTCAAGGGCTTTAATTTGCTTGCGCGTGTCTTCAATAGAATAAGTCCGTCCATATTCAAATGGCCCGATGGGGTATCGGCGATTATCCTGTTCTTTCATTGCTTTAAATTGTTGAATTAAATTATTTTTACTGTTGAAGAAAATGATGCTCCGGCCAGGGCCGGTATTATTTGGTGTCTTTCCAACGCCATAAGTAGCGACTGGCCAGGGTCCGGTGCGGCTGCCAGGGTTCCGCTAATGCTACCATGCGTTTTTTTAATGCTTTGCCCCTTTCCGTTAGCCCATACAAGCGGATCATTGCTTGTTGAATACCCAAATCATCTATTGGAAAAATATCGGGCCGTTCCAGCGTGAACATCAATAACATTTGTACAGTCCATTCTCCCACGCCTTTTATTTGCGACAGGAAATCAATGATCTCCGCATCGCTCATCGTATCCCAGGGATGGTTTTCTAAATCGTTTTTCAGGAAAAACGCAGCGACATTCTGTAAATAACCAGCCTTCTGACCAGACAGACCTACGCTACGTAATTGCTCCGGTTCCAGGGCAACCACTAATTCGGGGTGCGGGTAGTTATCAGGGAATAAGGTGCAAAACCGATTAAAAATAACCGAGGCAACTTTTACACTAAGCTGTTGTGAGACAATGGAATCCAAAAGGTCATAATAGATTCGCCGCGAAGGGACGAATGCTGGTAAAACGGTTTGCTCTATCACCCGTCGGAGTAGTGCGTCTTGTTGCAAATGATCTAATGCCACCGCAGAATTCATACGGCAAGATTAAGCCTTTTAATTTTAATTCAACTAATTATTTATTTTTAATTAACGCTAAAAAGGAGTAAAAGTGTAATAATCCGCGAATAAAAAAGTAATATCCGTTATCGTTTTTAGATAAGTGTCTGATAATCAAATATTTATAAAATAAGCCTGAGCTATTAATTTTTTTAATTTTTTTTATTAAAACTGACCCTCCCCACTAAAATTTTGCCAATTTGGACACTTTCTTTGCGGATGATCGCCACCACACTGGTTTTGAATGGCAAATAATTTGGCGTGGAAATAAGATAAGGGCATTAAAAGGAGGCTAAAAAAAGCCGGAATTCTACGTGTAACCCTAGTCATGTAGATGCACCCAATTCGCAGTTTTGTGAGTTCTACTTCTTGCCCCTACCTCATTTATTAACTGATGTTACGCAAGGGCAGAGAAAAAATGGTTTGTACATTAGGTAGTGGTAGTCTGACTCAAAGTCAGACTACCACTTTCCGCTAATCTTGCGTAACATCGTTTATTAACTGATATTACGTACGCTACAAAGATCAAGTGGCGGCTTAAATACGTTTTTTTCAGCCACTTGATTTTCCTGGCCGTTGTTGTGCGTCCTCGCCAACAACCACGGCAGGGCAGGGTGCCAAGTGATAATTCGTTGTTTTTTTAGCAATTTAAGTATTTGGTTTTTTACTGGTCACTCACTCCGCCGCCGTTGTTGGCGAGGGCGCACAACAACGGCAGGGGCTGGTTTCTCGCAAATTCGCTACTGTGTGCCCTACCTCATTTATTAACGTAATTATGCCGCTACCGGATTTGGGGCAGCACGAAATGCCGGCCAAAAGTAACAAGTACGCCCGGCCACTACGCCACGGGGAAAAGCAGAACTTTCGGCGACGCAGAAAACATCTTTGAATTTTCTAAACAAAATAAATAATATTGCCCTGCCGGATTTTCACTTTCAAACATTTCGGCAGACGATAAACATGGGATTTCAAAAAGTAAACACCGTAGAAAGTAAAACCGAGATGCAGCACTTTGTGCGCAGCTTGCTGGACGATGTACAGGCCTTCGAGTATATGCTCGAAAACGACTGGTTCGAAACAGACATTATCCGTATTGGCGCAGAGCAGGAAATGTGTTTGGTACACAACAAGACGCTCAAACCCGCCACGATCAATATGGAGGTTCTGGCCCAGTTGGGCGACGACAAGCCGTGGTGTGTCACGGAATTGGCCAAATTTAATCTGGAGACCAATCTCAGCCCGCGCGAATTCACCGGCACCTGCCTGAGCGATCTGGAAGCCGAAAACCTGCATTATCTGTCGGTTATCCAGAAAGTGCTGGATGGCTTTGATGCGAGTATTATTCTGTGCGGTATATTGCCTACGCTGCGTAAGCATGATCTGGAAATGCACAATCTCACGCCCAAAGACCGCTATTATGCGCTGATGGCGGCTATTCAGAAGCACCTGCTGGGTACGTCCTTCGAACTGCGCGTAGAAGGGGTGGACGAACTGCTGGTAAAACACGATTCGCCGTTGCTGGAAGCATGTAACACCAGCTTTCAGGTACACTTGCAGGTCACCCCGAAGGATTTTGTGAAACTGTACAATATTTCGCAAGTGCTGGCTGCGCCGGTGATCGCTATTGCGGCCAATTCACCGCTGGTATTTGGCCGTCGCCTGTGGCATGAGACGCGCATTGCCTTGTTCCAGCAGAGCCTCGATACGCGCACCACGCACGATCACATGCGCGAACGCCTGCCCCGCGTCAATTTTGGTTCCGGCTGGCTGCGGGGCAACATTACCGAAATTTACAAGGAAGACATCAGCCGCTTCCGGGTGCTGCTGGCGGGCGCGATTGACGAGGATTCGCTGCAAATGGTGAAAGACGGCATCACGCCCAAACTCCGTGCCCTGCAAATCCATAACTCGACCGTCTATCGCTGGAACCGGCCCTGCTATGGCATCAGTCCGAACGGAAAGCCTCACCTGCGCATCGAAAACCGGGTGATGCCTGCGGGCCCTACTCCCGTAGACGAAGTGGCGAATGCGGCCCTTTGGCTGGGCTGTATGGAAGCGATGGGTAGCCAGTACGATGACGTTACCAGGCAAATTGATTTCGTGGATGCCCGCGACAATTTTTTGAAAGCGGCCAAGTTTGGCATTGACACCACTTTTTCGTGGCTGAAAGACAAAAAAGTGCCGGTCACGGAACTGATTATCAAGGAGCTGGTGCCAATGGCCAAAGAAGGGCTGAAACAACGCAAGGTGAAGACTGCCGACATCAACAAATACATGGACATCATCGAGGCCCGCGCCCGCGAACACAAGACCGGCGCCCGCTGGGCTTTACGCGCTTTTACGGCCTTTAAAAAAGAAGTCACCAACGATGAAGCCGTCACTGCTGTAACTGCCGCTATTTTGAAAAATCAAAAAGAAAATAAACCCGTGCATACCTGGAAAGAACCAAGCCTGGCCGACCTGGAAAACTGGCAGCCTTCGAAAATTAAGGTCGAGGAATTTATGTCCACCGACCTCTTTACGGTGCAGAAAGAAGACCTCATCGAACTGGTGGCCGAGATCATGGACTGGCGCAAAATCCGTTATATGCCCGTGGAAGACAGCAAGGGGGAATTGATCGGTCTGATCTCTTCGCGGATGCTGCTCCGCCATTTTGTCCATCAGAACGAGTTGCAGGAAGAGACAAAAATAGCCGTTAAAGATATTATGATCGAAAAGCCGGTGACGGTAACGCCGGAGACGAGCATCCTGGAAGCCATGCGCAAAATGCAGGACCACCGCATTGGCTGTCTGCCGGTGGTGAAAGGCAAGGAACTGGTCGGGGTAATTACTGAAATGGATTTTCTGCGCATTACGGCGCGGTTGCTGGAAAGGTTGGAAAAGTAAGATTACTGGAGATTCAGTATTTATCCAGAATTTTATGCGCATCGGGAACCATTTGTTCACGTTTTTCACTTGAATGACATACACGAGCGGCTCGTGGCATTTTTGCTGCGGGCCGCCCGGCTGTATTGCCCATTCACCCTTTTGAAAAACGAACCTTTTGCCCGATGAAATGCTTCCGTATTTGGGCCACATTGGCCCTCTGTTGCCTGTTTGAAACGCTGGCTGCCCAACAGCCCGCTATTTTTCCCCGCTGGGATGCCCGCAGCGCTACTTGGCTAAGTGGCCGGGTGGGCGTGGGTTTCCAGTTCAGCAACCAGAATCGTCCGCTGTATTTCTTTACCGAAGCGGACTTTTGTTTCTCCTGCGCCTACAATCATTTCGCCCGTCCGCCGCGCGATTTGCACGAGCAACTTCGCCGCAATCGCTTCCGGGGCAATCTGCATCTTAAGTTGCAGACGATCAAGGATTTCAAACTCTACAACACCCTTTTCTATAAACGCAGTCCCGACATTCAATTCAAAAACCTGTCCTGGACTTATTTTACTTTGGTCGGTTTATCAGCGGATGTAGGTCTATATCGCCCTGGTCATATAGCCGATCTGGAAAATGGGGGCCTGACCGATGTTTTTCGCCAACGTAGTCGTGTTCGCCTGCGCTACGATGTAGTGTCGCGCTATCATTCGTATTATTATCGCAAGTTGAGTAATACGGTGGGCTATATCACCCTCAATGTCGCCGCGCTGGACGATCGCTGGGGGGTTAATTTTAATTGGGGAAATGACGTTTTTATCCTCCGCCGTCTCCGCGATTTTCTGACCAACCACGACCATGGAGAAACCAATTCTATCTACTTAACGGCTTATGTGCGCCCGAATGAACGCTCCTTTATGGATGCCAATATGGCTTTCGATTATCGTCTGCAGGATGTAGAAAAAATAGAATTTGGTGCTTCGTTGCGCATGATCACTGACCGGCGTACGGCCAAACGTACGACGACGAATCAGGCGCGTTCGGGCAATTACGACGTGCTGGGTCTAAAAAACAGTTTTCACGGTTATTACGGTCTGCGTCTGCGCGTAGAAACGGGTTTTTATGGAGTAGGCGGCCTATTCGGTAAAGACGACTTACAGTGGGGGCGGAATATGCAGCGTTTTGCCCACCAGGGTTATGCGCATTTGCCAAAAAACTTTGCGCAGCGCATATTTATTAAAGCCTTCAAAGGCGTGCATTCGCCGCTATTCCCCTGGGAAAGCCAGCCGCTGTACTACCAGAAACCGCGTTTTTACTACGAATTGAATACGGATGTGTATTATCCAGTCAGCCAGGAAAAATAAGGTAATAAATGGCAAATTGTCAATGCCTAATATCCAATCCATCAATAACCGATCACTATCATGCGAACCCTCATTTTTCTCCTGTTATATATAGGTGTATGCGGTCTGACGACGACCGCTTCCGCGCAAACGCTTTTCACCTACGATTCTCTGCAACGTGGCATGGATCAGTTGCGCAAATCCACTATTGAACAAATAGTCATCACCGGCGACCGCTCCCCGGAGGGCGACCAGAAAATACTGGATACGCTGCGGATGTTTCTGGCCGACCGGGTCTATAATAGTAACCACCGTAAATCATGGCATAATTTTCAGCGAACGGTGAAGCACATCACGATTCGCCATGCCAACTGGCGCAGCTTACCGCTGGAACTGGGGGAATTCAGTGAATTATTTGAACTGACCTTTGTCAATTGTCCTTACCTGCATTTACAGGCGATCAATGACCAATTGCGCCAACTGGACCCGGAAAGCCGACTCTATAAAAAATGCCATCGGGAGATTATTTCGCTGACTTTTTCGGAGACCAGTCTGGATAGTCTGGTGGCATTTCAACTGGACAAAGAACTGCTGGGCGATCTGCGCGAACTGCGTTTTATCCGGGTGAAAAAGATGAACGATCACTGCGAAAATCTGCTGAACCAATTAAAGAATGCTTATCCGCAACTTGGTTGGCTCACCCTGGCCGCCTGCGATCTGGATGACCAATTGAATCTGGACACTTTACGCAGTTTTGAACACTTACAAATGGTGTCGCTGACCCACAATTTTCTGACCAAGGCGCCATTGGTCCACAAAAACCTGAGTTCGCTGGATCTGAGTTATAATTTGATCCGCGATTTCCGGCCCCGCGATGCAGAAAACCAATTGAAATTCCTGTACCTGGATTGTAATTTGTTCCAGTATCCTGGTTTGTACGCCATTATCGGCGATACCGTATATGAGCATTTGGATGTGCTGACGTATGAATGCAATAATGTGCTTCCCAAGAATTTACAAATACTTGCCAATGCCTTTGATCGGGACAAGGTGGCCAATTTCCTGTCCTACACGCCGCGTTATGCCAATGACTTTAATCCTGCGCCGCCAGATTGCCGTGCTTGCCAGACTTACCGCGATGAATTTGTGGCCCAGCTACTTACTTCCATTCAGTTTATGACTGCGGATAACACCCCCTGCCGACTGGATTTTGATCCGCAGCGCCAGCGGATTGTCTGGACTTGTTTCGGGAATGGTCCAGGGGTATTACCCACTTCGGTCAGCACTTATGCTTGTCAGAATATTGCCGAATGCAAGCGTATTTCTGGCACTACTGCCACCGATCCCTGGATATGGGAAGTAGTATTTCTGGTGGAATCCTGCGACGGTGTCAGCAGTAAACCTGATTATCTGGTGGCCCGCTTACAAGGAGGTGATGGCACCGTGACGGTGATAGAAGTGGAAGCCAATCGGTAGAAAATAGTAGCAGTAAAGGCAACCGTTTGGTGCGGTTTTGTATCACTTAGTGGAACCAAACCATTCATCAACCATGCTTTACAAAACAATTTTCCTGGCGGTCGGCTTATTGGCCACTGTTCAACTTTCCGCGCAAAATTTCTCCTTGGGAGTGCGGGCGGGCTATTCGCTCAGTGATTTAAATTATCGTGGTCAATATGCGGCCGATTTTGCGGCCACTTTTGCGGACGCACAAGAATCTTTATCTGGCTTTCACGCTGGTGTGGAAAGCCGGGTGGAACTGGGAAAACGCTTCGCATTATTAAGTGGATTGCAATATGCCCGGAAAGGTTACGCAACCACCCTGGCCCGTCCGGGTGGCCTATTTGAAGATGTCAATTATGTGCTGCATTATATTAATGTACCGATAGCAGGCAGTTTCAGGATTTGGAAAGGCTTATCTGTGCAAGCAGGTCTGGAAGCGGAGTACTTATTAGGTAGCCAGGGTAAAACCGCAACAGAGACCTTTGATGCGGAAGGTTTTGTTGATCAATATAATGATTTTGACCTTGGGGTATTGGGTGGCCTGGAATATCAATTTGGCAGAAACTTCTTTGTAGGGGTACGGCACACTATTGGGATTACGCCATTATCTAATCTGATACTTGCAAACAACAATGGTCAAAACCTGGGCACTGTTCGTACTTACAATACTTCTACCCAATTCTCCGCTGGCTATCGCTACTATTTTGGCAAATAAAGCCTTAATTTTAAACACATAAAAAAAGACAGGCGACATCCCGAACCCTCGGGCTGCCGCCTGTCTCCTAATTACTGTCTCCTAAGTCCTATTTTAAAAACACCAGCCATTCGCCTTGCGCAACGCCCCGGCAACTAAGCGGCGTTTCACTTTCACATTCACCGGCGGGTATTTCACGAAGCGTTTTACGCCCAACAGGAAAGTTTTCAGTAGATCGCCTTCGGCAAAGGAAGCGAGGGCATCGGTCGCGTTTTTGCCCATACGCGCACTCGCATCGTGGAAAAACACCTGCAACATAGCGTCATAGACTTCCTGCGGTTGTTCTTTCTCCATATTGGCCAGTTTTTGTATCCGCAGCAACATGGATTCGGCGGCGTATAGATCAATCAGCATATCCGCGACATTCATCAGCACTTCCTGTTCTTCTTTCAGGTTCAGTTTGCCGTCCATCTGCATTTTAGCGGCGCCACCGGCTACCATCAGGATGATCTTACGGAAATCGGCGATGGCCTTTTCTTCCTCGGCATAGTCGCCTTCTATTTTTTCAAAAGACGGCATGGAAGTCAATTCCTTTTGCACCGCCCAGGCCGGGCTAACAATATCCAATTGGCCTTTCAGCGCACGTTTGAACAACTGATCCACCATCAGCATCCGGTTGATCTCGTTGGTACCTTCATAGATACGATTGATGCGGCTGTCGCGATAAGCGCGGGCGGCCCCGTACTCCTCACTGAACCCGATGCCCCCGTGGATCTGCACATTTTCGTCCACGCAGTAGTCGGTTATTTCCGAACCCATTATTTTCAGGATGGAACACTCGATGGCGTACTCTTCGGCGGCTTCCAGTGTGGCCTGACCAAAGGTTTTTCCCTCTTCCTCTTCCTGCGCCTTTTTATCCTGCATCAGTTGCGAGGTGCGATAAGCCGCGCTTTCGCCCGCAAAGGTGCGGATGGCCATTTCGGCCAATTTGTATTGAATAGCCCCGAAATTGCCGATAGACTGGCCAAACTGGTGGCGCTCATTGGCATATTGCGTAGCCATGTCCACCACGGCCTTACTGCCGCCAACGCACATCACGCCGAGTTTGTAGCGACCAATATTCAGCGCATTAAAAGCGATGAGGTGGCCTTTGCCGATCTCGCCCAGTACGTTTTCGGCGGGCACTTGGGCATTCTCAAAAAACACCTGCCGCGTGGAGGAGCCTTTGATACCCAGTTTGTCTTCTTCATTGCCCAGCGTGATGCCAGGTGTGTGGGCATCCACGATAAAACCGGTGAATTTTTCGCCACCGATTTTGGCAAAAACAATAAAAACGTCGGCAAATCCGGCGTTGGAAATCCACATTTTCTGGCCGTTCAGCACATAGTGCGTACCATCGGCACTCAGGTCGGCGCGGGTCTTGGCGGCCAAAGCATCCGAACCGCTGCCCGGCTCGGTGAGGCAGTACGCTGCCTTCAGATCACCAGCAATCAAACCGGGTAAGTACTTATGTTTTTGCTCTTCCGTACCGAAATACAGGATGGGCAACATACCAATGCCCGTATGCGCTGCAAAAGAAACGATGAAAGAACCAGCCGGTCCGAAAACCTCCGAAATGACGGTATTGGTGTTGGTATCCATTTCGATGCCGCCATATTCGGCAGGAATATGTGCGCCCAACAGGCCGAGATCGCCCATTTTTTTCAGCAGTTCCGGTATCAAGCCTGGCTCTTGTTTCTCGATCCTGGCCCGTACTGGATCAATTTCGTTTTTGATGAAATCAAGCGACATCTGCTTGACCATCTGTTGTTCTTCATTGAGTTCTTCGGGAATAAAGGTCTCTTCCGGATGGCTGCGGCGGAGGAGAAATTCTCCCCCTTTGAGGACTTCCTGTTGTTTAATTACGGCATCTCCCATGAGAAAATATAAGTGGTCGGGTGAAAGAAAAAGTGAAATAGCGAATTTTCGCTGCAAACATACAGGCTTGTGAGCAGATTTAAAAATGGTTTTTGTGTAATTCGCAAAATTTTTTCATCCTTTGGGCACTTTTTCTACAAACAACCTGCGGTAGTGCAGGAAATAATCCTCCACTCCTCCACCATCTCCACTCCTCCACCTTTCCATAACTACCTCACTTCCATCTTCCTATGTTTTTCCTTCTTTCAAAAAACCTGCTTTTTACGACGCTCTTACTTTCCATACTCGCCCTGGCTTGCCAAAGCAGGGAAAGGTTATCGTCCGCGCAAATGGCCAATGATTCGGCCATCACGAGCGCGGCTCCCGCCCCCTCCCAGGCAGAACCGGAAGGAAGAGCGGCAGAAAAAGACGCGTTGAATCCGTTTGGGACTTCGGTCGCCGTAGTTAGTTCGTTGGATTATCGCAACGTCCGCGCCGAAGAGGTGGCCCTGAAAATGATGGAAGATCAACTGCTGCAACGCCGGCAAAGTATCTATCAGCAAAACATATATGCCGCTGCCCAGACCGGGAAATCTGCTACTCAACTGGAAGCCGCTGACCGCACTTTGAGCAGTCGTGCCGCTGCCGACCAAAGCCGCATCGAACGCCTGAAACTGGAAGATGCGATTCAATATAAGTAAATAAGCAAAATTGCAAATGGAGCGCAGTGACATCCCGGTTTTCATCGGGAAGGCAATGGCAATCAGCCAGTTACGACAAAAATAACCTCGATTAATTTTGCCCGCCTACTTACGCAAAATGCTGATAATCAAGGGCGAAATTTGACAAATTTTTGAAAGTTGTCAAATTTGAGAGTGTAAATAGTTGAAAATCAGCATCAGCACTTAACCCATGATTTGCAAAAAAAATAAAAGGCAAGGGACGGTGTGTCCCTTGCCTTTTTGCTTTTTTTGCAAATTTGCTTCTTGCCATTTTGCAAATCCTAATCCACCTCCACCTTCCCCTTGTCCTTCGTAGTATCCCCCACTTTTTTGTCGGTCACAATAATACGCGAACCACTTTTGAGTTTGCGGCTGACGGCTGAGTAGGGTCCGGTGACGATCATCTCGCCTTCCTGCAGACCGGATAGGATTTCGATAAATTCGTTACCCTGAATGCCGGTCTTCACCTCGCGCACGGCCACCGTATCCCCGGAAACGACGAACACAACTTCCTTGATTTGGGTAGAAGTTGTGGTGGAAGTCTCCGCACTGGCACTGGCTTCCACTTTTTTATCTTTATCGTCGTCGCGGGCGGTCACGGCGATCAGTGGCACCGTGAGTGTGCTATCGGCGGTATGGGTGAAAATATCCACAGCGGCGGACATACCGGGCCGGAAAGGATAGCGGCGACCGTCTTGCACCAGATCGAGGTAAGAGGCCGCATCCACGCGGATTTTGACCACAAAATTGGCCACCTGGTCGGTATTCAGGCCGGCGGCGGTGCCTACATTGCTGGCACTGCTGGATATTTCGGAGACTTTCCCCTTGAATTTTCGGCCCAGATAGGCATCCACTTCAATGTCGGTCTCGTCGCCCACGCTAACTTTCAGAATGTCATTTTCCACCACATCCACCTGCACTTCCATACTGCGCAGATTGGCGACACGCATGATTTCAGTGCCCGTCATTTGGAGCATACCGAGTACACGTTCGCCGCGTTCGATGTTCAGTTTGCTGACAATACCGCTCACCGGGGCGGTAATGATGGTTTTTTGCAGGCTGGTGCGCAGTTCTTTCATCCGGGCATTGGCACTATTAATACCGTAGTCTGAGACGCGGACGTTTTCTTTGGCACTGGCCAGGCTGCTTTCTGCCGAGCGCAGATTAGCCTCGGCGACCCCCACCCCGCTTTCGGCGGCCCGGAGGTTATTCAGGGAGGTCTCGAACTCGGCAGTGGAAATGACTCCGTCCTTGTACAATTGTTCGTTGCGTTTGTGGGTGTTGCGCATCGTCTCCAACTGCGCGTTCGCCTGCGACTGGCTGGCTTTCAATTGGGCAATTTGTGCCGTGCTGCCAAGCACATTCGAGGAAGAAATCTGGCGTTGCGCCTGCGCGGTACTCACCGAAGCCTGGCCTTGTTCGAGCGCACTTTGGTATTCATCGGGCTTTATTTTGGCCAAAATCTGCCCAACGGTGACCGAATCGCCCTCTTTTACATAGAGTTCGACCACCTCACCCGAGACGTCCGAGCTGATCTTGACTTCTGTTTCCGGGAAAATCTTGCCGCTGGCACTCACCATTTCACGAATGGTGCGACGTTGCACTTTTTCGGCATTCACCGCTTCGCCTTTCGGTTTCTGGCGGGCTTTTAAGGCGGCGAACACGACCAGCAGGGCGAATACGCCGATCAGGACGTAGAGAAGGGTGCGTTTTTTACGTTTAGGAGCAGTGTTGGTCATAGTCTAAGTTGGCGAAAAATACAAAAGCGAAGGTATTTGAAAAAGGCAACCGGACCATTTGTCCCCTGCCATTTTACTTTATTGCCCACAAGATTAGAAACTGTACCTGCCGGATAGAAAAGAGTTGGATAAACCGCCATAATCAGCGGATGAATTTCGGTAAAAATCGGGGCCAGAGGCGGATAAGCCTTTTTCTTTGGTCGCCACAGCGATCAGGGAGAAGGCGGTTATGGAATTGACTAAACCCCTCTTTGCGGGCATTGATCGTACAGGTCAGACCTGCCAGCCTTCCACAGACTGTTTAAACATTTAGGAACAATATTTAAAAAATGTTAAACAAAAAACGGCGGGCTCCGTTAGGCAGTAGCCTGGTTTGATTGGATGTTCAGACAGGCGGGCGAGAAAAAGCCTTGGCCAGTCAATGGCAAATTTCCATGTTCATCTTTACGAAACTTACTTTTTTAAATGTCAGAATTACATTTAACCAACCACGGCAACGGATTGGCCGATTCGGATAGCCTGGGCGATTTGCACATTGCCACTGCTGCCGAAACGCCCATGCTGCCGCAGAAATTCCAGTTGTCCGATCTTGAAAAAACGGAACGCATTGCCGGCCATTTTGCGGAAATCATGCAGATTCTGGGCCTCGATTTGCGCGACGACAGCCTGAGCGGTACGCCCCGGCGGGTAGCCAAAATGTATGTGCAGGAAATATTCAGCGGCCTGAATCCCGCCAACAAACCAACGGTGACCACTTTTGAAAACACCTACGGTTATCGCCGGCTGGTGATCGAGCGCAACATTCCGTTACAAAGCACCTGCGAACACCATTTCCAGCCTATTTTCGGAGTAGTCCATATCGGTTATATTCCGAATGGCAAAGTAGTGGGCCTCTCGAAACTAAACCGCATTGCCGACTACTTCGCCCGTCGCCCCCAAGTGCAGGAACGGCTCACTATGCAGATCGCGGAGGAGCTAAAACGCGCCATGCGTACCGATGATGTGGCCGTGTATATTGATGCCAAACACATGTGCGTACAGGCGCGGGGCGTGAAACACCACGGCGCCAGCACTATCACGGCGGAGTACTCCGGCAAATTTCTGAACCAACACACCAAACAGGAATTTCTGCAAGCCATTCATTCAAAATTGCCCGAATGAGACGGTTCTGATAGAGGGGTTGAGAAGGGTTGAGAGAAGGGTTTAGAGGGTAAAAAAGGGGTTGAGAGGGTTGAAAGGAGTTGAGAGGGTTGAAAAGGTAGGTCTTTGACAATTTTTGTGGTTGCGCCCAAAAGCAGGTTTTTAAAAACGGCTATTCTGTTGAAAATCACACGCTTATGAAACCTTGAAAGTTTCGTAAAAGCCTATACCACAAAAATTATCAAAGAGCCAAAGAGGTTTAGAGAGGAAAAAAAGGTTTAGAAGGTTGAAAAGGTTTAGAGGGCTTGGGTCGTTTTTCAAATCATTGATTTACGATGACTTAAAATTTTCTTCTAAACCCTTCTAAACCTTTTTCTAAACCCCTCTAAACCCTTTCCTAAACCTCTCTAAACCCCTCTCAACCCCCTCCCTAAATTTATTTTTGCTGATACCGACGGCTCACCTCCGGCCAGTTCACCACATTCCAGAAGGCCGTAATATAGTCGGGTCGGCGATTCTGGTAATGCAGATAATAAGCGTGTTCCCACACGTCGAGGCCCAGGATCGGGCGACCTTTTTTCTCGGCCACATCCATCAGCGGATTATCCTGATTGGGCGTGCTGGTGATAAAAAGTTCCCCGCCTTCGCCGACGCATAGCCAAGCCCAGCCGGAGCCAAAACGCGTCGTGGCGGCCTGCGCAAATTGCTTTTTGAATTCGTCGAAAGAGCCAAAGGCTTTGTTGATTTGGTCAGCCACTTCAGCAGTAGGCTCGCCACCGGCATTGGGTGCCAAAATCTGCCAGAACATCGAGTGATTCCAGTGACCACCGCCATTGTTGCGGATGGCAGGCGGCAATTTGGAGATGTTGGCCAGCAATTCCTCCAGACTTTTGCCTTCGTGTTCCGTGCCCTGTACGGCGTTGTTCAGGTTGGTGACGTAAGCCGCGTGGTGCTTTTCGCGGTGGATATGCATGGTCTGTGCGTCCACATGGGGCTCGAGCGCATCGGCAGCATAGGGGAGTTCGGGAAGTGTGAATGCCATATTGTTTGTTTTTTAGTAATGGCGGTTTTTAGCCGCCAATAAGTGGAAGTACCGGCGGGTTCAGCCGCCGAAGAAGTACCGGCGGGTTCAGCCGCCGACATACAAATACCGCCAGCATTTCAGCCGCCAGTAAAATCCAAACAGTCGCGTAGGCAAGATGTTCGGCAAAGGGTAAGAATCGCGACAATTTAAAAAACCGCGTTAACGGTAACAATTACCCGCCCTTTTTTACTGTTTTGTGCATCTTCCCAATTAACGCTATTTTTGGGTTTCAAGCCATCCTCATCAACCTCTACCCACCATGTCATATATACGCACCTGTTTCCCGTTTTTTTTTCTGCTGCTTTTTGCTGGCCACATCACTGCGCAAACATCGGGCTGGGAGGAGATCGGAAAGAATAACTTCGTAGCGGCCCGCGCCGCTTTTGCCGGGGAACTTCACCAGAACCCCCAAAGTGAATCTGCGCTCACTGGCCTGATCTTCCTGGCCGAGACGGTGCAGGACTACGAAAATTACCAACTGTATGCGCATCAATTAGTTACTGCGAAATGGGAGCCGCACTACGTCTGGCTGTTCGGGCCGATGTACACCGGCCAACCCACGGCAGCCCTGCGCCAGCAGCTACCGGAGAGTATTCGCCTGCCTTTTATCTTGCAGCAAGCCGATACGCTGTTTCGCTACCGCAAATTTAGCGAGAGTGCCACTATGGCCAACGCTGCCCTGCCTCGCTGGAACTGGGCCGTCACCGGGCCATTTGCCAATGTAGGTGGCAGTAATTTTGCCGAAACCACACCGGTAGAAACCACCCCTTTCGCTTTGGCAGCGAATTTCAAAAACGAATATGGCGTGGAGTTCCGCTGGTTGAAGCGCACCCTCGTTGCGCCTGGTCGGCCCGTCTATTTTCATAATCTCCCCGATGCCGGGCGTCTGGCGACTTTTTATGCCAATACTTTTTTGACCGTGCCCACCGCCCGCCGGGTAACGCTGGGTATTACCCGGGGCGAACCAATTAAAATCTGGCTGGACGATCATTTGCTGTTCCAACAAGCCCACGCTACCTCGACCACGGAGTGGGATGCCGAGACAGTTACCTTCGATTTGCCGGCTGGCACCCACCGCCTGCTGGTGAAAATATCGGAATTCCCGGAGGATAAAAACGACTCGCAGGTGAATCTGGATTATAATGACGGCATCAATAGTGGCGACGATAATACAAGCGACGATGATTATGGCGGGCAGTGGGCTGATGGCCATGCGCTCACCGCCACGGGCTTTGCGCTGCGCCTCACCAACCCCACTACTGGTCAGCCATTTACGGATGTAACGACCGCTTATGCAGCGTCTTACAAGCCAGTGGCCCAGGATTGGGCCACCCAAACGGAGGTGCAACCCTACTTGCAGCTTTTCAAAAAAAAGGCCGAAACTGCCCCGGCTGGCCTCTGGCAACAATATTTGCTGGCCAAAGCCTTCCATAAAAGCAACGCCCTCGAAACCGGCGAGGAGTATTTTTCCCAACAGGCCGCCGCGCACCCAAATTCCGCCTTCACCAAGTTTTTACTGGCCAAATTTTACGCTGCGAACAACAAAGGCGAACGCGCCGAGGCATTGCTGAGCGAAATGGATACTACGACTACACCGACTTTTGTGGAGCATAGCATTCGGCTGGGCAAGATCAATGCCGAGCAGGAAGAGGGCACCTATCTCGTGGCTTTGCAGGATATGCTGAAACTTTCGCCCACCAATTGGGCTACGCTGAATCGCTATTTGCAGTTTTTGAAAGAAAAAGGCCGGAAGGAGCAAATCAAAAACTACGCCCGCGCTTTTTTGCAGGAACATAACAGCCCAAAATGGAAAGATCGGCTGGAAGTGTATTTGAAAGACGACAGTTACAAACCGGAGTCCTACACGCCGGCGACGGACAAAGAGCGGGATAAAGATTTCAAAAAAGTCCAAAAGCGGATGAAAACCAGTTTTGACTGGAGCGACCACGATGCCGCCCTCGTCTATTACAAGCGTAAGGAACGGGTCAGTGAGGTGCTGAAAACCTACGACGAAGGGCTGGCGATCATGCCCTACGCTTCCTCCATGCGTTTTCAGAAAGCCAATTATTTATTTGAAAAAGAACGCGCGGATGAGGCCCTGGCGATTCTCCGCCCCATGCTGGAAGAGGAGCCTTACGACGACGATATTTATGAACTCATCGGCGATATTTTTATTGAAAAGAAAAACGAGGCCGAAGCACTAAAATGGTACCAGCAAGCCGATAAAATCCGGGGCCCCAGCGACTACTCGTCGGTGGCCAACAAGATTGAAAAACTGGAAAATAAGAAGAAATACACGGGTTATTTCTCGCCGGTCAATCTCCATGCTGCCGCCAAAGACCACTCTTGGGAAGCCCAATATAAAGACGAAGAGGCCGTGATTTCGCTGTATAGCCAGCAGTTTACTTATTTGGCAGAAGAACATAAATTGCAGTCGGTCAACAAATTAGTCGTCCACATTCGCAACGAAGCCGGGGCAAAAATGTGGACAGAAACCGACCTGCGTTTACTTGGCCAGATCACCAGTGCCAAAGTGCTCAAAAAAGATGGCTCCACCACCTCCCCCGATCTGGGTGGCTATGGCGTGGCGGTATTTAAAAACCTCCATGCTGGCGACGTGATCGTGGTGGAAGGAGCCTCCGAACGCACCATGCCCGAAGAAATACCCGGTCAATTTCTCAACATCAGCATCACCTCCTGGCAAGCACCGGTCGCCCATGCTACCGTGGAATTATTGGCCCCTAAAAGCCAGGAATTGTACTTCGCCTGCAACCGCCTCGAGTGTGCGCATACTACCCGCGATACGGGCGACTGGAAAATGCTGAACTGGGATTGGCACGACATTCCGAAAACGCAAAGCGAAGAAGCTACGCCCGGCAATCTCGATACCTATGCCTGGATGATGATGGGCAGTACGCCCGACTGGGGCCAGGTGGTGCAGTGGTACAACCGCAAAACCTATTGCCGGACCGAGCCGAACTATGAAGTGCTGGACCAGGCCCGTGCGCTGCTGCGCCCCGACATGAATGAGGACCAGGTGGTGCAGACCTTGCACAACTTTATTACTCAGGATATCAACTACTCTTTCGTGCCATTTCTGAACACGAACTACGTGCCCAAGAAGCCGGGCGCTACCCTCTCTGGCAAAGTTGGCGACTGCAAAGATGTGGCGACGCTGATGATTACGCTGCTGCACGAACAGGGCATACCAGCCTGGTACACGCTGGTGAGCACCCACACTTTTAGCAATCAGGTGCCACGGCCCACGCTCTACATTTTCAATCACGCTATTGTGGCCTACCAAAGCAAAGACGGGCAGTTGCATTTTGCGGATCTGACCACCGATTATTTCCCTAATGGCGTGCTGCCAGCGGGCGATTCGGATGCCTGGGGGCTGGTTATTCGCGACGGCGAGACCGAACTGCGCCGCTTGCCCAACGATGCGATGAATCCCGCGATCACCCGCATGGATGTGACCGCCAAAGCCACCGTGGACGCTGATGGCAATATCCTGCTGGACGCGCAGACGGTACGGCATGGCGCGGCCGGCGGCAACTGGCGCGAAGGACTGCTCCGGGCCACCGAAGAAGAGCGGCGGAAAAAAATATCGGAATATTTTGGGGGCGGAGTGCTCAACCACCTCGATCTTGGCACCATTGAATTTGATAACCTGGACAGCATCAATGAGCCCCTGCGGACGCGGGTACAAATGACGGCTTACAACCAGTTGGATAAAGTCTCGGACTTGTACATCATGCCGCTGCCGCTGCCGCTCAGCACACCGACGCAAAAAGCGATGTTCGCGGCCAAACGCTACAATGATCTGGATGTGGACGACCTGTTTGAGTTAGCCCCCGTGCGGGAAACCGTCGAAGTGACGCTGCCAGTGGGCTACCGGCTGGCCGAAATGCCGAAGGATCGCAAGATTTCCAATCAGTTCGGCGACTATGCCCTGACGTTTGAAAAAACCGCCACGGGGCTGCGTATTCAGCGGGAGGTGACGCTCAAACAACGCTTTATCTATCATGCCGATTTTCAGGCTTTCAAAAAATTCTACCTCGATATGCTGGATGCCGATGATGCGCTGTTGGCCCTGCGCAAGTAAGCCTGGCAATATGTGCCACACCTTTGAGGTGTGCCACATATTGATAACATAATGCTGTACGTCGAGAAAAATCGCCCGCCGCTCTAAATCGGCGGGCGATTTTATTTTTATGCCGCACATTTGACCTCAGCCGTCCACCCTTACTTGTCCACCCGCCTGCGCCCTGTGCTACGGCGGGTAAACCGTCCAGAGAAAATGCTTTTTTCAGAAATACTCCGCATGGCCTTCCAGAACATCCGCGCCAATATGCTGCGCTCGGTGCTCACGCTGCTCATCATCGCCTTTGGGATCATGGCGCTGGTGGGGATTCTGACGGCCATTGATGCCATTACATACTCGCTGAATGATAATTTTTCGGGTCTGGGGGCCAATTCGTTCAGCATTGAGCGGAAATGGGCAGAAGTGAAAAGCAATCAAAAAGGTCGCCGCCAAAAAGCCGGGGAGCCCATTTCCTACAAGCAGGCCCTGGAGTTCAAGGAGCGTTTCGATTTTCCGGCCAAAGTGTCCATGTCTTTTTGGGGGAATAATCTTTCGACGGTGAAATTTAGCGATGTAAAAACCAACCCTAATGTGGGTTTTGTGGGCGTCAACGAAAATTATTTTGAAAGTAAAGGCATGGACATCGCCTTCGGACGGGGGTTTTCCCGATCAGAAGTAGAAGACGGGCAAGCCAAAATAGTGGTGGGGCAGGACATTGTGCAATTACTTTTCAAGAATAAACCGGAAAAAGCCCTCGACCAGATCGTGATTGTCAACAATGATCGCTACCGCATTATTGGCATTTTAGAATCGAAAGGTTCATCCATGGGCAATTCCAGCGACCGCTCGGTGTATGCGCCCCTGATAAATGTGAAAACCCGTTACGGCACCGAAGACACCGAATACGACCTGACTATTTCGGTCAATAACGCCATTGACATGGACGCGGCCCAATCCGAAGCGATGGGCCTTTTCCGTCAGGTGCGTGGCCTGCGGCCCGGAGAAGAGGACGATTTTGAGATCTTCGCCAGCGATAGTTTAGTCGGTATTTTGAAAGAAAACACGACCAATCTCCGCTTGGCCACCATTGCCATCGGTCTGATGACCCTGCTCGGAGCGGCCATTGGCCTAATGAATATCATGTTGGTGAGTGTAACCGAACGTACCCGCGAGATCGGGATTTATAAAGCCCTCGGGGCCACCCGCCGCAGTATTCTGTTGCAGTTTCTGATTGAAGCCATCGCCATTTGCCAGGTGGGCGGCATCGTTGGTATTCTGTTGGGCATCCTGATTGGCAACGCCGTTACCCTGCTTATGGGCAGCAGTTTCCTCATTCCCTGGGCCTGGATGCTCCTGGGTTTTGTGCTGTGTATGATCGTCGGGGTTATTTCCGGGTTTTATCCGGCCTTAAAGGCGGCACGGCTGGATCCGATTGAGTCGCTGCGGTACGAGTAGTGTCCTCTCATAAGGATAATGTCAAAACCATCGTCACATCACTAAAAAGGATGGGAAAAGATAACCTGTTCGTGGTGGGCCGAAAATATCCTGGCCGCCGACCTGGGAGGAGTTCAACAAATTTCAGGAAGGTTGTGTAGAGGAAAATAGCGAGCGGAATTTTAATTTGGAAATCATGACAGTATTTTAGACATTTGTGCAAAATCCTGTCATGCTGTGATCGAACTTGAAATACTTGCGGAAAAAAAAGAATCTTACCCAAAGTGAGGTCGCTTTGCTCTTAGAAGTTAGCCGTTCGACTTATGCCAATTACGAAAAGGAACAATCCGAACCTCCGGCAAGTCAATTATTAAAAATATCTCAGTTCTACAAAGTCAGCACTAATGATTTGTTGACCAAGGACATCGGTGCGCCGTTATTTCGAAACACATCAGATAAACCAGACAGTATATTATCCGACGACATCCGAGTACTTCCTTTTGGACAAGATAGACTTTATTCAACAACAACTGGCAATGTTAATAACTGCAAAAGCCTGACTTCTACCATGGAAAATAATTTCCTCCATAAAATGGGGTTTACCACAAAGAATGGGCTTGTCCACAACTTGGACGAAGCTCAGAACAATGTGGAACGCCTTTTCATTGATGAGGCCAAGAAATTGGAAGTTCCAGCCAATGCAGTCTTCTTTAGGCGGTATTATAGAAACGATGAAGATGTACTGCCATATTTTTCAACCCCCGCAGTTTGCATTTTTCACCAGTCCGATTCTTTCTTTAATACGAAACCCCATAAAGACCTACACGCAGCCTTGTGGAGTGCTGGTAAAACAGAAATTTACATCATCCGAGGAGAGACAAGGGTGGACATTATCAATGCCCGGAAACCTGCAAAGCGAGTAGGAAATGATGTAAGTATTGTCGGTGACGACTTAGTTTTGGCTCAACCTGCCATGGACAGTTTCGATGACGCAAAGTTTTCGGCTCATTTGTTTGGTAGCGGCACGTTTTGGGAACAAACGGAAATGCAAGGAAAAATAGATGGGAACAGCAACCCCTATGTGTTTTTGTTGGATTACTTGATGGGAGTTAGGACGCAACTACAGGAAGATAAAACCCTATGTATTGAGGACCCTACGACCATTGACAAGCTTTTGATTACTTGCATCCTCATTAAATTTTTGGAGGAAATACAAGACGATAAGGGCAAACATACCCTTAAAGCAATTTATAAAAAACATAAAATAGAAACTGAGAAATTTGAAGAAGCACTTAGAAAAGGGGTATGTACCAACATCCTATCCGATTTAGCAGGAGAATTCAATGGCAAAATATTCGATACTTTTTCTGATGATGAGGTTAAGAAAATTTCCAAAGCCGACTTATCTTCAATTGCTAATTTTTTAAGTGCTGATGTTGATGCTAGAACTACCCAAATCTTTATCTGGAAACAGTACGATTTCAAGCGTCTTCCTGCGGAAGTCATCAGTGCCATCTACGAGAACTTTATTCAGGCTGAGGCAGGAAGGAATGCAGAAGATAGGAAAGATGTAGTTTACACTCCCTTGCACTTAGTCAACTTAATGATTGACGAGGCAATGCCATTGGACCAGCCCGAATTATTTAAAAACAATACTTTCAAAGTTTTAGACCCATCTTGTGGCTCCGGCGTTTTTTTAGTGGCCGCTTACAAAAGGATGCTGCAATGGTGGACAATCAATAATTTTAAGAAAACTGGTGAAATTACAATAACCTATCCCGATAAAAAAGTAGCCAAGCAAATCTTAGAGGATAATATTTTTGGCGTTGACATTGAGGGGGTGGCCGCAATGGTCAGCATCTTTGGCCTGACAACTGCCTTCTTGGACAAACTGACACCAAAAGAGATTTGGGATAACTTAAAATTCAAAGACCTTAGTGAGAAAAACATTCAAGGGGGGATGAATTTTACAGATTGGGCAGGGCCTGTAATAAAAAGAAACGAACAGTTTGATTTAGTGATCGGCAATCCGCCATTCAACCCTTCAAAAAAAGGAACGATTACTAATGAGGACTTAAAAAGGCTCTTTAAGACAACAGTGCCGGGGAATAGGCTGGCACTCAAATTTTTTGAGGCTGCTTTATATTTTGGGAAAAAGGTTTGCATGATAATTCCCTCAAATGTTTTTCTCTATAATAAAAGCACTCCGTCTCATAAATACCGGAAAAAAATTTTTACTGAAAATACGGTTGAAAAAATTTATGATTTTACTCATTTAAGAAGAGATTTATTTCATAAAACCGCTGACACCCCCGTCGTATCCCTGCTGATTAAAAAAACACCTTCAAAATATGAGTCCATTGAGCACATAGTGGTCAAACGTCAACTTCTGAGCGAAAAGAAAATGCTTTTTGAGATTGATTATTAAGACAAACATCAAGTACGGTGGGATTGGGCAACCGATGAAAGCAAGCAGTTTGTTTGGAAGACAAATTTATTGGGTGGGGGAAGA
>Ga0105047_10004284_pt1 | contig 24899 bp, 21 predicted proteins | sample MAT04_FD_78384 | JGI IMG/M metagenome (GOLD analysis project Ga0105047, IMG submission 78384) | Freshwater microbial communities from Lake Fryxell liftoff mats and glacier meltwater in Antarctica - MAT-04 (megahit assembly) | ecosystem: Environmental > Aquatic > Freshwater > Ice > Liftoff...
AGCAAGAGGCCGTAGCGGCCGCCAGCAGGTAAAGCAGGGGCACGGCGACCAGCAGTGCCGCGCGCACGGCGGGCAGATCGAAGAGCAGGTTTTGCATCGTGGTGATCTCAGTGGATTGAACTGAATCGGACTGTACCGAGGCTTCTAACGCAAGTAAAATTCATTAATATCGACATATCGTTCTTTTTTGTATATGAATTGACAATGTCTCGCCTCAACTTTCATCATCTGCATTACTTCTGGGCCGTGGCTCGAGAGGGGCACCTCACCCGCACCGCAGGCCAGCTGAACGTGTCCCAGTCGGCACTGTCAGCGCAGATCAAACAGCTCGAAGACCAGCTCGGGCAGCCGCTCTTCACACGCCAGGGCCGCGCGCTGCAGTTGACGGAGGCCGGCCGGGTGGCGCTGGCCTACGCAGACACCATCTTTGCAGCGGGCAATGAGCTGGTCGCTACGTTGCGCGACGGCCAACGGCTTGAACGCCAGGTGCTGCGCATCGGTGCGGTGGCCACGTTGTCGCGCAACTTTCAGGAGAATTTTGTCAGGCCGCTGCTGCAACGCACCGACGTCGAACTGGTGCTGCACTCGGGCTCGTTGACCGAGTTGTTGGCGCGCCTGTCGGTCCACACGGTCGACGTTGTGCTCAGCAACACCCGGGTTACGGCCGACGCCAATCACCCGTGGCGTTGCCGGCGTATCGCACGACAGCCGGTCAGCCTGGTCGGCCGGCCACGCGCTGCTGGGCAGGCATTTCGATACCCGCAGGAGCTGGCGGAAGTGCCGCTGCTACTGCCTGGTCGCGACAACGAGATCCGCGCCGGATTCGACTTGCTGTGCGAGCAGGCCGGGCTACGCTGCCAGGTGCTGGCCGAAGTCGACGATATGGCCATGATGCGCCTGCTGGCGCGTGATACGGCAGCAGTCGCGCTGCTGCCCGCAGTGGTGGTGCGCGACGAGCTGCTGGGCGGGGTGCTACAAGAGTACGCGGTGGTTCCGCATCTGTTCGAGAGTTTTTATGCCATCACGGTGCAGCGCCACTTCGAGCCGCCTCTACTCAAGGTCCTGTTGCAGCGCGACGAGGCCGAAGTACTGGGCAAGGCCGCAATCGCATCAGGCTTTGAAAAGATGTCGACCGTTCGGAAAACTGACAAATGATTGCGGTGGAATAATGCGCAGGATGATTGCGCAATGCCCTGTCAAAACGTTGGCCAATCAGTCACAACTTCTGTGCTGCCTGCTAACCAAAGTTTATTTTGAACCGCTATACGTTGCACGGTCAGCGGAGATCCGGTTTACCTTCACAGCTCGTATTGCGTGATAGTCACAGCACATGAAAACTCTGGCACTTCTGACCCAACACGATAAAGCGAGAGCCATTGCACCGGCGTTGCAGCAAGCGGGCTTTCAGGTCACCACTGTCGGTGGATTTGACACCGATACTCTGGGCACCTTTACGGGCGAGACCAGCCGCCTGGGCAGCCAACTGGATGCCGCTACTGCCAAGGCTCGCAAAGGGTGCGAGCTGTCCGGTGAACGCTTCGGCTTAGGCAGTGAAGGCAGCTTCGGACCTGATCCGTACACGGGGCTCATGCCTTGGGCGCGCGAACTATTAGTATGGTGGGACTCAGAGGACGCTCGCGCCGTGCCAGTCTGGATACAAGGCGGCGCGACCAACTACACCCAAACCCATGTTTCCACTTGGCAGGAGGCAGAAGTATTTGCGATTGCGGCGCGATTTCCTTCTCACGGGCTTGTAGTTGGCAAACCCGGCGAACCTTGTTTTTCCAAGGACATAAGAACCTTGCACGACCTTCAGAGGCAAGTGCTTGCAGGGTTAGAGGATGGACCGGTTTGGCTTGAGACCGATATGCGGGCACACCGTAATCCCACCCGGATGAACATGGTTGCGCATTGCGCGCAGCGACTGTCCACATTGCTGCAACGGCAATGCCCGCGATGCGCAGGCATCGGGTTCGGTACCGAGACCCCGGTACCCGGCGCACTTTGTACAGCTTGTAGGCAACCTACGACGGCTATGCGTGCCAAACTCATCCACTGTTCGGCTTGTCATTTCAGCTTGGAAGAAGTTATTAAGGAGACCGTTGCCCCGTCGCGCTGCGATTATTGCAATCCTTGACACGCAATCTGGGTGGCTCAGCTTTTACAAGTTGTCGAGTGATACAGAGTCACGCGTTGAACGCTGACACCCTTTGTATGACGCTCGTTTGCTACGAGGCATAAAACTCGCGTGCGCAGCGGCGAAGATTCACGGTCAAAATTGCATCAACACTCTGCTCCATTGCTTATCCAAGAACTTCCCTATTGGATTCACTTTTGCTAGTCCAATGACCGCTGTGTAGAGACGGAACGACCGTCGGCTCACTGCCAGTAGTTGACCGCCACGGCGTTCAACCAACGGTCGTTTTGCTGACATTAAAAAAACAGGTTTCGGCCTGATTTTTCCCTCAAATTCGCCCGCTTTGCCCGTCAATCAACCCCTGTTCACTAAACCGCTGGGTATTGATAGAACCCCAGGCTGCGCAACACGTTTTCAGCGGTTGCGGGCGCAGTCAACTGGACTATTTTCCCATCATCCCGCGCTTGCCCGATGGCGTCGCGCAGCGCCTCATACACGCTGATGGCCAGCATGAAGGGCGGCTCACCCACGGCTTTGCTGCCAAACACGTTGTCCTCGGGGTTGGGCTCGTGCCACAAATCAACCTTGAAGTGTGCGGGCACATCACCCGCCGTGGGGATTTTGTAGGTGCTGGGGGCGTGGGTGGTGAGCGCGCCCTTGTCGTTCCACACCAGCTGCTCGGTAGTGAGCCAGCCCATGCCCTGCACAAAGCCGCCTTCGATCTGCCCAATGTCGATGGCCGGGTTGATGGAGCGGCCCACGTCGTGCAGGATGTCTACTTTGAGCACCCGGCTCTCGCCGGTCAGGGTGTCAATGGCCACCTCGGTACACGCAGCGCCATAGGCAAAGTAGTAAAACGGGCGCCCGCTCAACGTGGCTTTGTCATAGTGGATTTTGGGGGTGCGGTAAAAGCCGTCGCTCCACAGCTGGATGCGGTTGGCGTAGGCCAGTTTCACCACCTCGTCAAAGCTGCGCGAGGTTTTGGGGGAGAGCACTTGCCCGCCTTCAAAGCGGATGGCACCTGCGCCCACACCGTCCAGCCCGCAGACAAAGGCTGCCAGGTTGTCGCGCACATGGCGGGCGGCAAACTGGGCGGCACGGCCGTTCAGGTCGGTGCCAGCCGACGCCGCCGTGGCCGAGGCGTTGGGGATTTTGCTGGTGTCGCTGGCGGTGCAGAGCACGCGGTCAAACGCAATACCCAATTCGTCAGCCACGATCTGTGCGACCTTGGTGTTGAGGCCTTGGCCCATTTCGGTGCCGCCGTGGTTCACCTGCACACTGCCATCGGTGTACACATGCACCAGCGCACCGGCCTGGTTGAACAGGGTGGCGGTGAACGAAATGCCAAATTTCACCGGGGTGATGGCGATGCCGCGTTTAAGCACCGGACTGGTTGAATTCCAAGCCGAAATGGCCTGTACCCGCCGTCGGTATTGCGCAGACAGCTCTAATTTTGATAGCAAGGGCAGGAGGATGTTGTCCTCCACCTTCATCTGGTAGTGCGTGGTGTCGCGCCTGTCGTTGCTGCCAGGGATGGCCTCGTCGCCGTACAAATTGCGCAGGCGCACGTCCAGCGGATCCATTTTCAAATTGCGGCCAATATCGCCCATGATAGTTTCGATCAGGATCACGCCCTGTGGCCCGCCAAACCCGCGAAAGGCGGTGTGGCTTTGCGTGTTCAGTTTGCAGCGGTAGGAGGCAATCTCCACATCCTGCAGGTAGTAGGCGTTGTCGCTGTGAAAGATGGCGCGGTCGGCGACCGGGCCCGACAGGTCGGCGCTGAAGCCGCAGTTGGCCGCGATCATGAGCTTCAAGGCGGTAAGGCGGCCGGTGTCGTCAAAGCCTGCGGTGTATTCGTAGGCAAAAGGATGGCGCTTGCCGGTAATCAGAAAATCGTCGTCCCGGTCCAGGCGCAGCTTGATGGGGCATTTCAGCTTATGGGCAGCCACGGCGGCCCACACGGCCAGGTGCCCGGCCTGCGTTTCTTTGCCGCCAAAACCACCGCCCATGCGCCGGCACTCCACGCGCACGGCGTGGTTGTCCAGCCCCAGCGCGTGGGCGACCCAGTGCTGCACCTCGCCGGGGTGCTGGGTGCTGCTGTGCACCACCCACTGGTTTTGCTCCTGCGGCAGCACATAGGCCACTTGGCCTTCCAGATAGAAATGCTCTTGCCCGCCTACCTCCAGCGTGCCACTCAGGGTGTGGGGCGATGTGGCCAGCGCTTTGTCTGCATCACCCCGGCGCACAAACACGGGGGGCAGAACATAGCTCTTTTCCTCCAGCGCCTTGTGCACGCTCAGGATGGCGGGCAGGGCTTCGATAGTGAGTTGCACTTTGCGGGCGGCGCGGCGCGCCTGCATCACCGAGGTGGCGAGCACCAGCCCGATGACCTGGCCGATGTGCTGCAGGGTGTCCGTGGCAAACACCGGCTCGTCGCCCGCAAAGGCGGCCAGCATCGGGTCGCCGGGAATGTCTTTGGACAGTACGACGTCCACCACGCCGGGCATGGCCAGTGCCGCAGTGCAGTCCACGCCCAGCAGGCGCCCATGCGCCACCGTGGAGAGGATGGGCGCTGCGTGCAGTGTGCCCCGCACTTCGGGCATGTCGTCGACATAGTTGGCGGCGCCCGCGACCTGCGCACGCGCGCTCTCGTGGGGGCGCGAGACGCCCGCGGCGGGGGGATGCTTGCTCATGCTGCTACCCCTTGCGCCGTGGTGTCCAGGTCCAGAGTGTGCAGGTCCGTCTGCACCGTGCCCTGGCTCTCCAGCCAGAAGCGTTGCAGGAGGTTACCCAGCACCGCGCTGCGGTAGGCGGCGCTGGCGCGCATGTCGGACAACGGGGTGAACTCGCCGCGCAGCACCTGGATGGCGAGGTGCACGGTGGCTTGCGTCCAGGGCTGACCGATGAGTGCTGCTTCGGTTTGGCGCGCGCGCATCGGCGTGGCGGCGACACCACCGGCGCCTATGGATGCGCGCATCACCAACCCGTGGTCAATCTGCAGATTCAGGCCCAGGCACACGGCAGAAATATCATCTTCAAAGCGTTTGGAGACTTTGTAGACCCGTGATCGCTCGGAGGCGGTGGCCTTGGGCACCTTGATCCAGGCCAGCACTTCGTCGGGCTTGAGCACATTCTTGCGGTAGCCGGTGTAGATGTCTTCGAGCGGCAACTCGCGGTGCGTCACCTTCTTGCCGCTGTGGCGCATCAGCACCACGTTGGCCCCCAGCGCAATCAGCAAGGGCATGGAGTCGCCAATCGGCGAGCCGTTGGCCACGTTGCCGCCCAGTGTGCCGCTGTTGCGCACGGGCAGTCCGGCAAAACGGTGGGCAAACTCGGCGAGCTGGGGTCGGTCGGCCACCAGCGCCGAAAACGCGTCGGTCAGCGTCACGGCCGCGCCAATGGCGAGGTGGTGCGGGTACTGCTCGATGCGGCGCAACTCGGCCACCTGCGTGATGTCCAGCACGCGGTCAAACTGTTGGTGCTGCTTGGTGACCCACAGGCCGACATCGGTGCAACCGGCCACTAATTGAGCGTTGGGGTGGCGCGCGCGGGCCTTCAGTAGTTCGGGCAGTGTGCGCGGAGAAATATAAGCAGAATCGGCCTCTAGCCCGCGCGGAATATGCGCAAGCAGCTGCAAATTTGATAGCACTTCGGCCGCGTTCACCCGCACGGCGGGCAGCGCTTGCATGGCCTGCGCAGCGTCCAGAATGGGGCGGTAGCCGGTGCAGCGGCACAGGTTGCCCGAGAGCGCAGTTTGCGCCTGCTCGCGCGAAATGGCTTCGCCCTTGCCGATCTCGTTTTGGTGCTTCTGGTACAGGCCAAACAAGCTCATCACAAAGCCGGGGGTACAAAAACCGCATTGCGAGCCGTGGCAGTCCACCAGGGCTTGCTGGGCCGGATGCAGGTCGCCGTTGGCGGCAGTCAGGTCTTCTACGGTCCATAGCGCCATGCCGTCGATGGAGTGCGCCATGCGGATGCAGCTGTTGATGGCGCTGTACTTCACGCTATCGCCGTCCGCCTCGCCGACGACGACGGTGCAGGCACCACAATCGCCTTCGCCACAGCCTTCCTTGGTGCCGGTGCAGTGCAGGTCTTCGCGCAGCACTTCGAGCAGGGTCCGGTTGGTGGCAACGGCAGGTAGGGTGACGATTTCACCGCGCCGGAAAAATCGCAGGGGTTGGGTGTTCATGGGCAGTTCCTTTTGCGGGAGGGTAAATCGGGAGGCCACCCGTGTGCATACGCATTAGGATATGACACAAATCAACGCACCCGTATGAGAGACCACGCCCTTTTCGACAAGATAGACCTTCACTTGATCAGGGTCCTCCATACCGTGCTAACCGAACGCAGCGTCTCCAAAGCCGCCATCCGCCTGGGCATGCACCAACCGGCGGTGAGTGCTTCGCTCAAACGCCTGCGCGAGTTTGCGGGAGACCCGCTTTTGGTGCGTTCGGGCTCCGGCATGGTGCCTACCGACGCGGCCCTGCGCATGCTGGAGCCCAGTGCCAGCATTTTGCGTGCGGCAGAGATGCTGTTCTCCGATGCCCGGGGGTTTGAGCCCGCCACAGCCCGCAATACCTTTCGCATTGCCGCCAGCGATTACCTGGACCCCCTGTTCCTGCCGCAGCTGGTGGCGCAGATCAAGTCACAGGCACCCTTGAGCCAGATTGAAATTCATTCACTGTCCAGTGCTGCGGACTACCGCATGCAGCTGGCGCAGGGTGATGTGGATGTGGTTATCGGCAACTGGCCCGAACCGCCGCAAGAGCTGCACCTGGGCCGCCTGTTTGGTGACGAAGTGGTGTGCCTGGTGTCCAAAAATCATCCGGCGGCGCGGCGCGGCTGGGACCAGTCGTCGTGGTTGGAGGCCGAACACATTGCGCCCGGCGCCACCCATCCCGGTGCCAAGGGCGTGATTGATGGCCATCTGGCCGCATTGGGACTGCAGCGGCACATTGCCGCGCGCTGCCCCTATTTTGGGCAGATACCCGCCATGGTGGCATCAACCTTGCTGGTGTTGACTACTGGACGGCAGTATTGCGCGCGGTTTGTGAACGCACTGCCGGTGGTGATTCTTCCCTGTCCCGTTGTGTTTCCCAGAATGATGTATTACCAGCTTTGGCATGAACGCACCCACACATCGGCGCACGGGCGCTGGTTGCGCGAGCGTGTAAAGTCAGTCGCAGCAGCATTAAAAAAAGAATGAAAAGACCGAGGCAAACACCCGCATGGCAACCCCCAGACTTCAATTGACCGGAATCACCAAAGCCTACCCTGGCGTGGTGGCCAATAACGATGTGTCGCTCACCGTCATGCCCGGCGAAACCCACGCGGTGCTGGGTGAAAACGGCGCCGGCAAGTCGACCCTGATGAAAATCATCTACGGCTCCATCAAGCCTGATGCGGGACAAATGATGCTCAACGGGCAGGTCATGCACATCCGCAATCCCAAAGAGGCGCGGGCCAACGGCATCAGCATGGTGTTTCAGCACTTCAATCTGTTCGACACCATGACGGTGGCCGAGAACGTATGGCTGGGTCTGGCGCGTGAGTCGCTGGAACAGGTAACGGCCAGCATTGTGGCCAAGGCGACCGAATACGGGCTGGATATTGACCCGGCACGCCCGGTGCACACCTTGAGCGTGGGCGAGATGCAGCGGGTGGAAATTATCCGCGCCTTGCTGACCCGCCCGGAGCTGCTGATTCTGGACGAGCCGACCTCGGTGTTGACCCCGCAAGCGGTCGAAAAACTGTTTGTGGTGCTCAAGAAGCTGGCCTCTGAGGGCTGCAGCATTTTGTATATCTCGCACAAGCTCCACGAGATTCGGGAGCTGTGCAACGCCTGCACCGTGCTGCGCGGTGGCAAGGTTACCGGGGTGTGCAATCCCAAAGAAGAATCCAATGCCTCGCTGTCACGCATGATGATTGGCGCCGAGCCGCCGCTGCTGGAGCGAAGGTCCCAGCATGCGGGGGCTGCGCGGATGACCGTCAAGGGTTTGAGCCTGACGCGCGAAGACCAGTTTGGTATCGATCTGGATGGCATCCATCTGCATGTGCGCAGTGGTGAGGTGGTGGGCATTGCCGGAGTTTCTGGAAACGGTCAGAAAGAGCTGTTGTATGCGCTGTCGGGGGAGGACACCCGTTCGCCCCAAGGCAGCGTTCATATGGGCGAGCGCGATGTGGGCGCCTTGCACCCCGGTGCGCGGCGCAAGCTCGGCCTGCATTTTGTGCCCGAAGAGCGCTTGGGCCGGGGCGCTGTGCCCACGCTGAGCCTGGCGCACAACCTGCTGCTGACCCGTACCGAATCCATTTCCATGCCGCGCTTTGCGGGAGGCTGGATTCGGGTGCGCCAGTTGGAGGCACATGCCGCACGGCTGATCAAGCAATTCAAGGTCAAGGCCGGTGGGCCGCAGGCGGTGGCGCGTTCGCTTTCGGGCGGCAATCTGCAAAAGTTCATCGTGGGCCGCGAGATTGATGCCAAGCCCCAATTGCTGATCGTGTCGCAGCCCACCTGGGGTGTGGACGTGGGTGCCGCAGCGCAAATCCGCGGAGAAATTCTGGCCCTGCGCGACGCGGGTTGTGCCGTGCTGGTGGTGAGTGAAGAACTCGACGAATTGTTTGAAGTGTGCGACCGTCTGCATGTGATTGCGCGTGGCAAGCTGTCGCCTTCGGTACCCATAGCGGAGGCCACGGTGGAAAAGATTGGTGAATGGATGAGTGGTTTGTGGGAGCAGAAGGACGAGGTGCAGCATGCCTAGACTCAAGCTTGAAGCCCGCCCCCAGCCCTCGCAGCTGTGGAGTTATGGCTCGCCCCTGCTGGCGCTGGTATGCACCGTCATCATCGGTGTGATTCTGTTTGCGCTGCTGGGCAAAGACCCGGTTCGCGGTCTGCAGGTCTTTTTTTGGGAGCCTATCAAGAGTGGCTATGCGCTGGGCGAACTGGTGGTCAAGGCCACTCCGCTGCTGCTGATTGCGCTGGGGCTGGCGGTGTGCTTTCGCTCCAACGTGTGGAACATTGGCGCCGAGGGTCAATACATCCTGGGGGCCATAGCCGCCAGCGGCATTGCGCTCTTGGCCGATAAGACCACCGGCGGCTGGATCGTGGTGCCCGTGCTGCTGGCCGGCGTGTTGGGCGGCATGGCTTGGGCCGGTATCACGGCGCTGCTGCGTGACCGCTTCAATGCCAATGAAATTCTGGTGAGCCTCATGCTGGTGTACGTGGCCGTGCAGGTGCTGGGCTATCTGGTATTTGGTCCCTGGAAAGACCCCCATGGCTACAACTTCCCGCAAACCCAGAGTTTTGAGGCGGCCACCCGTATCCCCCGCCTGTTCACCGGCTCACGCGTGAGCATCGGGCTGATCTTTGCCTTAGTGGGAGTCGCCGGTACCTGGATCTTCTTGTTTCGCACGCGGGCGGGCTTTGCCCAGCAGGTGGGCGGCCTGGCACCTGCGGCAGCCCGCTACGCCGGGTTTTCATCCCGCCGCGCCTTGTGGACAGCATTGTTGATATCGGGTGGCATGGCGGGCCTGGCGGGCGCACTGGAAGTGGCCGGGCCTATCGGCCAGCTCACACCCTATGTGCCAGCGGGCTATGGCTTTGCCGCCATCATCGTGGCTTATGTCGGGCGGTTGCACCCGGTGGGCATGGTGTTCTCGGCCATTCTGATGAGCATGTTCTACATTGGTGGAGAACTGGCGCAGTCGCGCATGGGCCTGCCGAAATCGCTGACCGGGGTGTTTCAGGGCTTGCTGCTGTTCACGCTGCTGGCTTGCGACACGCTGGTGAACTACCGGTTGCGCTGGATAGCCACCCAAGGAGGAAGTAAATAATGGACTCCTACGCACTGCTGATAGCCGCCACGCTGAACGCGGGCACTGTGCTGGCCATCGCCTCACTGGGGCTGTTGATCAACGAAAAAGCCGGTATCGTCAACCTGGGTGCCGAGGGCATGATGCTGTGCGCCGCCATTGCCGGTTTTGCCACCGTGGTGCACACCGGCAGCGACACCCTGGGCTTTGCAGCCGGGCTGGCGGCGGGTGCGCTGATGGCGGCCATTTTTGGTGGACTGGTCATCTGGCTCAACACCAACCAGTACGCCACAGGCCTGGCGCTGAGTCTGTTTGGCGCAGGCTTCTCAGCCTTTGCCGGCATTGGCTATGTGCAGGAGAAAATCCCCGAGCGGCCCAGTTTTGCCGTGCCCTATTTGTCGGACATCCCGCTGGTGGGGCCGGCCCTGTTTCGCCAGCACCCGCTGGTGTATTTGACCGTGGTGTTTGTATTGGCACTGATCTGGTTTTTGTACCGCACCCGTGCCGGGCTGATTTTGCGCAGCGTGGGCGAGAGTCCCGAGTCTGCCCACGCACTGGGTTACCCGGTGCGCTGGATTCGCCTGGGCGCGGTGGTGATGGGTGGAGCGCTGTGCGGTCTGGCCGGTGCCTACATCTCCATCATTTACACCCCGCTGTGGGTGGAAGGCATGGTGTCGGGCAAGGGCTGGATCGCGCTGGCGCTCACCACCTTTGCCACCTGGCGCCCCGCGCGCGTTTTGCTGGGAGCCTACTTGTTTGGTGGCGTCACCATGCTGCAGTTCCATTTGCAGGGCGCGGGCGTTGAAGTGCCCAGCCAGTTTTTGAGCATGCTGCCTTACCTCGCCACCATCGTGGTGCTGGCGTTGATCTCGCGCAACCCTCGCTGGATTCGTATTAATATGCCCGCTGCCATTGGCAAACCGTTTTACCCCGGCTCCTAGATTTTTGATCCCTGTTTTATTGACTGCAACCCAAACTTAACAAGAAGGAACTGAAATGACAGATTTGCAAAAGCGTTCATTGCTGAAAATGGCCGCACTCACAGCGGTGGCAAGCGCCGCGCTGGTGGGCTGCGGCAAGAAGGAAGAGCCAGCACCTGCGCCGGCTCCCGCCCCAGTGGCTTCGGCACCTGCGCCTGCAGCCAAGCCCGAACCGCTGAAAGTGGCGTTTGCCTACATCGGCCCTGTCGGCGATGGTGGCTGGACGTTTGCGCACGACAACGGTCGCAAAGCGCTGGAAAAAGAATTTGGCGACAAGATTGTTACCTCGTTCGTGGAAAACGTGCCCGAGTCTGCGGATGCCGAGCGCGTGCTCCGCGATATGGCAGGCCAGGGAAACAAGCTGATTTTCGGAACTACCTTTGGCTACATGGAGCCTATGCTCAAAGTCGCGGCCGACACCAAAGATGTGCATTTTGAACATGCCACCGGCTACAAGACAGCCGAAAACATGGCCACGTACGACAGCCGCACCTACGAAGGCGCATATATGGCGGGCGTGATCGCCGGCAAGATGACCAAGACCGGCACGCTGGGTGTGGTGGCTTCGGTGCCAATCCCTGAAGTGATCCGCAACATCAACAGCTTTACCCTGGGCGCACAAAGCAGCAACCCCAAGGTCAAGACCAAAGTGGTGTGGGTGAACGAATGGTTTAACCCGCCGAAAGAAACCGAAGCGGCGACCAGCCTGATCAACGGCGGCGCCGATGTGCTGTTCCAGAACACCGACTCGCCCGCTGTGCTAAAGACCGCACAGGACAAGGGCAAGCGCGCCTTCGGCTGGGACTCTGACATGACTGCCTATGGCCCCAAAGCGCACTTGGCATCGGCGGTTATTAACTGGGGCCCGTATTACATCAAAGCGACCAAAGACGCACTGGACGGCAAGTGGACGGCCGGTCAAAGCTGGTGGGGTGTGAAGGAAGGTGCGATTGACATTGTGTCCATCGCCGAAGACGTGCCCGCGGAAACCAAGGCCAAAGTGGAAGAGGTCAAAGCCGGTTTGAAGGATGGCAGCTTCGTCATCTGGAAAGGCCCGATCATGGACAACACTGGCAAGGTGCAAATTGCCAAGGACGCCGTGGCGGACGACAAGTTTCTGGGTGGTCTGAATTTCTACGTCAAGGGCGTGGAAGGCAAGATTCCTGGCGGCAAGTAATTCGCAGGGAATTTTTTGCACATGAAGAAAGGCCGCTCTTGAGCGGCCTTTCTCGTTAATGTTACAGCTTCGCTGGGTGTAAACGGGAATGATGGCTGAGCCAATCTGGCGTTCCCTTCTGACTGGTCACTCTGTCGATAAGCACTACGCGCGCTGGCTCATTGCCATTGCGATGGCAATCAACAGACCGTTGATATTGGCAGCCGCTATGGTGGCTTTGATGGCGGGAGCCAGTTGTGCCGGCGAGGCAGCGTGTTGCAGCAAAGTTCGGCTCGCCATGAATGACAGAGCGGCAGGCAGCAAGCCCAAGGCGCACAGCGGCGGCAGTGCGCCCGCCGTAACGGCCATTGCCAGCCAGAGATAGGCGGTAGCGGTCAGCAGCAGGTATCCCCAGCGAGCCTTCTGCACACCCAGGCGCACGACCAGGGTGCGTTTGCCAGCCGCTGCGTCAGCCTGGATGTCGGGAAACTGGTTGAGGAAAAGAATGGCGGCCACGAGGAGCGCAAAGGGTAGGCCTGCCACCAGTGGAAGTGCAGCAAACACTCCACGCTGAACGAAATCGGTGCCCAGCACCACCAGCATCCAGCCGCACACGATAGCCAGTTCACCCACGCCGCGGGCCATCAGTTGCAGGGGCGGTGCGGAATACGCCCATGCGACCAGTAGCCCGGCCAGTCCTATCAAAATCAGTTCAGGGGCGGAATGGGCCGTCAACCACAGCCCGGCCGGGATGACCGCTGCCAGCAGGGCGTAGCCGAAAAGCCGCGCTTCGCGCAGGCTCAGGACGCCATTCTGGATGAATCGGCTACCGCCAGTGAATGGAAAAATCCGGGCTTGATTGTTCATATCGGTACCGCTCAGCGCATCGTAGTAATCGTTGACTACGTTGGCGCCAGCATGGGCCACCAGTGCGAAAAGGACGGTCAAGACTGCCTTCGCCCAGCTGATCGTTAGCCCGTCAGCGCTGACTGTGCCCAAGCCAATCACCGCGCCAGCGAACGTGACGCTGAGAAATGCCGGTCGTGTCGCGGCAAAGTAAGTCGCCAATGGATTGGTGAAACGCTGCAGGCTGGGCTCTAGTGGGTTCATGGTGCCACTAGTTTGCACGATCTTTTTGGCAGATGCGGGCTGGCGCCTAATTCAGATAAATCTGGAAAATGATGCCGGTACCAATGGCAACCAGAACATAGTCGCCACCGGTTTGGACCCAGTGGTAACCGCGCGGTGGTGCGCTCAGACGATGTCCGCGCCAATCTTCCACTACGTATTGGTAGCTGCGGTAGGGGTAGGGCAGGCGATTGCCACGGCGCAGGTCGTGTTCGGGTCCCGCACCGCGCGCTTCATATTCCCTGCGGTCGTCAGCGCGATCCTTTTTTTTGTCCCGACCATTTCCCCGGTCGTGCTGGTTGTAGCGGTCTTCTTTCCATTGTTTTTTATGGCTATTGCCCTGCGCGAATACCGAGGTTCCTGCCATTAGACACATGGCAGCGGCAATGGATATCGCGGTTTTTATCTTCATTTGGAACTCCTTGGTTTGACAAACAGCGGCACACGATTTATGTGCGGTGTGGGTGACTGTGGCTGAGCGGTCGATGGATGTATGTGCGGTGAACTACACAGTGGCTTGGTCGTTAATTTCAACCACGTGTTTTGGGGTAAACCCCAACGTAGTAATTCCTAAGCAGAGCCAGTTCCGTTGTCTAATGCTTCAACACAATCAGGAGTTACAACACGGTGGATTGCATTCTGGAAACCAGACAGCTGACCAAAGAATTCAAGGGCTTCGTGGCCGTCGACAAGGTCGATTTGCGTGTTGCGCGTGGCAGCATTCATGCATTGATTGGACCCAACGGCGCTGGCAAGACAACCTGCTTCAATCTCCTCACCAAATTCCTGAAGCCAACGTCCGGTCAAATCCTGTTCGATGGTGCGGATATCACCGGGGACTCATCCGCGCACATTGCGCGACGCGGGGTGGTGCGGTCGTTTCAGATTTCTGCTGTTTTCCCCCATTTGAGCGTGCTTGAAAACGTACGTGTGGCTTTGCAGCGCAAACTTGGCACTTCGTTTCATTTCTGGAAAACGGAGCGTTCCTTGCAATACCTGGACGACCGGGCCCGCGAGCTATTGCAGGCTGTGGATCTGGAGCAGTTCGCGGCGCTGACCGCGGTTGAATTGAGCTACGGCCGCAAGCGGGCCCTGGAGATCGCCACCACCCTGGCGATGGAACCCACGCTGATGCTGCTCGACGAGCCCACGCAAGGGATGGGTCTGGAAGACGTGGACCGGATTCGCCAGTTGATCAAGCGCGTTTCGGCAAACCGCACCGTGCTGATGGTCGAACACAACATGAGTGTGGTTTCGAGCATTGCCGATACCATCACGGTTCTGCAACGCGGAGCCACTTTGGCTGAAGGCACCTATGCCGAGGTATCGAGAAACCCTGCCGTAGTGGAGGCCTACATGGGCAGCGCGACGAATGAACTGAAGGGCGCTCACTGACTATGGCAACTCCCTTTCTGGAAGTGTGTGATCTGCACGCCTGGTATGGCGAATCGCATGTCCTGCACGGTGTCAATTTCCATGTGAACGAAGGCGAAGTGGTGACCTTGCTGGGGCGCAACGGCGCTGGCCGCACCAGTACCCTGCGCGCGGTGATGGGCATGACCGGTAGCCGCAAGGGCTCCATCAAGGTGCATGGCACCGAAACCATCACCATGGCGCAACACCGAATAGCGCGTCTGGGCATTGGCTATTGTCCAGAAGAACGCGGGATCTTCTCCAGTCTTTCGGCAGAAGAAAACCTGTTGCTGCCGCCCACATTGGCACCGGGCGGCATGAGTGTGGAGCAGATTTACGGCATGTTTCCCAACCTGCGGGAGCGGGCCAATAGCCAGGGCACCCGCTTGTCGGGCGGCGAGCAGCAGATGCTGGCGGTCGCGCGCATTCTCCGTACCGGTGCCAAGTTGCTGTTGCTGGACGAGATATCCGAAGGGCTGGCACCGGTCATTGTGCAAAAGCTGGCCGAAACAGTTTTGCAGCTGCGTAAACAGGGCTACACCATTGTGATGGTGGAGCAAAACTTTCGCTTTGCCGCGCCTTTGGCCGATCGTTTCCTGGTCATGGAGCATGGCCAGATCCTGCAGGAATTTACGCAGGCGCAGCTTCCTGGGCAGCGCGACAGATTGCGCGAATATCTGGGCGTTTGAAGCCATCTACTTTTCTCCCGTCTCCCATAACCTCAAAGGAAACAGCATGAAATTGAAGAACATTGCCGCCGCCTGCGGACTTACTTGCGCGATGGCTTTGGGCACAAGCGCCCACGCCCAAATTTCCGGTGACGTGATTCGCATCGGCATCATTACCGACATGTCCGGCCTGTATTCCGATATTGATGGGCAGGCCGGCGTAGAAGCCATCAAGATGGCCGTTGCGGATATGGGTGGCGCCATCAACGGCAAAAAAGTTGAAGTGGTGTTCGCCGATCACCAGAACAAGGCGGATGTGGCAGCCGGCAAGGCCCGTGAGTGGTTCGATACCCAGGGGGTAGACATGCTGATCGGTGGTACCAATTCAGGTACCAACCTGGCTATGGCCAAGGTCGCAGCTGAAAAGAAGAAGGTCTTTATTTCGATCGGTGCGGCGTCGTCTGCCTTGACCAACGAGCAGTGCAATCCCTACACCGTGCACTGGGCTTATGACACGGTAGCGCTGGCCAAAGGCACAGGCAATGCAGTAGTAAAAGCGGGCGGTAAAAGCTGGTATTTCCTGACTGCTGATTACGCCTTTGGAGCACAGCTCCAGAATGACGCCTCGGCGGTTGTCAAGGCGGCGGGCGGGACCGTGGTGGGTTCCGTGAAGCACCCCTTGTCAGCCAGCGATTTCTCCTCCTTCATGCTGCAGGCACAGAGCAGCAAAGCACAGATTCTGGGCCTTGCCAACGCGGGTGGCGACACCATCAATGCGATCAAGGCGGCCAATGAATTTGGTATCACCAAGACCATGAAACTCGCCGGGTTGCTTATGTTCATCAACGACGTGCACTCGCTGGGTCTCAAAGCGACCCAGGGCATGTATCTGACCGATAGCTGGTACTGGAACCGTGATGCCGAGACGCGCGCCTGGAGCCGCAAGTTTTTTGACAAGATGAAGCGCATGCCTTCGAGCATTCAGGCAGCTGATTATTCCGCCACACTGCAATATCTGAACGCGGTGAAGGCGACAGGGTCGGATGACGCAGACAAGATCTTGGTGCAGATGAAGAAAACCAAAATCAATGATGTGTTTGCCAAAGATGGATTCATTCGTGGTGACGGCCGTATGGTTCATGACATGTATCTGATGCAGGTGAAATCTCCAGACAAATCAACCGAGCCATGGGACTACTACAACGTGGTGGAAACCTTCAAAGGTGAGGCAGCCTGGACCACCAAAGCCGAGTCCAAGTGCGCGCTTTGGAAATAAAGCGCCAGCCCTGTCCACTACGCCGCTGACCCACCTTCTATCGCTCTGACCGCTTTCCATGGAAATTTTCGGCATACCCATTCAGGCCTTTCTGGGGCAACTGTTGTTAGGGCTGGTTAACGGTTCCTTTTATGCCATGCTGAGCCTGGGGCTGGCAGTCATTTTTGGTTTGCTGGGAATCGTCAACTTTGCACACGGGGCGCTCTACATGATGGGTGCCTACGTGGCGTGGTTGTTGCTGGAGAAGTTTGGGCTCAATTACTGGTTTGCGCTGGTCATTGCGCCGGTGACGGTGGGTGCACTGGGTGTGGTGGTGGAGCGCCTTTTGCTCAAACGGCTGTATGCGCTTGACCCCCTGTATGGCTTGCTGCTGACTTTTGGGCTGGCTCTGATTGCAGAAGGTGTTTTTCGGGACCAGTTCGGGGTGTCTGGCCAGCAATACCCGGTACCCGAGTTGCTGCAGGGTGCGACGGATCTTGGCTTCATGGTGTTGCCCAATTACCGGGCCTGGGTGGTCGTTGCGTCGCTGGCGATTTGCCTGTCAACCTGGTTCCTGATTGAACGGACACGGCTGGGTTCTTACTTGCGGGCGGGTACGGAAAATCCGGCGCTTGTGCAAGCCTTTGGCATCAACGTGCCGCTGATGGTCATGCTGACGTATGCGGCGGGGGCAGGGCTTGCAGCGTTGGCGGGCGTACTGGCGGCGCCCATTATCCAGATCACTCCGTTGATGGGCAGCAATCTGATTATTGTGGTGTTTGCGGTTGTCGTGATTGGGGGCATGGGTTCCATTCTGGGCTCCATCATCACCGGCCTGTCTCTGGGCGTGATTGAAGGCCTGACCAAAGTGTTCTACCCGGAGGCGTCGAGCATCGTGGTGTTCGTGATCATGGCCATCGTGCTCATGATTCGGCCCGCCGGGCTTTTCGGCAAGGAGAAATGATTCCATGAGTACGACGCTCAAAGCCGACCAAACAGCGCGGCTGGCACGGATCACGTGGGGCGTGATGCTGGCAGTACTGGTGGCCGCACCGTTTATCGGGCTCTACCCCGTGTTTTTGATGAAAGCGCTGTGCTACGCGATCTTTGCCTGTGCCTTCAATCTGTTGCTGGGGTATACCGGGCTCCTGTCATTCGGTCATGCGGCCTACCTTGGCAGTGCGGCGTATGTCACGGGCTGGCTGGTGCGCTCGGCAGGCCTGTCACCCGAGTTGGGGGTGCTTGCGGGTATGGTGGTGGCTGGGCTGTTGGGGCTGCTCGTCGGCCTCATCGCCATTCGTCGGCAAGGCATTTACTTTGCAATGATCACATTGGCGATGGCCCAAATGATTTATTTCGTTTGCCTGCAGGTGCCGTTTACGGGAGGCGAAGATGGCCTGCAGGGGGTACCGCGCGGAAAGCTGTTTGGCGTCATCAACCTGGCCGACGATCTGGCCATGTACTTTGTGGTTCTGGCGGTGTTTGTAGCCGTGTTCCTCTTCGTGATCCGGGTGGTGCACTCGCCATACGGGCAAGTGCTCAAGGCCATTCGTGAAAACGAGCCTCGCGCGGTTTCATTGGGCTACGACGTGGACCGTTACAAGTTGCTCGCGTTTGTGTTGTCCACCACGCTTGCCGGTTTGGCCGGATCGCTGAAAACGCTGGTATTGGGCTTCGCGACGCTGTCCGATGCGCACTGGTCTCTGTCGGGCGAAGTGGTGTTGATGACACTATTGGGCGGTATGGGTACTTTTGCTGGACCGGTGCTGGGGGCCTTCACCATCATTGGTTTGCAGGACTATCTGGCCGACCGGGTTGGCTCCTGGGTAACCGTGATCATTGGCGTGATTTTTGTAGTCTGCGTCGTGGCGTTTCGACGCGGCTTTGTGGGCGAACTGCTGGCCTGGCAGCAAAGGCGTCAAAAAGGCTGAGTTTGCGGGTGGCTGGGGGTCTGGTAAGGTTGGCGCCACAACTGTCTAGCTGGAGCTGCCCGTGAACCCCCCCAAAAAAATAGCGCAAAAACCCCAAAGGCCTGTATCCCCAGATCGTCTGTCCGAGCTATTGCGCCGCATGCCCAAGGCCGAGCTGCACATGCATATAGAAGGCTCGCTGGAGCCTGAACTTATTTTTGCGATGGGCCAGCGCAACAGCGTGCCGCTGGCCTACCCCAGCGTGGATGTCCTGCGCGAGGCCTATGTTTTTGACAACCTGCAGGGCTTCCTGGATATTTATCACGCGGGCACCACGGTGCTCAAGACCGAGCAGGATTTTTTCGACATGGCCTGCGCCTACCTGGGGCGGGCGCAGGCAGACAACGTACTGCACACCGAAATCTTCTTTGACACCCAGACCCATACCGGCCATGGGTTGAGTGCCGAGGACGTGGTCAATGGTCTGTACCGTGCCTGCGAAGAGGCGCCCGCGCGCTATGGCATGACGGCCTCACTCATCTTGTGCTTTCTGCGGCATCTGAGTGAACAGGAGGCGTTTGAATGCCTGGAACAGGTCATGCCATTGCGGGACAAAATCCTGGGGATTGGTCTGGCATCCAGTGAAGTCGGGCACCCACCGGAGAAGTTTGCGCGCGTATTTGCGCGTGCGCGCGAGCTGGGCTTCCGATTGGTGGCGCATGCCGGTGAAGAAGCACCCCCTGCCTACATCTGGAGTGCACTGGATGTGCTGAAAGTGGAGCGCATTGACCACGGCGTGCAGGCCATCCACGACGCTGCGCTGATGCAACGTCTGGCGCATGACCGCATACCCCTCACCGTGTGTCCGCTGTCCAACCTCAAGCTGCGCGTGTTCCCCTCGCTGGCCCAGCACACCCTCAAACGCATGCTGGATGCGGGCATAGTGGCCACGGTCAATTCCGACGACCCCGCCTACTTTGGTGGCTACATCAACGAGAACTTCACCCAGACCTTTACGGCACTGGGCATGACTTCGCAGGATGCCTACCAGCTGGCCCGCAACAGCTTTGACGCCAGCTTCATCGAGGCGACCTTGCGCAGCCGATACGTGCAGCGGCTCGATGAGGTGTTTGAAACTTTTGTTTGAGCCATTGCTGCTCTTGGGAGAAGTGCAGCCCCCAGCCATGTTGATCCCGAAGTCACCGCGCTGAAGGGTCCGTAAGCAGATCCGCTAAAATCAGTCCAAGGCCCGCTGCTCCGGCGGGCCTTGCCTTTTGTGTTTCGGAGCCATGTAGAGGACTACCATGTACAAAAACCTCGCAGCCACGTTAGTGGCGGCTTGTGCTTTCTCGCTCGCGCCCACTGGGGCATTCTCCCAATCCAAAGACGATTCCAGAACAGATCCCCTCAAGGTAGGCTTTCTGTATGTTGCGCCCCTGACGGACGCCGGCTGGGTGCGCCAGCATGAGCAGGGTCGCTTGGCCGTAGAAGCTGCCTTAGGCAAGGCCGTGCAGACCACCTATGTGGAAAACGTGGCCGAGGGGCCGGATGCCGAGCGCGTGATTCGTGACCTTGTGCGCCAGGGCAACAAGCTCATTTTCACTCCCAGCTTTGGGTATATGGAGCCCACGCTCAAGGTGGCGCAAGAGTTTCCGGACGTCAAATTTGAGTCCATCACCGGTTACAAGACGGCTCCCAACGTAGCGGTTGCCAATGCGCGCTATTACGAGGGCCGCTATCTGGCCGGGATTGCTGCGGGGCGCATGACACAAACCAATGTGGCGGGATATGTAGCAGGCTTTCCCATACCGGAAGTGCTGCAGGGCATCAACGCCTTCATGCTGGGCATGCGCTCGGTCAACCCGAAAGCCGCAGTCAAAGTCGTCTGGCTCAACGCCTGGTTCGACCCCGCCCGCGAGCGCGATGCAGCCATGACCCTGTTCAACCAGGATGTGGACGTCATCGCCTTTCACACCGGTTCCACGGCTGTGATGGCGGCTGCGCAAGAGCGCGGCAAGATGGCCGTGGCCTACCACTCCGACATGCGCAAAATCGCGCCAGACGCGCAAATCGTGGCGGTCACCCACCAGTGGGGTGCGTACTACACGGGCCGTGCGAAAGCGGTGCTGAACGGCACCTGGAAGAGCGGCACGGTTTGGGGTGGAGTCAAGGAGGGAATGATCCGCGTCGGCGACTTTGGCAGCAAAGTGCCCAAGGCGGTGCAAGCCGAAGTGCTGGCGCGTCAAAAAGACATTGCCGGTGGCACGTTGCATCCCTTTCACGCATCACAGCCGATTCGGGACAACGAAGGCCACTTGGTCATCGAGAAGGGGCAGACGCTCGGTGATGCGCAGATTCTGGGTATGAACTGGCTGGTTGAAGGCGTGCAGGGCAAAATAAGCCGATGAAAGCCTACCGCGCCTCCATTCTCTGGTTTGTCCCGCACAGCGAAGGGCCTGCCCGCGCCCTGTTTGAAGAGGATGGCCTGCTGGTGGTCGGCCCTGATGCGCGCGGCACGCAGGTGGTGCAAGCCGTCGGTCCTTATCGCCAGGTGATTGTTGATTACCCCTCTGTGCCCGTGGAGCATTTACCAGGCCGCATCATTGCGCCAGGTTTCGTGGATCTGCACATTCACTACCCCCAAACCAATGTGATCGGGTCGCCCGCCGACGGGTTACTTCCATGGCTGGAGAATTACACCTTTCCAGAAGAAAAACGCTTCGAAGCCCCCGAATACAGTGCGCAGGCAGCTACGTTTTTTGTAGCAGAGTTGTTGCGCAATGGCGTCACCACGGCGTTGACCTTTGCGACCTCGCATCCGGAATCCGTGAACGCCCTTTTCACCGAGGCACAGGCCCAGCGCATGCGACTGATCACGGGCCTGGTTCTGATGGACCGCCACGCGCCACCGGACCTGCTAAACCGTGCTGCACCCGGTGGCGGGGCCGATTCCACCGAGAACAGCCTGGTGGAATCGGAGGCGCTGATCCAGCGCTGGCATGGCAAAGACCGGCTGGGCTATGCCATCACCCCGCGTTTCGCACCCACCAGCACCGACGCCCAGCTGCGCGGTGCGGGTCTTCTGGCGGCCCGCTATCCGGACGTGTGGATTCAGTCGCACGTGGCCGAAAACAAGGACGAAATTGCTTGGGCACGGGCGTTATTCCCCCAGTCACGCAGCTACTTGGCTACCTATGATGACTTTGGACTGATGCGCGCGCGCGCGATTTACGCCCACTGCATCCACTTTGATGACGATGACCGCGCCCTGATGCGCGACACAGGCGCAGCGGCGGCCATCAGCCCGACCAGCAACCTGTTTCTGGGCAGCGGTTTTTTTGACTACGCGGGTGCCGACCGGGTGGGTTTTCAGTACGGTCTGGCCAGCGATGTGGGCGGAGGCACCTCCTTCAGCCCGTTTCAGACCATGCTGGCGGCTTACTACGTGGGTCGGGAGGGGCAAACCAAGCAAGGTTTGTCGTTGAATCCGCAGCAACTGTGGTGGCAACACACCGCCGGAGCGGCGCGCGCCTTGGGGCTGGAGGGCGTGGTGGGCAACCTGTTGCCGGGTTGCGAGGCCGACTTTGTGGTGCTCAATCCGAACGCAACGCCTTTGCTGGCACGCAAGACCGCATTGGCCCATAGTCTCGATGAGCTCCTGTTTTCCCTGATTGTTATTGGCGATGACCGCTTGATCGAGCGCACCGTTATTTCCGAAGCCATTTAGGGCATTAGCCCCCGTATTCATTGCGTAGGCAGCTACTAAATTTGTAGCATAAGTCCTGGCGAATCAACACTCTTGGCGGCAGTGGGGCGGGCATTGGGAGCGGCCGATTTCTGGGCCTTTGACAGTATGAGGCCGCCCCCAATGCCCGCTCCGCTGCCCACCAACAATGTCATCGGTGAAAGGGTTCTCTCATGACGCCTGCTTACAATCACCCCCAACTTAGGAGTTGTATCCCCATGAGCATCAAAAGCGACAAGTGGATTCGCCACATGGCCGAAACGACCGGCATGATCGAACCCTTTGAGCCAGGCCAGATTCGCCAGAGCGAAGGCAAAAAAATCATCAGCTACGGCACCAGCAGCTACGGCTACGACATTCGCTGCGCCCCCGAGTTCAAGGTGTTCACCAACATCCACAGCACGGTGGTGGATCCCAAGAACTTCGACGAAAAAAGCTTTGTCGATTTCCATGACGACGTCTGCATCATTCCGCCCAACAGCTTTGCGCTGGCGCGCACACTGGAATACTTTCGCATTCCGCGCAATGTGCTGACCATCTGCCTGGGTAAAAGTACCTATGCGCGTTGCGGAATCATCGTCAACGTGACACCGTTTGAGCCCGAGTGGGAGGGTTATGTGACGCTGGAGTTCAGCAACACCACGCCGCTGCCCGCCAAGATTTACGCGGGGGAGGGCTGTGCCCAGGTGCTGTTCTTTGAGAGCGACAAGGACGACGTCTGCGAAGTCAGCTATAAAGACCGAGGCGGCAAATACCAGGGACAAGTCGGTGTAACCCTGCCCAGGGCATAAACGCATCGGTGTGCCGCAAACCAGGAGACCTGACATGAAATGGGAAGGCAACCGGGAATCTGACAACGTTGAAGACCGCCGCGATGGTAGTGGCGGCGGCGGTGGGGGTGGGTTCCTTGGCGGCCTGCTGGGTGGCCGAAGCATTGGCATTGGCACCATCGTGATTGCGCTGCTGGGTGGATGGGTACTGGGCGTGAATCCTTTGACAATTTTGGGTTTGCTCAGCGGAAATGGTGCACCCACAGCGCAAGTGCAGCAGGCACCCGCGCATCGGCCTCCTGCCGACGACCCCATGGCCAAATTTGTGTCCACCGTGCTGGCAGACACCGAAGACGTCTGGAAAGACGTGTTTGCCAAAGGCGGGGCCACTTACCAGGAACCCAAGCTGGTGCTGTTTCGTGGCACCACGCCGACCGCGTGCGGCCAGGGCCAGGCGGCCATGGGCCCGTTTTATTGCCCGGATGACCAGAAGGTTTACATCGACCTGGGCTTTTACGAAACCCTCAAGACCCAACTCGGTGCGCCAGGTGATTTTGCCCAGGCGTATGTGATTGCCCACGAAGTGGGGCACCACGTGCAAAACCTGCTGGGTATCAGCGCCAAGATGGACCAGATGCGCAGCCGAGTGAGCGACATTGAATACAACGCCCTGAGCGTGCGCCTGGAACTGCAGGCGGACTGTTTTGCCGGGGTGTGGGCGAATCACGCTCAAAGCGCCCGGCAGTTGCTGGAGCAGGGCGATCTGGAGGAAGCCATCAACGCGGCTGCCAGGATTGGGGATGATGCTTTACAGCGCGGAAGTGGCCGTGCCGTGGTGCCCGAGAGCTTCACGCACGGCACCAGCGCGCAACGCCAGCGCTGGTTCGCCAATGGCATCAAAAATGGCAGCGTGAAGGCCTGCGACACGTTCTCTGCCCGTCAATTGTGAGACTAGGGGATAATACCGGGCTGCCCCCAGCTTTGGGCGGCAATCAGCTATCGGATGGATAGCACCATTTTTCGCTATGCATGACCGACTTGAATACTGAACTCTCTCCCTCTGTTTCTCCGCAAGACTCCAATGAGTTGAACGCGCAAACGCCTCCCATGGCCTTTGCCCAGTTGCAACTCGCTGACCCTCTGGCCCGCGCCGTTGCGGAGATGGGCTACGAGACCATGACCCCCATCCAGGCCCAGGCGATCCCAGTCGTTTTGCAGGGCAAGGACGTGATGGGCGCGGCCCAGACCGGCACCGGCAAAACGGCAGCTTTTGCACTGCCCTTGCTGCAGCGCATGATGAAGCATGAAAACGCGTCCACATCGCCTGCCCGCCACCCCGTGCGGGCTCTGGTGTTGTTGCCCACGCGCGAGTTGGCGGATCAGGTGGCCCAGCAGATCAAGCTGTATGCCAAGTACACCAACCTGCGCAGCGCCGTGGTGTTTGGCGGTATGGACATGAAACCCCAGACACTCGAGCTGAAAAAAGGCGTTGAAGTGCTGGTGGCTACACCAGGGCGCCTGCTGGACCACATTGAAGCCAAGAACGCCGTGCTCAACCAGGTCGAGTACGTCGTGCTCGATGAGGCCGACCGCATGCTGGACATCGGATTCTTGCCCGACCTGCAGCGCATCCTTTCCTACCTGCCCAAGCAGCGCACGACCCTGCTTTTTTCTGCCACTTTCTCCTCTGAAATCAAGCGTCTGGCGAGCAGCTACCTGCAAAATCCGGTCACGATTGAAGTGGCGCGTTCCAACGCAACAGCCTCCACGGTAGAGCAGCATTTCTACAGCGTTCCAGAAGACGAAAAACGCCACGCATTGCACCAGATTCTGAAGACGCGAGGCATGAAGCAGGCGTTTGTGTTTGTCAACAGCAAGCTCGGCTGCGCCCGGCTGGCCCGTTCGCTCGAGCACGAAGGCCTGAAAAC
>Ga0105047_10004291_pt1 | contig 24880 bp, 20 predicted proteins | sample MAT04_FD_78384 | JGI IMG/M metagenome (GOLD analysis project Ga0105047, IMG submission 78384) | Freshwater microbial communities from Lake Fryxell liftoff mats and glacier meltwater in Antarctica - MAT-04 (megahit assembly) | ecosystem: Environmental > Aquatic > Freshwater > Ice > Liftoff...
AGCACGGCAATGCAAGCAATTGCTGCATTGCTCAATGCAGCGTATTACGGTGCCCGCTACCCTGTTGTTGGCATGCAAACTCCGGCAGCGGTGAAGGCTGCGTTCCAGCGCGCGTTTGATAATAATGACTTCACTGCTTTTGTCGCCCAAGTCGACGTGTACAAAGCTGGAGTCTGGTGTAACGGGACCAACGGATGATCCGTGCGTGATGCGGATTGGCAGTGGCGTTAAATGGCGGGAATATGATGACGGAATCGTTGTTTACGTTCCCGCAACCTGCGAGAGCCATATTCTGGCGAAGCACTTTGCTCCATTTTTTCATGCATCATCACCTCTGGATCCATTCGACTGCGAGGTCGCAATTTCTTCGTTCCCGGTTCAATTCGTCGAAGAGTTGGTATCACTAAAAATCCTCGACCCTGGCAATTGAAAATTCACCAACTCTCTTTGACAGAGGTGCGAGCACGCTTGGCGTTTCAGGGATTGCGCATCCCTTGCGGACCATTCAACGTCAGCATCCACTCCGACCTGGAAACCTTGGCTTGTGTGTTGCACAAGATCTATGCTGACTTCCCGATCGCGGATGAATCGGTCTATGTTGATTTTGAGGTGCAACTCAAAGCGCCGAACCACTTGCGCAAGTTCGTTCGACCACAGATAAGCTTCAGTTGTGACGGGCGAATCCCTTTTAAGCCGTTGCCCATCGGCCAAGCCTTCCCTATGCTGGAATGGGGCTTGAATTGGGTGATTTCTTCTCATGCCCACAGCTACCTGGTTATTCATGCAGCCGTTGTGGAGAAGAATGGCCGGGCGCTGATTCTGGCAGCGGACCCGGGTTCAGGAAAGAGCACGCTGTGTGCAGCATTGGTGCACCGGGGCTGGCGCCTTCTGTCGGATGAGTTGGCGCTGGTTGATCTCGTCAGTGGGAACGTGCTGCCCATCGCAAGGCCGATCAGTTTAAAGAATGCATCTATAGGTGTTGTCGGGGCGTTTGGTGCTGATGTCGAATTGAGTCCGGTTTGCCACGACACCGCCAAGGGATCCATTGCCCATATGAAGCCGCCTGCCGCCAGCGTGGACTTGGTTGCTTTGTCCGCCAAGCCTATTTTGGTGGTGTTCCCCAAATATTCCAAGGACACGCAGCTGGTCAGCGAAACGGTCGGATCAGCCCACGCATTTCTTGAAATAGCGCGGCATACTTTTAACTTTTCTGTGCTGGCTGGTGATGGTTTCGATGCAATCGGCCGTCTGGTAGACGGGGTCCGTGCATGCCGTATTTCCTATTCGTCCTTCGACCAGGTCATTCCGGAAATTGAACGCTTGTGGCGGGAAACTGAATGACGGCAATCGGCGCGAATCCCCATTTACTGGCCTCGGTTCTGTCCAAGCCTGATTTGGCGGCTGAATTGGATACGCGCAAGTGGGAGCGCCTTGTGTGGCAAAGTCGCGCGGCAGAACTCATGGGGCAGCTGCATCACACCCTCCGTTCCACCGGCAACCTGGACTGTGCGCCCGAAGAAGCACGACGCCATCTCGACGCCGCCTGGACGATCTCTGAAAAACATGCAATCGCGGTGCGCCATGAACTCCGTGGATTGCAAGAAATTCTTCAGCCACTGGGGATCCCCGTCATATTGCTGAAGGGTGCAGCCTACTGCGCTCAGAATAATCGAGCGTCAATCGGTAGAATTTTCAACGACATCGACATATTGGTACCCAAGTCAGCGTTGCCAGCGGTCGAAGAGCGCCTGACATGGGCAGGCTGGTTTGCAACACACACCAATGCGTACGACGAACGGTACTATCGGGACTGGATGCATGAAATTCCTCCGTTGGAGCACAAAAATAGAGCCACTGCGCTTGATGTTCACCACACCATTCTTCCGCCAACCTCCGGCATACGTCCAGACCCCAATGATTTCTTCACGGCAGCCAAGCCATTGGCCGGTGAATGGTCGTTCTTCAAGGTACTGTCGCGGGAGGACATGGTCATTCACTCGGCATGCCATTTGTTTTTTGGTGAGTTCCATAAAGGACTTCGGGATCTCTTGGATCTTCACGCGCTCCTCACCGATTTTGGTGCAGACAACCAGTTTTGGGATGCTCTGCTGGATCGGGCTGATCATTTGGGTCTGACCCAGCCGGTGGTGGATGTACTCCAGCAATCCTGCCGGATCTATAACACCCCTGTGCCCGCTTCAATACGTGACAATTTACAAATACGCGCCTCGACGCGTTGGCCTCGCTGGATGAGGGCCTGGCTTTTTGAACATGCGCTGCGTCCCAATCACTATTCGGCCGCAGGCGTAACTACGCCGTTTGGGCACTGGATGATTTTTGCACGCAGCCATTGGTTGCGAATGCCGTTGCCGTTGCTGATTTATCATATTTCGCACAAGCTATTTGCCGAAAAGTGATATACCCAAATATTTGGGGTGCGTCTATATGATCAGGCCGCGTTTGTCATCTTTCTTATCTTGGTTGCGAATCTACGCAATAGCGTTACTCGGCATCGGCCACGCCGCCCATGCGGACCTTCCCGACGCCATCACGCGAGTCAAGCCTTCGGTGGTCATCGTCGGGACCTTCCGCGCGACCGACAGCCCGCGGTTCAGGCTGCGAGGTACAGGCTTTGTGGTGGGAAATGGCCAGCAGGTTATTACCAATGCGCATGTTCTTCCTGATGTTACGGAGGACACCTCTGATTTGAACTGGGTAGTGCAGGTCAGAGGGGTAGATGGTGCGCTGCAAATGCGAGCCGCCACTCTGCAGGATCGCGATGTGCAGCACGATCTCGCGCTGCTTCGCATCGAGGGTGCTCCAGTATCTGCGCTCGTTGTAAGAGATTCTGGCACGGTCCGGGAAGGACACGCGGTTGCGTTTATGGGTTTTCCCATTGGCGGTGCGCTGGGGTTCTCTCCGGTTACGCACCGCGCCATAGTGTCGTCAATTACCGCTGCCGCGCTGCCCACCCCTTCCGCACAGCAACTCAACGAAAAAGCAATTCGTAGTTTGCGCGCTGGCAGCTTTGAAATATTTCAACTCGATGGTACGGCCTACCCTGGCAACAGTGGTGGTCCACTCTTTGATCCGGACAGTGGCGATGTTATCGGTGTAGTCAACATGGTTTTTCTCAAAGGGACGCGTGAGTCAGCGCTGACCCACCCGTCGGGCATCAGTTACGCGATACCCTCCAAGTTTGTACTCCAGCTGCTGCAAGGACGCAGCGCTAAATAATCGTCTGCCCGTCGCTCAGAAACTGGGTTGCATTTGTCAAGTCTTCGTGCGTTGCGCCTGTATGCAGGACGCCTACAAATTTACGCCAGGGAAGATCGGGTTCTTCCAGTTTGAATCCATAGAATCCGGTAGAACCTCTGAACTCGCCCCTGATGACTTTAGCCTTGATCGTTGACTTCTCGTCGTTGCCCAGTTGAATGATGGCCTCGCCCCACACGTTGGACCGCAGGGGTTGCCTGGAATAGGCAAGGAACCCGGTTTCAGACAGTTCAACGACGCGTAGTGCGAACGGAACTTTGTTTTTCTGGTCGGGGTATACGAACTTGCCCGGACACATCAATGAATAGCGCTGGTGCTTCCTGCGTTTGCTGTGGGGAGATGAATCGGCGAAAGTTGTCGGCAAAACGGAGTGGTATTTTTCAGTGTCGTAAATGGAATGCAGTAGCGATTTATGTCGCTCGTCCAACTGGCTGAAAGTGGAGGTGCACTCGTTAAAAAAGTAGTCCAGCAGGTCAGGAGTCATGACCGGGTCATTGGTCGTGAAGTAACGCCGCGAAGGCATGATGATGTTTGCCATCCGCGTTCGCACGAAATAGGCATAGAGGTTTTTGGCCGGAGACTTCTTGCCATAGACCTGCTTGAGTATTGACTCTGCCCTTTGCAGGTCGAGGCTGGCACCCACCGCTGGGGCACCGTTTGCAAAATCGTAGTTGTCCACGACGGATTGTTCAAGTCGCTTGAAAAACAGAAGTGACTCGTACATCTCGATGCGGTCCGGGTTGACCGCAATCACCAGGTGACGTGTATCAAAAAAGTTCGTGCAGTACTCATACATGAACTTCATCAAAGGAAACAGGATCGAACCTCCCGTCTTCCTGAACTTGGGGTGCACGGCCAGAGCCGACACCTCCGCTATCTGGCCGCCCTTGGCGCGCACCTGGTGCAAATTGAACACCGACTGGAGAGGGAATCCGAAAACACTCTCGCGAATCAGGGACAGTGTTCCAACCACCTCGCCGTCGAACTTGGCACACAGTGTCGTAGTAGTGGGTAGCGCGTGATAGATGGTAGCGCGCATACCTGAGGGATCTGGCCGCATGAATCCGCTTCCTACGTAGGCATCATGCAGCAGACGAAAGCAAGCCTCCAGTTCTTCCTTGGTATCGGCAATCTTTAAAACAAGTCGGCTGTCGGGTTGCGGATCGCAGTTCACGAAGGCGCGGTAAACCGCAAAACGCAGCTTTCTGGGTAGGATACGAAAGGCTCGCCGCATTGCGTGGTGCAGACGCCTTTTGATGGATGAGGCAAATGAATGTTGCATATATTCCGTCGCGGGGGTTTTGCCAGGCCACTTTGGTCACAACGCATGACAAGCAGAGTGTAATGCGTTGAAGCTCCCTATGGCGCATCGGCAAATCGGGTGTCATGCGATACCATCATCCGAGTTAATTTTGATTGAAGAAAAATGGCCCAATTTAAATTGTTGGATACGCTTGGCACTGCGCGGAACCGGCTTATCAACCTCGCGGGTTTGCGCAATGGTGCCTTTGGTGCTTTGTTGGGTGTTTTGTGTGTCACTGTTTCACTGGAGGCGCGGGCTGCCGATAGCAAGGCATCCCGCTACTACGAGGACGCTTTGGTGCGGTACGAGAAAAAGGACATCCCGGGCACCATCATTCAGCTTAAAAATGCATTGCAGGTCGATAAAACCTTGTTGCCGGTGCAAGTACTGCTGGGCAAGGCGCTTATGCAAAACGGTGAAGTTGCGGCTGCCGAAGTGGCCATGCTGGAGGCCTTGCGGCTGGGTGTCAATCGGGCCGAGATCGTTATTCCTCTTGGCCAGGCCTACCTGGCGCAAGGTAAGCATTTGCCTATGCTTGAACAATCCACGTTCAACCCCGCTGGACTCCCGCCAGCGACACAACTTCAATTGCAGTTGCTCCGAGCGGCCGCCTTTGCTGACTTGGGCAGGTCCCGCGAAGCCATGAAGGCGATAGACGAGGCGCGGAGCATTGACAGCCGGTCCGCCGATGTCTGGCTGGCTGAAGTCTCGGTCCGCATTCGAGCCCGTCAGTTCAAAGAGGCGATGGAGGCCGCCGACAAGGCCATACTTTTGACGCCTGACTCTCCTGAGGGTTGGTATCAAAAGGGATCGATTCAACACGTGCGGGGGGATATGGCTGCTGCATTGCAGTCCTATGACCGTGTGCTGCAATCCCAGCCGGAGAATATTGAGGCGCGGGTGTCTCGCGCCGGTATTTATCTGGATCTGGGTCGGTATGCCGAGGCAGGCAAAGACGTTGCAGAACTGCAGCGACTGTCGCCTGGTGACCCCCGCGGTGCCTACATGAAAGCCCTATTGGCCGAACGGGAGGGCGACACGGCAACGGCCAACGCTGCACTCAAGGATGTGACGGATTTGCTGGACCCCGTACCCATTGACTTTATTCGTTACCGCCCGCAGTTGCTGATGCTCAATGGCTTGGCCCATTACAGTTTGAACCAGCGTGAAAAAGCCAAACAGTACCTGGAAGCGTTTCAGAAGGTCCAGCCCAACAGCCCTGCCACCAAGCTGCTCGCCCGCATTTACATGGCTGAGGGTAATCCGGCTACAGCGGTTATCTTGCTGGAGGGCTACCTTCGGGCCCAGCCGGGTGATGGTCAGGCGCTGACTCAACTGGCCTCGGCACAGATGACCTTGGGCCGTCCTGCCAAGGCTACGGCGCTCATGCAAGATGCACTCAAGGCCCAGGATAACCCCGCGTTTCGCACGGTGTTGGGTCTGAGTTTGGTGGGCGCGGGTCAATCTTCCAGCGGCCTCACTGAACTGGAAATGGCTTACAAAAACGACCCGCGACAAACGCAGGCGGCTACAGCGCTGGTTCAAATGTATCTGCGTAGCGGGCAGTCCCGAAAGGCTATTCCGGTTGCCGAGGGTTTGGTGAAAATGCAGCCCACCAACCCGGGGTATCACAATATGCTGGGCATGGCACAGGGTCAGTCGGGCAACGCAACCGCTGCGCGCGCATCATTAGAAAAATCCATACAACTCAATGGTTCCCTGGTGTCGCCCAAACTCAACCTGGCCAGGCTGGAGATCGCCACCAAGGCCTATGACGCTGCGTCGGTTCGGCTCAATGATATTTTGAAAGCCGACCCCCGCAATAGCGAGGCGGCGTTTGAGCTGGCCCTCATTGCCGACCGGAAAGGCCAGCAAGCCGAGGCCCAGCGCTGGATTGAAAAAGCCCGCGACATCGCCGGCCCACAGGACCTTCGCTGGGGTCTGGCTTTGGTCGACTTTCATTTGCGCTACGGCCATCCGGTGGCGGCGCTGGAGGCGGTCAAGACTGTTTATGCGAAGGCACCAGAAGATTTGGCGACTTTGATGGCCTATAGCCGCGCTCAGCTAGCCAATGGAGATGCTGCCGCTGCCAAAACGACCCTTGGTGCTGCTACCCGGTTTGCGGACTACAACGCGCCGCGGCAGGTTGAAATTGCCAACCTTCAGCTTGCAGCCAGCAATCCTGCGGGTGCCGCATACAGCCTGGAGAAGGCGCTTTCCAGCAGTCCCGACTATTTGCCCGCCCAAGCCCTGATGACCGCCGTGGACTTGCGCACAGGCAATGTCGCCAAGGCAGAGAAGCGTGCGCTTGGCATCGTCACCCTTAACCCCAAACGGGCGGTTGGATTCAGCCTGCAAGGCGATATAGCCATGGCCAAGGGCCAGAGTGCTGCGGCGGTTGACGCTTACCGGCGGGCCCATCGTGCCGAGCCGTCCAGCAATACACTTTTGCAGCTATTTCGTGCGCTTTCCTCGTCAGAGGGCGAAAAGACAGGTCAGCAATTGGTGGAAGGCTGGCTCAAAATCAACACGCAGGACAATACCGCGCGCAAGGCGCTGGCCGATAGTTATGCGCGCGCTGGAAACTTCAGCGCAGCCCGTCTTACCTATGATGCAGCACTAAAAATCAACCCGGATGACGCAGAAGCTCTGAATAATTTGGCCAACGTGCAGTTGCGCCTGAAAGATCCAGGAGCCGTCAAAACAGCGGAACGCGCGCTTGGCAAGGCGCCGGGTAACCCTTTGCTCATTGATACGCTAGGTTGGGCGCTATTGCAAAACGGCCAGCCAGACCGTGCAGTCCAAGTGCTGCGGGATGCGCGCTTGCGCGAGCCAAGCAACCCGGAGATTCGCTATCACTTGGCCGTGGCGCTTGCGCAAACGGGGCGAAAAGTGGAGGCGAAGGAGGAGTTAGAGGGGGCATTGAAGGGCGGGCGCAATTTTGAGTCCGCTGCAGAAGCAGAAAAACTTTTGCGATCAATTCGTTAATGCCGCAGTTGAAGACTGTCAGCTTTTTTTACAGCGCCAAGTGATGTGGGCGGCGTGGTTTGGGCAAGTCGTTGAATCGTAAAGCGTTTTTAAGCTGGCTCGATAATTGCGTTCGTTGCCAGTAATTAGATTGGATTGCTGGCTACGCGGCAAAATCAAGGGGTTCAGACCATGCTTATCATGAAAAATTGTTTGTTTCAAATGACCCGAAGGGTGGTGGCCGTGGCTTTTGTAGCGTCGGTTCCGGCTGCGTTTGCGGCGTCGACATGGACACAAAACCTGCAGCAGGACTGCCTGTTAAATGCAACAAGCCAGACTTGCGCTGGTATTCCGTCTGTTACGGTCAGTGGCTGGTCCACCGGAACAGGTTCCGCGAATACACCCAAAACAGGTGCCTCGTTCGCTGCTGCGACGGTTTACAACTGGGGTACGGGTTTGGGGGTTGTGTCGGGCAATGAAAGCGCTGCCGCCAACGGACCGCATGCAATAGACAACGGTTACGGGATTGAAGCAATGATGCTCAATTTCACGTCCGGGCCCGTAAGTCTTTCAAGTCTCGCAATCGGTTGGAATGGAACCGACAATCCCTGCATCAGTGCAAACAACGGTACGGGTAGCTGTGCTTCGTCGACTACCGGGGGAAAGGTCAATTACAACGACTCGGATCTCTCCGTACTGGCGTGGGCGGGCGCGTCGGGCACAAGTCCCACGATGAAAGGTTCCGGTTTGCTTTCTGCCGGTTGGAACTTGGTAGGGAATTACGCCAATGTAGGTGCCTCCAATGGTGCTTCTGCTGGTGGAACAGCCGCGATCAACGCTGCGAGTATCTACTCCAGCTACTGGCTGATCAGCGCGTACAGCGTCGCTTACGGGTCGGGGACCAACTTGGGCCAAGGTAACGATTCTTTCAAGGTCCTGGCTGTCAGCGGTAACGCGTGCGACGGTACTTTGTCTGGTACCGCATGCAACAAAACGCCCGAACCCGGCTCATTGGCGCTTTTGGGCGCCGCTTTGATGGGCTTCGTTGCCACGCGTCGCCGCAAGAAGAAAACCCTCTGATTTAGAACTGCGTCCCGCAAAAAAGCACTGGTTTCCAGTGTTTTTTTTTGTCGGTTTTATCATAGACAATGCAAAGACAACGTTCAGGGCGGAAAAAACATGACGATTCTCATCACCGGCGGCGCCGGTTTCATTGGCAGCAACTTCTGTCTGGACTGGCTCGCCCAGTCTGAGGAAACGTTAGTCAATCTCGACAAGCTCACCTACGCAGGCAATCTGCAAAATCTCGCCTCTTTGGCCGACGACGCCCGGCATGTGTTTGTGCACGGTGATTTTGGCGATGCAGCGCTGGTCGCAGATCTTCTGACACGCTACCAGCCCCGCGCGGTGCTGAACTTTGCCGCCGAATCGCACGTGGACCGGTCGATTCATGGACCTTCCGACTTCATCCACACCAATATTGTTGGCACTTTCAATCTGCTTGAAAACGTTCGCGCTTATTGGGGCGGCTTGCCAGCGGATGCCAAGGCTGCGTTCCGGTTTTTGCATGTCTCTACCGATGAGGTGTATGGATCCCTCGCAAAAGGCGACGCAGCCTTCACCGAGACCCATCGGTACGAGCCCAACAGTCCGTACAGCGCCAGCAAGGCTGCCAGCGACCATCTGGTGCGCGCCTACCACCACACCTATGGCTTGCCAGTGCTCACCACCAACTGCAGCAACAACTATGGACCGTTCCACTTTCCCGAGAAGCTGATTCCGCTGATGATCGTCAATGCACAGGCCGGCAAACCCCTGCCGGTGTATGGCGATGGCCAGCAGATTCGCGACTGGCTCTACGTCAAAGACCACTGCAGCGCCATCCGCCGTGTGCTCGAAGCCGGCAGGCTGGGGGAGGTCTACAACGTGGGCGGCTGGAACGAGAAGCCCAACCTGGATATCGTGCATACCGTGTGCGCCCTGCTGGACGAGCTCAAACCCCGTGCGGACGGCAAGGCCTACCGGGACCAAATTACCAACGTAGCCGACCGCCCGGGCCACGACCGGCGCTACGCCATTGACGCCCGCAAGATCGAGCAGGAGCTGGGCTGGAAGCCCGCCGAGACCTTCGAAACCGGCATTCGCAAAACCGTGCAGTGGTATCTCAACAACCCCGACTGGGTCGCCAACGTGCTCAGCGGCGGCTATCGGGACTGGGTCGCCAAGCAATACGGCGAAGGCGCCCAGCCGTGAAGATTCTGCTGTTCGGTCGGGGCGGCCAGGTGGGGTGGGAGCTGCAGCGCTCGTTGAGCGTGCTGGGCGAGGTGATTGCACTGGACTTTGATGCCACCCAGAACCCACAGCAGTTGTGTGGTGACTTCAGCAACCTCGCTGGTTTGACCGAGACCATTCGCTCGGTGAAGCCCGGTGTGATCGTGAACGCCGCCGCCCACACGGCGGTGGATAAGGCCGAGAGCGAGCCCGGGTTGGCCCGCACCCTGAATGCACTGGCGCCAGCCGTGCTGGCAACCGAGGCAGAGGCTCTGGGTGCCTGGCTGGTCCACTATTCCACCGACTACGTGTTTGACGGCAGTGGCACCCAGCCTTGGCGCGAGGATGACGCCACAGGCCCCTTGAGTGTGTATGGCCAGACCAAGCTGGAAGGTGAACAAGCGGTTGCCACCTGCCGCCGCCATCTCATTTTTCGAACCAGCTGGGTGTATGCCGCACGTGGTGGCAATTTTGCCAAAACCATGTTGCGTCTGGCCAAAGACCGTGAGGCGCTGACCGTGATTGCCGACCAGTTTGGCGCGCCCACGTCGGCCGAACTGCTGGCAGACGTCACTGCCCATGCCTTGCGTGTAGCGCTGCACAAACCTGAGCTGGCGGGCCTGTACCACTGTGTGGCTTCGGGTGAGACCAGCTGGCATGGCTACGCCCGCTACGTGCTGGCCCAAGCCCAGGCGCTGGGGTGGTCACTCAAGGCCACGGCCGACAAGGTGGCGCCCATTGCGACCGCCAGTTACCCCACGCCTGCGCAGCGTCCGCTCAATTCGCGCCTCGACACTACCCGGCTGAAAAACGCTTTTGAACTCACCTTGCCGCACTGGCAGGTTCAGGTGCAGCGCATGCTGCAGGAAATCTCCGGGGAAAACACATGACCACAACCCAAGTCCGCAAAGGCATCATTCTCGCCGGTGGCTCTGGCACGCGCCTGTACCCCGCCACGCAGGTGGTCAGCAAACAGCTGCTGCCCATTTACGACAAGCCCATGATCTATTACCCGCTGAGCGTTCTGCTGTTGGCGGGCATTCGCGAAGTGTTGATCATTTCCACCCCACAAGACACGCCGCGCTTTGAGCAGCTGCTGGGCGACGGAAGCCAGTGGGGCCTGCAACTCAGCTACGCAGTGCAACCCTCACCCGATGGACTGGCGCAAGCCTTTTTGATTGGCGAGGAGTTTCTGAATGGTGCCCCCAGCGCCCTGGTGCTGGGCGATAACATCTTTTATGGCCACGACTTTGCGGGTCTGCTGGGCAGCGCCAACGCCCAGACGCAGGGCGCCACGGTGTTTGCCTATGCCGTACAAGACCCGGAACGCTACGGCGTGGTCGAATTCAATGAACAGGGCCGTGCCATCAGCCTGGAAGAGAAGCCGAAGGCACCCAAGTCACGCTACGCCGTGACGGGTCTGTACTTTTACGATTCGCAAGTTGTCGGGCTGGCCAAACAGGTCAAGCCGTCTGCCCGCGGCGAGCTGGAAATAACCGACCTGAACCGCCTCTACCTGGAGCAGGGCACGCTGGATGTGCAAACCATGGGCCGCGGCTATGCGTGGCTGGACACAGGCACCCATGAGTCCATGCTGGAAGCCAGCCAGTTCATCTACACCATAGAAAACCGCCAGGGTCTCAAAGTAGCCGCCCCCGAAGAGATTGTCTGGCGCTCGGGTTGGATCACGGACGCGCAACTGGAGAAGCTGGCTGCGCCGCTGGCCAAGTCGGGCTACGGCCAGTATTTGCAACGCCTGTTGAAAGAGAAGGTGTATTGATGAAGGTAACGCCGTGCGCCATCGCCGATGTGCTGCTGATTGAACCCAGGGTGTTTGGTGATGCACGGGGTTTCTTTTTTGAGAGCTTTAACCAGCGCGCCTTTGCACAGGCCACTGGGCTGGAGGTCAATTTTGTGCAGGACAACCACTCCAAATCCGCCAAGGGCGTACTGCGTGGCTTGCACTACCAGGTGAGTCATCCGCAAGGCAAGCTGGTGCGCGTGGTGGCCGGCGAGGTGTTTGACGTAGCAGTCGATATTCGCCCGGGCTCACCCACGTTCGGCCGGTGGGTGGGTGAAGTGCTGTCAGCCGACAATACTCGCCAGTTATGGATTCCGCCAGGTCTGGCGCACGGGTTTTTGGTGTTGTCCGATAGTGCCGAGTTCTTGTACAAAACCACCGACTACTACGCGCCCGAACATGAACGTTGCATCGCCTGGGATGACCCCGCGGTGGCAATTGTGTGGCCTGATCTTGGCAGTCCGCCACAACTCTCGGCCAAAGACGCGGCTGGGGCCGCACTCGCCAGTTGCCTGAATTAGCCGTTTACGCCGCCCGCTTTGGTAAACGGGTTCTGGTTTGGTAATGTTATTCACCCTACTCACGAAAGCAGCAATTGACGATTTTTATCACCGGTGGAGCGGGCTATATTGGTTCCCACACCTGCGTTGAGTTGTTGAACGCGGGGCAGCAAGTGGCCGTGTTTGACAACTTCTGCAACAGCCAGCCTGAAGCGCTGGCACGGGTGGAGCGCATTACCGGCAAGCGGCCCGCGCTGTACCAGGGCGATATACGGGATCGTGCCGCTCTGGTAGAGGCGCTACGTGAGAGCGGCGCCACGGCCGTCATCCATTTCGCGGGTCTCAAGGCGGTGGGTGAATCGGTGCAAAACCCGCTGGCCTACTATGACAACAACGTGGTGGGCACCGTTCGCCTGCTGGAGGCGATGGGCGAGTGTGGGGTCAAGACGCTGGTGTTCAGTTCATCGGCTACCGTGTACGGTGACCCGCAGCGTTTGCCGTTGACGGAAGACCATCCCCTCTCCACCACCAACCCCTACGGGCAGACCAAGCTGGTGATTGAAGAGATGCTGCGCGACCTGTACCGCAGCGATGCCCGCTGGCGTATCAGCATCCTGCGCTATTTCAATCCGGTGGGGGCCCACCGCAGTGGCCTGATTGGAGAGGACCCACAGGGCCTTCCGAACAACCTGTTGCCTTTTGTGGCGCAGGTGGCGGTGGGGCGGCGCGCGTTGCTCAATGTCTGGGGGAACGACTACGCCACACCCGACGGAACCGGCGTGCGTGATTACATCCATGTGGTGGATCTGGCGCTGGGCCACCTGAAAGCGCTGGAGCGACTGGAGAATCACGCCGAATGCCGGTCCATCAATCTCGGCACCGGCGTGGGCTACAGCGTGCTGGATATGGTGCGGGCATTCGAAAAAGCCAGCGGGCGGTCCGTTCCCTACGCAATCGGCCCCCGGCGCGAGGGCGATATCGCTGCCTGTTATGCCGACCCCGGTACGGCGCAAGCCCTTCTGTGCTGGAGCGCACAGAGCGGACTGGATGCCATGTGCGAGGATGCGTGGCGCTGGCAAAGCAACAACCCCAACGGGTATGCTGCAACAAAATAATGAAGAAGGGGGCGAAATATGGCTAAGGGGATGATTCTTGCGGCGGGGCAGGGCACACGGGTACGCCCGCTGACCAAATACCTGCCCAAACCGATGGTGCCTATTCTGGGCAAGCCGGTAATGGAGTACTTGATTGAGCACATGGCCCGCCATGGCATTACCGAGATCATGGTCAACGTGGCCTACCACCACCTCAAGATTGAGCAGTACTTCGGTGATGGTCACCGTTGGGGGGTACAGATTGGCTATTCCTATGAAGGAGCGCGGGAACATGGCGAAGTGGTCCCCAAACCCCAGGGATCGGCCGGGGGCATGCGCCGCATTCAGGACTTCAGTGGTTTCTTTGACGAGACGACTCTGGTCCTGTGCGGTGACGCGCTGATTGACCTGGATATCGGGGCCGCGCTCTACGAACACAAGACAAAAGGCGCCATTGCCAGCGTGGTGGCGCTGGACGTGCCCCTCAAGGATGTCGAGAGCTACGGCATTGTGGTGGCCGATCCGGAGGGGCGTATCAAGTCGTTTCAGGAAAAGCCCAAGCCTGAAGAGGCCAAGTCCACGCTTGCCAGTACCGGTATCTACATTTTTGAGCCAGAAGTTCTGGATCTCGTGCCGTCCGGGCAGGTGTACGACATCGGCTCGCAGCTTTTTCCCCAGCTGGCAGAGAGGAAGCTTCCTTTTTATGCCCAAAACCGCTTTTTCAACTGGATTGATATCGGGCGGGTGAGCGATTATTGGTCGGTGCTGCAGCGGGTGCTGCGCGGCGAGATTGCCGACATGACCATGCCGGGGCGTGAAGTACGACCCGGTGTGTGGGTGGGGCTCAATACCTGCGTGGCATGGGACGAGGTCGAGATTCAAGGCCCGGTGTACATTGGTTCGAGCGTCAAGATTGAGCCGGGCGCGAGCATCATGGGGCCCTGCTGGATTGGCCATGGCAGCGTAATTCGTGCCGGGGCCACGGTGACCCGCAGCGTCCTGCTGGAGTACACCCGCATTGCGGCTGGCATGCATTTCAAGGAAATGATCATTTCTCCCGAATACTGTGTCAACCGGGCAGGCGAAACCCTGTACCGTGGCGATGAGACCGCGCAACTGCGCTGGGGCGACGCCCGCGCCTGACTTGCCCGCAGAACCCGAAACCGTAGACCGTAGACCCGACTTCCATGAAAATTCAACCCGTTGTTTTGTCCGGTGGCTCCGGCACCCGCCTGTGGCCGCTCTCGCGCGAAAAATACCCCAAACAATTGCTGGCACTGGTGGGCGAGGATTCGCTGCTGCAAGCAACCGTGCGCCGCGCCGATGGCATTCCCGGCATCACCCTGACCGAGCCCATGGTGGTGTGCAACGAGGAATACCGCTTTGTGATTGCCGAGCAACTGCGCCTGATGGGCCGCAGCGGCGTCATCGTGCTCGAACCTTTAGGCCGGAATACGGCTCCAGCCCTTACGCTTGCTGCGCTGGCTGCTATCAAAAAAGAAGCAGACGCCGCCGATGTGGTTTTGCTGGTGATGCCCGCTGACCATGTGATTCTGGACAATGCAGCCTTCCAGAACGCCGTGCGCCAGGGCGCTGTGCTGGCAGAGCACGGTGCGGTGGTGACGTTTGGCATTACCCCGGATGCCCCCGAGACCGGCTATGGCTACATCCAGTCGGGCGACGCTCATGAGGCTGCGGGTGACGGGTCTGTTTCAGGTGCCCACCGCATCGCCCGCTTTGTGGAAAAGCCCGACCCGACCACCGCTCAGACCTATCTGGATGCCGGAACCTACCTGTGGAACAGCGGCATTTTCATGGTGCGCGCCTCCGTCTGGCTGGCGGCCATTCAAGCCTGCCGGCCCGACATTGCAGCAGCCTGCCAGACCGCGTGGGAGCACGGCAAGACCGATGGTGAGTTCGTGCGCGTCGGCAAAGACGCGTTTGCCCAGTGCCCCAGCGATTCGATCGACTATGCGGTGATGGAGCGCCTGGCATCTGCCACTGGGCCCTCCACCTTGCCCGTGGGTGTGGTGATCCCGCTGAGCGCAGGCTGGTCGGACGTGGGCTCGTGGGACGCGCTGTGGCAGGTGTTGCCCAAAGACGCTTGCGGCAACGTGGCGCAAGGTGATGTGCTGCTGCAGGACTGCGCCAACACGCTGGCCCTTTCAGAAGGCCGGCTGATTGCGTGTGTCGGCGTCAGCGACCTGATCGTGGTGGAAACGGCTGATGCCATTCTGGTGGCGCACAAGGACAAGACCCAGGACGTGAAGAAAATCGTCGACCGCCTCAAGGCGCAAACGCGTCCCGAGGGCAGCATCCACCGCAAGGTGTTCCGCCCCTGGGGCTGGTACGACGGTGTGGACGCGGGCGAGCGCTTCCAGGTCAAGCGCATTGTGGTCAAGCCGCAGGGCATCTTGTCGCTGCAGATGCACCACCACCGCGCCGAACACTGGATTGTGGTGAGTGGCACCGCCAAAGTCACCCGGGGAGACGAGAGTTTTCTGGTCTCCGAGAACGAATCCACCTTCATTCCGCTGGGCACCACGCACCGGTTGGAAAATCCGGGGCGGGTGCCACTGGAAATGATTGAGGTGCAGTCGGGCTCTTATCTGGGTGAGGACGATATCGTGCGTTTTGAGGATGTGTACGGCCGTTGATTCGGTTGCCATGTTGGGGGGCTGGGGTAATATCCGCTCAGATTAACCAGGGTTTTTTTCATGTTCAGTGGGTTTTTTGGCAAAGGCGATAAATCTGCCAAACCGCCGTCCGGGGATGCGGTGAGTACCCGCGGGCTGGAAGTCATTGAGGATGATCCCCACACCGGTTGGGACCTCTGGGAAAAGGCGGTGGCGGAACAGGATTCCCTGTATTTGGGCTTGGAGCCTGACGCTGAGCTGCTAGCCGAACCCGTGGCCTGGGCTGAATCTGTGTCGGGATCGTTGCCCGTGCTGGCCGTGCATGTGGAGTCCGACTCTGCGGCGGTTGGTGATTTCAATGAGCCCACGCAGCCGATGCCACTGCACGAAAAACCGGCCGCGCAGCGCCTGGATGACGCTTTGCGGATCATCGAGCGGCACCACAAACGCATAGCCAACACCATACGTGACTTGTGGGGCTACAAGGAGTGCAGCAAGTACGTGAACAAGCTCATCATGAGTGGTGGTGATGGCATGGGCCAGGCGCGCGTTGGCTTCAACCAGGAAGCCGTTGCGGCCATGCTGGTGTTGACGGATCTGCACGACGAGGAATTTGGCTCAGCCGAGGAAACGACCGGCTTTGGCTTCTCCGATTCAACCATGGGTACCGGGTGGGACGGCCTGCGCTGAAGACCTCGGCGTAAAGCCGCAGACCGTTACGCTCATCGGCTGCGTGCAGCCGCAGCAGCAGAGGCCAGCGCCTTCTGGGCAAATTCCGCACGCAGGGCCTTGAGTTTTTCCCGCGGGTCTTCTTTGATCGTCTCTTTGTCCAGCGCCATCTCCGCAATGAAGCGGCTGGGCAGGGCCGCAACCATTTCCCGGCCTTTCTTGCGCCGGCGCGTCCAGCTCACAGCCAGGCTGCGCTGGGCGCGGGTGATGCCCACATACATCAGGCGGCGTTCTTCCTGCAGTCGCACCGCCATGTCTTCATTGACCGATTCGTGGGCTTTCTCGGAGCCACCCGCCGACTCAGCGCCATCGTTGAGCTTGAACGGCAGCATGCCCTCATTCACGCCGACCAGAATCACGTGCGGCCACTCCAGTCCCTTGGCTGCGTGCAGGGTCGACAGGGTGACCACGTCCTGGTCTTTCTCGCGTTCGCTGATGGTGGAAAGCAGGGCAATGGTTTGCGCCACTTCCAACAGGGTCTTGATTTCCCGGGTGGTGGTCGCACCGGCCGTGTCGTCCAGCTGGCCGCCGCAGCGCAGGGCCATCCAGTCGCAAAATTCCATCACGTTGTTCCACTTGGCGGAGGCTACTTTTTCGCTGTCCTCACCGTCGTACAGGTGCTTCTCATACCCGATCTCCTTGAGCCAATCGGTCATGAACGTGCGAGCAGCCTCTGCGCCCGAGGTGTTGCGGGCCCGGTATTCCAGGTCATTCACATAGCGGCCAAACTCATGCAGGCTGCCCACTGCCTTGGCCGCGAGTACCGAGGGCAACGAATTGGAGAACAGCGCCTCGAACAGGCTGAGCTTGTACTGGCTGGCAAACACCCCCAGTGTGCCCAGCGTCTGGTGCCCAATGCCGCGCTTGGGTGTGGTGACGGTGCGCAAAAACGCCGGGTCGTCGTCGTTATTGGCCCACAGGCGAAACCAGGCGCACAGGTCGCGTATCTCCGCCCGGTCAAAAAAGCCCTGACCGCCTGATACCTTGTACGGGATGCCTGCCTTGCGCAGCGCCTTCTCGAACGGTTTGGCCTGGTGGTTGGCGCGGTACAGCACCGCAAAGTCGCGAAATTCCTTGTACTGCTTGCCCGCCTGCGCCAGCAGGCCCTCGGCCCGCAGGCCTTGGATGCGGGCCACGGCGCGCTCGGCTTCATGCTCTTCGTTATCGGCATCCACCACGCGCACGGGTTCGCCTTCACCGAGATCGCTCCACAGGTTTTTGGGGTAGAGCTTGGGGTTGGGGCCAATCACGTTGTTGGCGGCACGCAGGATGGCGCTGGTGGAGCGGTAGTTTTGCTCCAGCGTGATGACTTTGAGCTGGGGGAACTCAATGGGCAGCTTTTTCAGATTGTCCAGCGTGGCACCGCGCCAGCCGTAGATGGACTGGTCGTCGTCGCCCACGGCGGTAAAGCGGGCTTCGCCGGGCGGGTTGCCACCCACCAGCAGTTTGAGCACTTCGTACTGCGTGGCGTTGGTGTCCTGGTATTCGTCCACCAGCACATGGCCCATCATTCCCTGCCACTTGTGGCGCACATGCTCATAGTCGCGCAGCAGTTTGAGTGGCAGGCTGATCAGGTCGTCAAAGTCCACGCTCTGGTAGGCCGTCAGGCGCTCTTCGTAGCGCGCCATCACGGTGGCGGTGACGCGGGCGTTGTCGTCCTCCGCCAGGGCCAGCGCCTGTGCGGCGTTCAGCCCCGCGCTTTTCCAGCCGCTGATGGTCCACTGCCACTGGCGTGCGGTGGCGGCATCGGTGCTGCCACCAGCGTCTTTGAGGATGCTGGTGACATCGTCACTGTCCAGAATGCTGAATTGGGGCTTGAGCCCCAGCGCGGCGCCGTCCAGACGCAGCATGCGCACGCCCAGTGCATGAAACGTGCACACCACCACATCCTTGGCAGGCTTGCCAATCAGTCCCTTGGCGCGTTCACGCATCTCGGCGGCGGCTTTGTTGGTAAACGTGATGGCGGCAATGCGCTGCGGCGGCGTGCCGCTCTCGATGAGCCGTCCGATCTTGTGGGTGATGACGCGGGTCTTGCCCGAACCGGCGCCCGCCAGCACCAGACAGGGGCCGTGCAGGTAGTTGACGGCTTCCTGTTGGGCCGGATTCAGGCCGTGGCCCATGGGAGACGTGGCAGTGGGGGTTGGAGGGGGGGACATTCAGACGGGTTCAGCAAACAAGCGCGCCATCTTACCGGGTGGGCGTAAAGCGCCCGAAAATGCCCCGACAATGGGTGGGTGCTGCAAATCCTCTCGGTCACCTTCCCCTTCTTCGCGCTGGTTCTCTGCGGTTTCATTGCCGCCCGCCGGGGCATGCTGCCGCTGCAGGCCATACCGGGGCTCAACGGCTTCGTGCTATTTTTTGCTCTGCCGTGCATGCTGTACCGGTTTGGCGCCAGTACCCCCATCGCCCAGTTGCTCGACCCCAGCGTGGCGCTGACCTACCTGCTGTGCGCACTGGTCATGGTGGCTTTTGTGGTGGCCGTCACCCTGCATGGGCGTGTTGGCTGGAATGATGCGTCTTTTGGCGCGCTGGTCGGCGCTTTTCCCAACACCGGCTTCATGGGCGTGCCGCTGCTGGTGGCCCTGCTGGGCCCCAAGGCGGCCGGGCCGGCGATTGTGACGATTCTGGTGGACATGGTGGTGACCTCTTCGCTGTGCATTGCCTTGTCCCGTCTGGGTGACAAGAGCCATGGCGGTGGCGCGTCTGCTGGCCTGGCAGCTAAAAATGCGCTCAAGGGCGTGGCCGCCAACCCCATGCCCTGGTCGATTTTGCTGGGGGCGCTGGTATCGGCTCTGCAGCTGGATTTGCCCCAACCCGTGGTGCAAACCGTGGGCCTGCTGGCCGACTCCGCATCGCCGGTGGCCCTGTTCACCATTGGTGCGGTGCTGGCGCGCTCTCAAATCATGGCCGAGTCCGGCGAGGCGCATCCGGTGCACTGGATGGAAGTGGTTCCTGTTGCCGGTATCAAGCTGTTTTTGCACCCCTTGCTGGTGTTGCTGGTGGGTTCCGCTGCCATTCAGCTGGGCGTGCCGCTGGACCGCTTTGCCCTGACGGTGCTGGTCTTGCTGGCCGCGTTGCCCAGCGCCAGCAATGTGTCGCTGCTGGCCGAGCGCTTTGGCGCAGACAACGGACGCATTGCCCGAATTATTCTGGTGTCCACGGCCGCCGCCTTCTTCACGTTTTCAGGCGCGGTGGCCTTGATGACCTGATTGGCGTTTTTTGTGGGTCGAATAGGCCTCTAGCCCTTATAGATAGTGCGCGGGCAGCTATTAAATTAGTAGCGATTGGGATGGATCACACTGCTGGATAGGGTGCCTGCCACGGCGGGTACGCAGGTCGCTGCACCACAACAGCTGCACCACGAGACGTGGCGAAAACAAAAGGCCAACAACCCCAGCGCTTCGATCAAATCGCCAGCGGGTCCACATCAATCGCCCAGCGAATGAGCCCTTTGCCCTCGGGCCCTTGCCGGGTGGCGTGCAGCACCGATTGCCAGCCACTCAAAAACCGCTGCAGGGCCGCCCGCGACGGGCTCTCAATCAGCATTTGTGCGCGCTCGATATTGGCGACCCGTTGAATGCTCATGGGTACCGCCGGGTACAGCGTGACCTGTGCCAAAACATCCGTCCAGCCTTCCCAGAGCGCCATATCCGTGTTGGCCGCCGCGCGGGCGGCATTCAGGAACGCCTGTGCCACCTCTTGCGTGCGGGCCTCGGCGCGCACCAGGGCCTGGGCGCTGAACGGCGGCAGACTGGCCTGCTCGCGCTCCAGCAACTGCGCGGTTGCGAAAGCAGGGTAGTCGTGGCGCTTGAGGGCGGCGTACAGCGGGTGCGCGGGCTGGAAGGTTTGAATCCACATTTCGCTGCCCGCGCCCAGCTTGGCATCGCGCCCGGCGCGCCCGGTGGCTTGCATCAGCAGGCTGAACAGGCGCTCGGGCGCGCGAAAGTCGCTGGAAAACAGGGCACCATCCGGGTTGACGGCCGCTACCAGGGTGATGCGGCGAAAGTCATGGCCTTTGGCAATCATCTGCGTACCGACCAGCACGTCCACATCACCCGCATGCACGGCGGCCAGCTGGCTCTCCAACTCGCCCTTGAGGCGGGTAGTGTCGGCGTCAATGCGGGCCACGCGGATGGGCTCGCCTTCGGGGAATTCCGCACTGATGGAGTTCGGGCGGCGCACATCGGCTAGCAGCTCCGCCAGGTGTTCTTCGAGCCGCTCGGTGCCGCGCCCCAGTGGGGCAATGTCGGGATTGCCGCAGGTGGGGCAGGCGCGCGGCACGCGCTCGGTAAAGCCGCAGTGGTGGCAGCGCAGCGTGCGGTCGATCTTGTGGAATACGCGAAAAGCGCTGCAATGCGGGCATTCGCTCTTCCAGCCGCAATCGGCACAGTGCAGCACCGGGGCGTAGCCGCGCCGGTTCAAAAATACCATGCACTGCTCACCGCGCAGAACGCGCTCCTTGATGGCCTCCAGCAGCGGGATCGAGAACACGGCGTTGCGGTGCTGGTGGTTCATGTCTACCCGGCGCACCAGCGGCAGGCCAGCGGGCGTGCCGGCCGCTGCGCGGGTCCGCTCCTGTTCAGACCGCGCAGAGGCCGCATCCGGTTGTGTGCCGATGCGGCTGGGCATGTGCAGGCGCAGGTAGCGTCCGCCCTCTAGCGCCGGGCGACTGTGGTGCCAGCTTTCAAGCGACGGCGTGGCCGAGCCCAGCAGCACTTTGGCACCCTCCAGTTTGCCCCGGTACACCGCCAGGTCGCGGGCCGAATAGCGCGCGCCTTCGCTGCTTTTGTAGCTGGGGTCGTGTTCTTCGTCCACCACGATCAGGCGCAGTCGGGGCATGGAGGCAAACACCGCCATCCGGGTGCCCAGCACAATGCGCGCGGAGCCGCTGTGGGCAGCCAGCCAGCTCTTGAGGCGCTGCGGGTTGGTCATGCCGCTGTGTAATGACACCACGGCGTCCTCGCCATACAGGGGTGTGAAGCGTTCCTTGAAGCGGGCTTCCAGCTGGGGTGTAAGGTTGATTTCGGGCACCATGACCAGCGCTTGGGCTTCGGGGTCGCCGGCCAGCAGGGTCTGCACGCTGTTGAGGTAAACCTCGGTTTTGCCACTGCCGGTAGCGCCAAACAACAGGAACGGACCCGGATGATTGTTGATCTGGGCGACAACCGCAGTCTGTTCGGGCGTCAGTGCGGGAATGGCGAGAGGGCCGCCGTTAGGTCCTTCGCCGGTGCCGATTACGGCTTTGGCCTGCGCAAGCTTGCCGCGTTTGAGGCGGCGCTGCATCTGCTCCGGGGAGAGTTCGCGCAATTGGGGCGGCAGTGCCGCCAGCGCCACCTCGCCTAGTGAGCGCTGGTAATACTGCGCGGTGAAGCCAATCAGCTGTTGCCAGGCGGTGCTCAAAGGAGCAATGCCGTCGAGTGCCCCGGCGATGGCCTTGATCTTGCCTGGGTCCAGCTCGCCCGTGGCCTGCGCGGAGTCGCCATCCCACACCACGCCCAGGGTCTCGCGTTTGCCCAGGGGCACGCGCACCAGCGTACCGGGCGCAAGTAGCGCCTCACTTCGGTAGCTCAGCACCGAACCCAGCGAAGCGTGTGCCGGGGTTTGAACGAGAACACACAGCCAATGGGTCATGGGCGGAGCGCAATCACAGACGTGCGTTGGGAAAGGCAAAAGACCACTTGGGGTTATTTATTCAAGTAATTCTGCGAAACAGGAGCTAAGTGCTTGATTTGAAAGCATTTTGCCGTGTATCCAAGATTTCTGTGGATAACTTTGTTGATATCTTGTTCTGGCGCCCGCGAAAGCCTTGTAAATCAAGGGTTTCAACGAAATGCCCACAAAAAAAGCAAAAGTTAAATTCCTTATGAATCAAGCACTTACAGGCGCTATGCCTTTTATAGCGCTGACCACCCAAACCGTGGAGTCAACCGGGGCCGCTCTGCATTTTTTGTGCATAAGTGCAAGGAGCGGCTTTAAACCCGGGCAAAAAAATGGTAAGGGATTTAAGCCCGCAGTTTGCGGGAATGGCTGTGCACTGCTTCTACCAGCGCGGCCACATGGTCGGGCGGAGTGAACTGGCTGATGCCGTGGCCCAGGTTGAAGATATGCGTGGGGCCGGTGCCCGTGCCCTGGTAGGGCGCCCCAAAACTGTCGAGCACCCGGGCCACTTCGGCGGCAATTTGCGGTGCACCCGCAAACAGCACGTTGGGGTCGATATTGCCTTGCAGCGCCTTGCCCGGGCCGTTCTCCAGGCCGCCCACCTGCGCGCGCGCGCGCGCCAGGTTCACGGTCCAGTCCAGGCCCAGCACGTCGCAGTCCAGCGCCGCCATCTCTTGCAGCCACAGGCCGCCGCCTTTGGTGAAAACAATGCGCGGAATGGTCTCGCCCTGGGGACCCTGGCGCTTGAGTTGGGACAGCACCCGCTTGGTATACGCCAGGCTGAATTCCTGAAAGGCGCCATCGGCCAGCACGCCGCCCCAGCTGTCAAAAATCATGACCGCCTGTGCGCCGGCATCGATCTGGGCGTTCAGGTACACGGCAACCGCGTCGGCATTGACAGCCAGGATGCGGTGCATCAGGTCGGGGCGGCTGTAGAGCATGGTCTTGACCCGGCGGTAGTCGTCCGAGCCCGCACCTTCGACCATGTAGCACGCCAGCGTCCAGGGGCTGCCGGAGAAGCCGATCAGCGGCACGCTAGCCTTGCCATCGGCTTGCGTCAGCGCCTTGCGGATGGAGCTGACCGCGTCAAACACGTAGCGCAGCTTCTCCATGTCGGGCACTTCCAGCTTGGCCACGGCGGCTTCGTCCCGCACGGGGCTGGCAAAACGCGGGCCTTCGCCCTGCGCAAACGACAGGCCCAGGCCCATGGCGTCCGGCACGGTGAGGATGTCGCTGAACAGAATGGCAGCGTCCAGCGGGTAGCGTGCCAGCGGCTGCAGTGTCACTTCGGTGGCGTAGTCGCGGTTGGTGGCCAGGCCCATGAAGCTGCCCGCCTTGGCGCGGGTGGCGCAGTATTCCGGCAGGTAACGGCCGGCCTGGCGCATCAGCCACACGGGGGTGTGGTCTGTGGCTTGGCGCAGGCAGGCCCGCAAGAAGGTAGCGTTGTGCAGATTGGAAAAAGTGGGGTCTTGGGTGGCAGGGCTGCCGGGGGCGTGGTGCGGGTCGTTCATGGGGTCAATTGTCGCAGGATGGGAAGATGTACCGAATCAAATCGAAGGATATTGGAGTCAGGGTGGCTGCACAGATGAATATCAATTGAGTAATAATGGTAATTCAACTAAGGAGGACGCCATGCAAAGCACCATCACTTCGCGTGGGCAAACTGTGATTCCGGCTGCCATTCGCCGCCAGTTTCACTTGAGCCCGGCTGACCGTCTGGAGTGGGTGCTGGACAACGGCACGATCCGCGTGGTTCCCGTGCGCGCGAACCCGATCGACGCCTTCAGAGGGCGCGGAGCCGGTGGCGCCACGGCCCGCTTGCTCGCAGCCCGCAAGCAAGACCGGGCGACCGAATGAAGCGCTTTGTATTGGATACATCGGCCTTGCTCACGCTGCGCGACAACGAGCCCGGTGCTGACCGGGTAGCCGACGTGCTGCACCAGGCATCCAGCGGCAAAGCACGCTGCTATGGGTGCTTTATCTCGCTGATGGAAGTGCTTTACCGGGTGTGGCGGGATGAAGACGAGGCCGCAGGCCAATTGGCCTACCAGCAGTGTCTCGCCTTGCCGGTGGAATGGCTGCGTGATACCGATGCTTTGCTGCTCAAGGCCGGTGAGTTCAAGGCGCTCTACCCCTTGTCGCTGGCAGACGCATGGATAGCTGCGTGCGCCGCCGAGCAGGGCGCGGTGCTGCTGCACAAAGACCCTGAATTTCAGCCGGTACCCGTTGCACAGGAAATGCTGCCGCTAAAAGTTTTGGGGCGGAAATAAAAAGCGGCTCCCGCATACTCAAAGGGGCCGTTTTGATGGGGTGTAACGCCCTTGGGGCTTACCCGTGCCTTGCGTGTTCCACCATCAGGCATTTGTTTTGTACCACCAGCAGCCCTGCCGCGCGGGCCTGGGCAGCGGCTGCCTCGTGGGTGATGCCCATTTGTAGCCAGATGGCTTTGGCGCCAATGGCAATGGCGTCCGCCACCACGGGTGGTACATCGTCGCTGTTGCGAAACACGTTGACCAGCTCAATGGTGTGGTCGCGCGCAGCGTCGGCCAGCGTGGGATAGCACTTTTCGCCCAGTATCTCGGCCGCGTTGGGGTTGATGGGGATGATGCGCCAGCCTTTGCCCTGCATGTACTGCGACACCTCAT
>Ga0105047_10004295_pt1 | contig 24866 bp, 29 predicted proteins | sample MAT04_FD_78384 | JGI IMG/M metagenome (GOLD analysis project Ga0105047, IMG submission 78384) | Freshwater microbial communities from Lake Fryxell liftoff mats and glacier meltwater in Antarctica - MAT-04 (megahit assembly) | ecosystem: Environmental > Aquatic > Freshwater > Ice > Liftoff...
CGGTGTCACCATGACTGAAGTGGTGGGTTCGATCAAACGCGTGACCGATCTGATGGGCGAAATCAGCGCCGCCAGCACCGAGCAGAGCCAGGGTGTGGCGCAGGTGGGCGAAGCCATCACGCAAATGGACCAGGTAACGCAGCAAAACGCGGCACTGGTGGAAGAGATGGCGGCAGCCGCTTCCAGTCTGAAGTCGCAAGCTCAGGAACTGGTTGGCACCGTGGCCGTGTTCCAGTTGGCACAAGGCCAAAGCAACTTTGGTGCCCACAGCACGCCGGCTCCCCGAAAGCTGGGCCATGCCACTGCGCAGAACGTTCAGTGAAACGTCATCTACCACTTCGCCTTCTGAAATCCAAATACCCAACCGCAACCCAAGAGATCTGATCATGAGAAACAACCAGCCCGTCACACAACGCGACTATCCGTTCCCGGACAGCGTGACGCTGATGTCCACCACCGACACACAAAGTCACATTACCTACGCCAATGAGGCGTTCATTGAAGTCAGCGGCTTCAACCGCGACGAGATGATTGGTCAGCCGCACAATGCGGTCCGACACCCTGACATGCCCGCACAGGCGTTTGCAGACATGTGGGCAACCTTGAAGGCCGGCCAATCCTGGACGGCGCTGGTGAAGAACCGCCGCAAGAACGGAGACCATTACTGGGTGCGCGCGAACGCCAGCCCGATTCAGCGAGGTGGTGTGATAACGGGCTACATGTCCGTGCGCACCAAACCCGAAGCGCAGGAAGTGGCCGCAGCCGAAGATTTGTACCGACGATTTCGCGAAGGAACGGCCAACGGGATGGCATTCAACAAAGGCGTCATCGTTCGCACCGGGCTGATGGGTTGGACGTCACTGTTTCAGGTGATGCCCGTACGCTGGCGTATGCGCCTGGCGGCTGCACTGATGGCGACGATACCGTTTGTGGCGGCGCTGGCGGTTGGGGTGGCAGGCCTGCCGCTGGCTGTCGTCGGGGTGGCTCTGCTGGCCGGCGCCGCGCTCGGGACCCTGATGCTGGAAATGCAGGTGGCGTCCCCGCTGGCCGCTATTCTGGCGCAAGCCCAGACGGTTGCCAGTGGTCAGGCGGGCCGCAACATCAGTCTCGACCGGGTGGACGAAATCGGCATGCTGTTGCGGGCCGTCAATCAGTCTGGCTTGAACCTGCGGGCTCTGGTGGACGATGTGAGCGAGCGGGCCACGAGCGTGGACCAGAGCAGTGCAGAAATTGCGCAGGGCAACAATAATTTGTCTGCCCGCACCGAGCAGCAAGCGAGCGCACTGGAAGAAACGGCGGCATCCATGGAGCAGCTGAGCTCTACCGTCAAAGCAAACGCCGATAGCGCCAGGCAAGGCAACCAGTTGGCCCAGAGCGCCAGCAGCGTTGCCGTCAGGGGCGGAGAAGTGGTGGCTCAGGTAGTGGGCACCATGAAGGGCATTAACGATTCATCGAAAAAGATATCCGACATCATCAGCGTTATTGACGGTATCGCCTTCCAGACCAATATCCTGGCTTTGAATGCCGCAGTGGAAGCGGCCCGGGCGGGTGAACAGGGTCGGGGATTTGCGGTGGTCGCTTCTGAAGTGCGCAGCCTGGCAGGCCGTTCGGCCGACGCTGCCAAGGAAATAAAAAACCTGATCAGTGCCAGCGTGGAGCGCGTGGAGCATGGCACCACGCTGGTGGACCAGGCCGGAGTCACCATGACCGAAGTGGTGAGCTCGATCCGCCGCGTGACCGACCTGATGAGCGAGATCAGTGCCGCCAGCAACGAACAGGCCTTGGGCGTAGCCCAGGTGGGGGAGGCCGTCACGCTGCTGGACCAGACGACACAACAAAATGCCGCACTGGTTGAACAAAGCGCCGCTGCCGCCGACAGCCTGAAAGCACAAGCCCAGGAACTGGTGAATGCAGTGGCGGTATTCAGGTCGGGCAACGGGATAGTCCGGCGCCCGGCGCCGCCAAAGCAGGTGAGTGCAATTGCCCGGCCGGTCCCGTTGGTCAAAAAAATCGGCGCTGCGCCGAAGACCAAGCCCGGCATCAGTGTCACGCGGCCAGCGCTTTCGGCTCCCGCAGCGGTGCGCCAGGGTTCACGTTCTGCAGCGGCGCAGGTGGATGGTGGCGACTGGGAAAGCTTTTGATTTGTGTCTTGATGAGCCGTTGATGCAGGCTTACTGGCCAGCCGGTAATCGTTGGCGTGAGCCACCCCTGCGTTGGACCAGCTCGCGCCTGCGATGAAAGTATTCTCGGCTTAGCCACCATGCCCCACAAGCAGTCGCACCCCTATCAAAGCGCAGCAGGCTGGGCCCTGCTGGCGCTGTCAATACCCTTGTTGTAGTGGGTACCCGCCTTGTTTGTTCGCGAGCAAGGCCTCACGCCACTGAAGATCGGTCTGGAATGGCTGATCGTCGCCGCCAGACCCTGGTGCGCGAGTGTGTCATGGCCCTGGGCTTTGCCGTGGCCTTGTCGGCTGCTTCAGAATTGTTTTTCACGATGCTTGGGGTTGTTGACAAGGATGGTGCCAACCTGCTGGGCCACATTTACAAGCTGGCGGCAAATTTGTATTTGTTCCATGCCTCTTTCAATGAAGCGTTGCGGCGCCCGCTGGAGCGGCTGGAGGTGCAGTCGCTGCGCGAGAGCGTGACATTGAAGGCGGCGCCCGATGGCGTTTTGTGGGTTGACAACGCCGGACGCATCCTGACGGCCAACCCGGCCATGGAAACGCTGTCAGGCTATACGACGACCGAGTTGGTGGGGCGCAGCGTGGACATCTTTTTGCTCGAGCACCGGCGCGCCCGTCACGCGGAGTCGATACGGGGGTATTTCACGGCACCGCAGAGCCGTGCCATGGGGTTAATGGATCTGAAGCTGCTGCGCCGCGATGGCCAGATGCTGCCGGTTGACATCTCGCTGGGGCACTGGGACGGCGAGGGATCGGACCAGGCCATAGCCGTCATCCGCGACCTGACCGAGCGCAAAAAGTTTGAAGAGGCCGGGCGCGGTACCTACGCATGCTACGCGCAGGAAATGGACTTGCGTGCGCATGAGGACATGCGCTTGCACACCCGCCTGAAAGAGGCCCTTGCCCAAGGCGTTCTGCAATTGCATTACCAACCGCAGATGGACGTGGCGAGTGGCGCAATCGTAGGGGCCGAGGCCCTGCTGCGCTGGCACGACTCCGAACTGGGCAACGTGTCGCCCTTGCGGGTGGCCGTCAACTTTTCTGCGCAACAATTTCGCCAGCGCAATTTGCCGGAGCAGGTGCGCGCAGCACTGGCGCGCACCGGCGCGCAAGCCCAATGGCTGGACATTGAAATCACGGAATCGGTCGCCATGACGCAGCCCGAGCAGGCGCGCGAACAGCTCGATGCCCTGGTGGGCCTGGGCTGCGGCGTGGCGATGGATGACTTTGGCACGGGCTACTCTTCGCTCGCCTACCTCAAGGTTCTTCCAGTGAGCCAGCTCAAAATCGACAAGAGCTTCATGGATGGCATTCCCGATGATGCCAATGACGCTACCATTTCGCGCGCCATCATTGCCTTGGCGCACAGCTTGGGGATGACGCTGTTTGCCAAAGCGATGGATGCCAACGAGCTGACGAAACTGTTGCGCGCCTGAGCGCTGAACGTACCCTGGTGCGGCGACCCGGAACCCTGCTTTTGGCCTTGCGCGCAGGGCACCAAGGTCAAGAGGGGATTATTCCCCCGGCGAAGGATCGGACGGCGATGGTTATGTTCGGGGCCATGGCACGATCTTGGGTGGCTGCATGATGGGTGCAGATTGCAAACAGTAGCTGTCCGGGCATATTCTGTGAGGGCTGCGCGGTGCTTTAGTGCCGAAGCGGCGGCGCATTCGCGCCACTATTCACCCGCCAGGAGCCGCAATAAAAGGGGGTGCAGCACTTTGCGTGCCGTGTAGATCAAATGGAACTCTTCCTCCACCTCCTCGCAGATTCCGATCTGCTCCAGTTTGTGGGTCTCCAGCAAGTCGTCATTGCTGGACACGGCTGCGGGAAAGACTCCCACACCGGCTGCACCAAAAGTCATCAGCAGCGCGCTGTCCTCAAATTCGCCTGCAATCAAGGGCCTGATGCGCTCGCGCTCAAACCAGTGGTCGATACGCAAGCGCACTGCGGAGTGCCGTGTCGGCAGCAACAGGGGCACATTGGCAAGACTACGCGGGTAGCCGCTGCGGGCTGCATCCGACCAATTCTTCGGCGCGTACCAGCCAATGGGGCTGCGGCTGAGCACTTGGCTGGTTACGCGCAACTCCGATTTGGCGGGGGCCGCGCGGTCGGACAACACGGCATCGAGCTTATGCAAGGCCAACTCCGCCAGCAGTTGTTCAAATTCTCCTTCGTGGCACAGCAGGCGCAGCTTCGGTTCGCTCAGCACGGGGGCCAGCATGCGATGCACTGCCAGCTTGGCAATACCATCTGAAATGCCGACGTTAAAGCGCACACTGGTGCCGCTGACCGCTTCACGCACCCGCTGCGGCAGACCTTCGCCCAAGGCAAATATCTGATCGGCTTCGCGCATGGCGGCCACACCGGCCTCTGTCAACACCAGATTGCGCCCCTGGGCCTTAAGCAGACTCACCCCGAGTGACTTCTCCAACTCCCGCACCTGGGTGCTGATGGTGGGCAGCGACATGTCCAGCCGCTCAGCGGCCCGGGCCATACCACCCTCCTTGGCAACAATCCAGAAATAGTAGAGGTGGCGGTAGTTGAAGGATTGGCTCATCTTGGATCGCTATCCAGTCGCAAAGCGCCGCGCCATCTCGGCATACAACGGTATCCCGAACAAAATATTGAACGGGAAAGTGAGGCCCAGTGACATACCAAAATACAGCGACGGGTTGGCCTCTGCGATCGCGTGGCGAATCACGGCCGGCACTGCAATATACGAGGCACTGGCCGCCAGCACCATGAGTAGCGTGACGTTACCCGTCGACAGGTTCAGCAGCACCCCAAGCGCCAACGCGGCCGCGGCGTGCACCAGTGGTCCCCCGATGGCATAGGCCAGAAGCCAGGGAGACTTGCCTTTGAGCTCGCCGATGTTGCGCGCTGTCAGCAAGCCCATGTCCATCAGAAAGAAGGCCAGCATGCCTTTGAATAAGTCCACCGAGAAGGGCTTCATTGCGGCCTCGCCGGACGGCCCCACCAGCAAGCCGACGATCATTGCACCAATGAGCAGTAGTTGCGCGCCGTCGGTGAGCGACTCATGCAGGATTTTCCCCAATGGGGGGTTGGCAATGCCCTTGGCAACCCGTTCGGGATCGCGTTGGCGAACCAGGTTGGCGAGAAGCACCGCCATGATGATGGCGGGCGACTCCATCAGCGCCATCGCTGCTGCCATGTGACCGCCGTACTCCACCCCGTGGTTGTCCAGATACTGAACCGCAGTCACAAACGTCACGGCGCTGACCGAGCCATAGGTTGCCGCAATGGCCGCAGCGTCGTAGCCATTCAAAAATCGCCGTAGTAGCAGGTACCCCACCAGCGGCACGCCGAAGGCCAGCAACAACGCGGCGCTCAGGCTCAGCACCACTTCGGAGGTTAAACCCGACTTGGCCAAGGCGAACCCACCCTTGAGCCCCAGAGCCATCAGCAAATAGAGCGACAGAAAGCGTGATATCTGAGGGGGAATCTCCAGGTTGGACCGCAGACCGCCCGCAAGGATGCCAAACAGGAAAAAGAGGATTGCAGGGTCGAGCAAGCTTGTCATATGGCGAGTCTGTGTGGATAGAGGAAACGTACGGTCACCGAAGGCTTAACGCCATTTTTGTGGGAACTGCACTTTTCCGGGATAATTTCAGCCTGCCTAAACAGTAAGGAATTTACTTTGGAATATGAAGTTATTGTATTCTTTTTAGTTTTCATTGAGGACCCTATATTCACCACTTCAAGTCCTTCCATCCCTTAACTTCTGGAGCCAGCCATGCAGATTGTTTTTGACGCCAAGCCCGCCGATGCCAAACCGCTGAGGGACATTACTGTGAATCGCCTTCGTTTTGCCTTGCGGCGCATGGCGCAGCAAGTCAGTACCGCACGGGTCAGCTTCACCGATGTAAACGGGCCGCGTGGCGGAGTCGACAAGCATGCACAGATTCAATTGCATCTGGAGTCTCATGGGAGCGTGATCGTCGGTGCGACGGCCAGCAACTGGCGCACAGCGTTGGAAGACGCCCTGCGCCGCATCGTAGCCAAGATGGTCAAAACGCTGACCCAGGCCAAGCGGCCCAAGCGCCAGTCCATGAAAACCATGGCGCTGGCACAAAGCGACGGCTAAACCCGGCCGCCCTTCACATCAAAACCAACGGAGAAAACACCATGAACGACGCATCCCGACACAACCAGGACCGTGCCCTAACGTGGCCCGGAACCGATGCCCAGCAGGCCCAGCACAGCAGCAGCAGCCAGGTTCCCCCCGCGCTGCAAAACCGCGTGGTGCGCAACACCTACGCCTTGCTGGCCATGACTCTCTTGTTCAGCGCCGGAGTCGCCACGGCGGCCATGGCATTGCAAGCGCCAAGCCCCGGCATCATCCTCACCCTGGTGGGCTACTTTGGCCTGCTGTACGCGGTGCACAAACTGCAAAACAGCGCCTGGGCCTTGGCAGCGGTGTTCGGGCTGACCGGATTCATGGGCTACACCCTGGGCCCAATCCTTACCCGCTACAGTGGCCTGCCCAATGGTGGCGAGGTAATCGGTATGGCGCTGGGTGCCACGGGTGTTACGTTTTTTGCCCTGTCGGCCTATGTGTTAACCACCCGCAAAGACTTCAGCTTTATGGGTGGCTTTCTCTTTGCCGGCATGGTGATTGCCTTGCTGGCCGGCGTGGGGGCCATGGTGTTTGACGTGCCCGCGCTGGGCATGGCGGTGTCGGCCATGGTGGCATTGCTGTCAGCGGGATTGATCTTGTTTGAGACCAGCCGCATTGTGAATGGTGGAGAGACCAACTATGTGATGGCCACGGTCGGCTTGTTTGTGTCACTATTCAACCTGTTCACCAGTTTGCTAAGCCTGTTTGGCTTTAGCAGCAGCGGCGACGACTAACCGCGGCCACTGATTCGGCAGCATGCAATAGCGGCCCGGCTCAAGCCGGTCCTCCTCGATAGAAAAATGGAAGCGCAATGGAAACAATAGGAACCTGGTGGATGTGGTTGGGCTTTGCCGTCTTTGTGGTGGTAGCCATTGCCATTGACCTTTTGGTAATGGAAAAGCAGGGTGCCCACAAGGTCACCATGAAGGAAGCCGCCCTGTGGAGCGTCCTGTGGTTTTCGTTGTCGTTTGTGTTTGTGGGCTTGCTGTGGTGGTACCTCAACGGCTCGCAGGGGCGCGAAGTGGCCAACACGGTATCCATGCAGTTCATCACCGGCTACCTGGTGGAGAAGAGCCTGTCCATCGACAACATCTTTGTGTTTCTGATGATCTTCACCTACTTTTCAGTGCCCGAGCAGTACCAGAAGCGCGCGCTGATCATCGGCATCATTGGTGCCATTGTGTTGCGTGCAGCGCTCATTTTGGCGGGTGCGTGGCTGCTGGCGACCTTCCATTGGCTGCTGTATGTTTTTGGCGCCTTCCTGGTGGTGACGGGTGTAAAGATGTGGATCGCAGCGGGCAAAGAGCCGAGCATTGCCGACAACCCGGTGCTTAAGTTTTTGAAGAAACACATCAAAATCAGTGACCGCTTTGACGGCGAAAAGTTGACCACCATGGTGGATGGAGTGAAGCTGTACACGCCCTTGTTTGTGGTGTTGGTCATGATTGGCGCGACCGATGTGATTTTTGCGGTGGACAGCATCCCTGCTATTTTCGCCATCACCAGCGATCCGTTCATTGTGCTCACAGCCAACATTTTTGCCATTCTTGGCTTACGCGCCCTGTATTTTCTGTTGGCCGACATGGCCAGTCGCTTCCATCTGCTGGCCTATGGGTTGGCGCTGGTGCTGGTGTTCATTGGCGGCAAGATGCTTTTGGTTGACTTCTACAAGATCCCGATTGGGGTCGCGTTGATGGTGACTGCGGGCTTGATCGTGGCTTCGGTGATCGCGTCGGTGGTGAGCAGTCGCAGCGGTAATGCCACCAGCAACAAGGCATGAGCAAGGTACACAGGTTGCGTTCCTGGCTGCGGCATCTGGAACCCCGCGTTCTGGACAGTTTGAACAACCCTTGGTTGCGCGGCATGCGCCCGTGGCTGGACCGGCACGATGTCTTCAGCTTCACCCGGGAGCCGCTGGCTCGTGGAGTGGCCTTCGGCATGCTGTGTGGTCTGATTCCCGGGCCACTGCAGGTTTTGGGTTCGCTGGGCATGTGTGCCTGGCTGCGAGGCAACGCCATAGCCGCCGCGCTTACAACCGCCTACACGAATCCGCTGACCATCGTGCCCTTGTATTGGCTGGCGTTTCAGATCGGCGCGTTTCTCTTGCCGGGACAGCATGATATGCCGCCCTTCGAGGTACCGCACGGCGACTTCAGCCAATGGGCGTCCGGCTTGGCTGAGTGGATGACTGCGCTGGGCTGGCCATTGCTACTGGGCTTGCCGGTTCTGGCAACCTTGCTGGCCGCCATCGCCTATGTGTTGGTGCAGATGTTTTTTCTTATGCCTGTTATCCGGCGGGCCCGGCGCATGCGCGCTCGGGTGGTTTAGCCTGCACGTGGGGCTGCTCCAGCATAAAGCGCTGTAGTCCCCAGTGCTCCACTGCCGCATTGAGAACAATGGCTTCGCCCTGGGCAACATAGGAGTCTGATTCGGCAATATCAATGCAAAGGCGCAGCAGTTGTTTGCGTAATGCGGGCGACTGAATGTCGCCCATCAGTTGCATCAGCGTTGCATCATCTACTGGGCACGCGTCCGACAGTTGAAGCTGGTGGCTGGACAGCAGGTCTTCGCAAAACGTATCGAGCACGATTTGCAAAGCGCCTCGATCCAACCCGAGCTGGGTGTCAACGCCCAGGCGATCCAATAAGTCCAGCTCGGTCTGGTCAATCTCGCCGTCGGCTACTACGGTCAGCGCGATGATGCGGGCGGCAGCCTGAGGGCTGTCTGTGGGATAGTTACGCATAGCGGTGTTCCTTCATGGCGATAGGTCTGGGGTATCTGTAGAGCTTGGTGTCAATCAAAGATTTCGCTGAGCCAGGACTTCGGACGTTTGTGCTGGTGCCCTCGTGTGTGGCCATAGTCCGAGTCCGCAAAGTCAGGTCGTGAGCGCGCGCCTGCCTCTCCTCTAGGGGGTGTGGGCGACACGACCGCACGATCGATCAGCTTGTCAAGTTCTCCACGGTCAAGCCAAACTCCCCGGCATTGCGGGCAGTAGTCAATCTCGACACCCTGGCGATCAGTCATCACCAGGGCAATATCAGTACAGGCGGGGCATTTCATACGGTTTTCCTTTGGAAAAATAGTCAACGGAACAGAGGTAGCCGGATGAATAGTAGAGATAGCCATAGATCCAAACCAGAGACTTTTTGGAAACGAAGGCTTTCAAAAAACCTTCACATTTCTTTGAAAAACGTCAGCAAGATTCAACGTGCCTTTCCGTTAGCGGCTCTACGAGACGATCCTGAAGTTAATGGGTGAGGGTAGCGGCGCGTTCGTCTTGGCTAGCGGCCGTGCGCAATCTCGCCTTCATGAGGGTTGGGTGGATCTGGCACGTGAGCGCATCCACATCCGCGACAGCGCCGCTCAGAGGGCTGTCGCTGCAGCCGCACCGGACTGAACCGAACGCCAATATCCGGGAGCGCAATAGGGACGCTCATCCCCTCTGGCAGTGCCCTCGGCCAGTCAAAAGAGCTATTATTTTTATAGCGCACTATGCAATATCCACGGGGGTTTACTCGCGATTTTGTGATGGGTCGGCGGCTTGGCCCGGTGGATGCACCCCAAACTTGTGCCTAGGCCGTTTGACAAATGCAATGCGTTCTATAAGATTGATTAAAGATATATCTTATGACAAGGAAGCCAGCCATGACCATTACCCTGACCGAAGCAGCAGCCAAACAAATCAACGCGCAACTTGCAAAACGTGGCAGCGGCATGGGCCTGCGCGTTGGGGTCAAGCCAGTGGGCTGCTCAGGCTTTGCCTATACCTACGATATTGCCGACACGCTGCAACCCAACGACCAGGTATTTGAAGATTTTGGCGCCAAACTGGTGGTTGATGTCATCAGCCTGTCCACCATTGACGGCTCCCGCATGGACTATGTCACCGAAGGCATGAAGAAGACCTTCCAGTTCGATAACCCGAATGTGGGCAGTACCTGCGGCTGCGGCGAGAGCTTCAACTTGAAAAAGGTAGCGCCATGAGCAGCACCCTGCAAGACCTCGTCAGCCAGCCCTACCGGCATGGCTTTGTGACGGACATTGCCAGTGATGTAGCGGCCAAGGGCCTGAGCGAAGACACGGTGCGCATGATCTCGGCCAAGAAGAACGAGCCCGCCTGGCTACTGGAGTTCCGCTTGAAAGCGCTGCGCCACTGGTTCACTTTGACAGAGCCGGAGTGGGCCACTGTGAAATACCCCAAGATCGACTTCCAGGCCATCAGCTACTACGCCGCGCCTAAGAGGAAGGCCAAGCTGGCCAGCATGGATGACGTCGACCCCGAACTGCTGCGCACCTTTGAGAAGTTGGGCGTGCCCCTGCACGAACGGGCAGCGCTGGCCGGTGTAGCGGTGGACGTGATCTTTGACAGCGTCTCGGTAGCCACCACCTACAAGGCCAAGCTGGCCGAGGTCGGCATCATCTTCGGTTCCATGTCGGATGCGGTGCAAAACCACCCCGAGCTGGTAAAAAAGTACCTTGGCACCGTGGTGCCGGTGGCCGACAACTATTACGCTGCACTCAACTCCGCCGTCTTCACCGATGGCTCGTTTTGCTATATCCCGAAAGGCGTCAAGTGCCCGATGGAGCTGTCCACCTATTTCCGCATCAACACCGAGGAGACCGGCCAGTTCGAGCGTACCCTGATCATTGCAGAGGAGGGTGCCAGCGTGTCCTACCTGGAGGGTTGCACCGCGCCCAAGTTCGACACCAACCAGTTGCACGCCGCCGTGGTGGAGTTGGTGGCACTGGACAACGCCGATATCAAATACTCCACCGTGCAGAACTGGTACTCCGGTGACGAAAACGGCCTGGGCGGCATCTACAACTTTGTCACCAAGCGTGGCCTGGCCAAGGGCGTCAACTCGCGTATCTCCTGGACGCAGGTGGAAACCGGCTCGGCCATCACCTGGAAATACCCGTCCTGCATCTTGCAGGGCGACAACTCGGTAGGCGAGTTCTATTCGGTGGCGGTAACCAACCACCACCAGCAGGCCGACACCGGCACCAAGATGATCCACCTGGGCAAGAACACGCGCAGCACCATCGTCAGCAAGGGCATCTCGGCCGGGCAGTCCAGCAACACGTACCGAGGGTTGGTCAAGGTCATGCCCACCGCTGCCAACGCCCGCAGCCACTCGCAGTGTGACTCCATGCTGATCGGGCAGAAGAGCGGGGCCCACACCTTCCCTTATATCCAGGTGCGCAACGACAGCGCCACCGTGGAGCACGAGGCCTCCACCTCCCGCATTGGCGAAGACCAGCTGTTCTATTTCGCCCAGCGCGGCATTGGCGCCGAGGAGGCCATCTCCATGATCATCAACGGTTTTTGCAAGGACGTGTTCCGCCAACTGCCCATGGAATTCGCCGTTGAGGCCACTCAATTACTCGGATTGAAACTCGAAGGAAGCATCGGATGATTTTGCACAACAGCCCTACTCTGCTGGAGGTGCGTGACCTGCACGCCAGCATCAACGGCACACCCATTCTCAAGGGTCTGAACCTGACCATCCGGCGTGGCGAGGTACACGCCATCATGGGCCCCAACGGCTCGGGAAAAAGCACATTGTCGAAAGTACTGGCAGGCCACAGCGCATACGAAATAACGGCGGGCGAAGTGCTGTTTGAAGGTGCCAACCTGCTGGCACTTTCACCTGAGGAGCGCGCACGCGCCGGGGTTTTTCTGGCCTTCCAGTACCCCATCGAAATCCCGGGCGTGGGCAACAGCCAGTTTCTGCGCCTGGCCTACAACACCGTGCAGGGCACGCGCGGCAAAGAAGAGCTGGATCCACTGGAGTTTGACGACCTGGTGCGCGAAAAAATGAAGCTGCTGGAGATGCGGCCCGAGTTTTTGGAACGCAGCGTCAACGAGGGCTTCTCGGGCGGCGAGAAAAAACGCAACGAGATTCTGCAGATGGCCTTGCTGGAGCCCAGGCTGGCGATACTCGATGAGACCGACTCGGGCCTGGACATTGACGCCTTGCGCGTCATCTCCCACGGCATTAACCAGCTGGCCAGCGCCGATAACGCATTGCTGCTCATCACCCACTACCAGCGCCTGCTCAACTACATCGTGCCCGACTACGTGCATGTAATGGAAGCCGGCCGCATCACGAGAACCGGTGACAAGGAACTGGCGCTTGAGCTGGAAGCCCGGGGCTATGACGGTACACCATCCAGCGCAGCGCCAATCCCGCGCGCCGAGGCACTTCCATGAGCACCGCCACCGCCCTGCCTGCTGCCACGGTATCGTCCAGCACAGCGCTCAAGTCACTGCGTGCGGCCGCTATGGAACGCGTCGGCGCGCTGGCCGCACCCAACACCCACGACGAGGCTTGGCGCTTTACCAGTCTTGCCGCACTCAACCGCCAGACGCTGCACACGGTGCAGGCGCCGACGCCACTGCAGCCCAATGACATTGCGCGCTGGATCATCCCTGAGGCGGCGCAGCGCATCGTCTTTGTTGACGGCGTACATGCCCCGCAACTCAGCGCCAACGCGTCGGCCAGCGCGGTCACCGTCAGCACCCTGGCACAGGCGCTGCAGACCCACCCTCACGCGCTGGCAGCGCACCTGGGTCAGCACGCCAGCGACCCGCAGCAACGCTTCACCGCCCTGAACACTTCCCATCTGGTTGACGCCGCGGTAGTCATTGCGCCGCGCAACACTGGCACCGACGCGCCGGTGCACCTGCTGTTCGTGGCCACCCAGCCCGATGTCAGCACCCACCCGCGCACGCTGGTGGTAGCAGAAGAGGGCAGCACGCTGTCACTGATCGAAGACTACGTGGCACTGACCGATGACGCCTATTTCACCAACACGGTCACTGAACTGGCACTGGGGGCCAACGCGCACGTGGTGCACGTGCGCCTGCAGCGCGAAAGCCTGAGGGCCTTCCACATTGCAAGCTGCGCGCTGACGCAGGCGCACGCCAGTCACTACCATGGCATCAGCATCGCGCTGGGCGCCGAGATCTCGCGCCTGGACACCACCGCCCAGCAGCACGGTGAAGGCACCCACTGCGCGCTCGACGGTCTGGCGCACATCGCCGGGCAACAGGTAGCCGACACGCACACCTGCATCACCCACGCCCAGCCGCACGGCACCAGCCGCCAGTTGCACAAGTGCATCGCTGCTGACACCGCGCATGCCGTGTTCAACGGCCGGGTGCAGGTGCGCCCCGGTGCACAAAAGACGGACTCCGCACAGTCCAGCCGCACCCTGCTGCTGGGCCCCAGGGCGCAGGTCAACACCCTGCCACAGCTGGAGATCAACGCCGACGACGTGCGGTGCACCCACGGCGCCACGGTCGGCCAGATCGATAGCGAAGAGGTGTTCTATCTGCAAAGTCGGGGCCTTTCAACCGAGGCTGCGCGCAGCCTGCTGACCTACGCCTTTGCGGCTGAGGTTATCGCCCGTATCCCCGTGGCGTCGGTGCGCCAGCAGTTGGAAAACACGGTGATGCAACACACCAGCAAGCGCCTATGACCGCCTCCGATACCACCACCGTTGCAACGCCAACCGCATCCAACACGACGCCCGTTCTGAACGTACAGCGCGTGCGCGCCGACTTTCCCATTCTGTCGTTACAGGTAGGCGGCAAGCCTCTGGTGTACCTGGACAACGCTGCCTCCAGCCAGATGCCCACACCAGTCATTCAGCGCCTGCACCATTACCAGACGCATGAGCACGCCAACATCCACCGCGCGGTGCACTACTTGTCTGAGACCGCCACTGCCGCCTACGAAGCCGCGCGGCGCACGGTGCAGCACTTCATTCATGCGCGGGAAGAGCGCGAGATCATCTTTACCAGTGGTACGACCGAGAGCATCAACCTTGTCATGCATGGCTGGGGCCGCAAGTTCATAGCCGCGGGAGATGAAATCATCATCAGTGTGCTGGAGCACCACTCCAACATTGTTCCGTGGCACATGCTGTGCGCAGAAAAGGGCGCCACGCTCAAGGTGGTGCCCATCAACGATGCAGGTGAGCTGCAACTGGACGCCTATGCTGCGTTGTTCAGCGAGCGCACCCGGCTGGTCAGCCTGGGCCATGTCTCCAACGCGCTGGGCAGCATCAACCCGGTCAAGCAGATGGTCGCGATGGCGCATGCACAGGGCGTTCCGGTGCTGCTCGACGGCGCCCAGGCGGTTCCGCATCTGCAGGTGGACGTGCAAGACCTGGATTGCGACTTCTACGCTTTCTCTGGCCACAAGTTATGCGGGCCCACCGGCATTGGGGTGCTCTACGGCCGCGCCGCGCTGCTGGAAGAAATGCAACCCTTCAAAGGCGGCGGCGACATGATCCACACGGTCACGCTGGAAAAGTCCACTTACGCCCCCATTCCTAACAAGTTTGAAGCCGGTACGCCACCCATTGCAGCCGCCATTGGCCTGGCCGCTGCAATCGACTACCTGCAGGGCCTGGGCATGGACGCCATTGCCGCACACGAGCACGCCCTGTTGCAGTACGCCACCGCGCAACTCGGCGCCATGCCGGGCGTGCGCCTGATTGGCACGGCGCGCGAGAAGGCGGCCGTGCTGTCTTTTACCCTGCAAGGCATACACCCCCACGATGTAGGCACCCTGCTCAGCACAGAGGGCATTGCGGTGCGCACCGGCCACCACTGTGCCCAGCCTTTGATGCAGCGACTGGGTGTGCCCGCCACGGCGCGCGCGTCCTTCGCCTTCTACAACACCCTGACTGACGTGGATGCGCTGGTAGCGGGCATTCGCAGCGTGCAAAAGGTATTTGCCTGAAGCAAGCGCCAACGCAAACCGAGAAACAACCATGAGCGCAGACCCCAAAGCCCTTTACCAAGAGGTGATCCTGGACCACAACAAGAAACCGCGCAATTACGGTACGCTGGAGCACGCAAGCCACCACGCCGACGGGCTCAACCCGCTGTGTGGCGACCACATCCACGTCACGCTCAATCTGGAGGGCGACGCGCTGCAGGCCATCGCATTCCACGGTGAGTCCTGCGCTATTTGCAAGGCGTCGGCCTCCATGATGACCATGGCCGTCAAGGGCAAATCCAGGAATGAAGCCGAACAACTAATTCATGCTTTTGTGGACATGGCGACGGGCCGCACCAGCCCGGGCGCTACCGTCAACGCTGGGCCGCCACTGCCTGCCATGGCGCGCCTCTCGGTGTTCTCCGGCATCCGTGATTTGCCGATGCGGGTGAAGTGCGCCATCCTGCCGTGGCACACGCTGCAGGCAGCGCTTGACAGCCAGGCCAGCACCTCTACCGAGGCACAGAACGACCCCATGCACACCCCCATGGGCGACGCCTGAGTCCATCGCTATCGCAACCCGGAGAGAGCCATGCCAAAAATTGCCGAGATCGAACCTACCCCGAATCCCAACGCGATGAAGTTCATCCTTCGCGAACCCCTTTCATGGGGCATCACGCATTCATACGAAAACGCTGAACAAGCGCAGGGCGACCCACTGGCCAGCGCCCTGTTTGCGTTGCCGCACGTCACCAACGTGTTCTACGTGGACCGCTGGCTCACGGTGACGCAGGACGGCACTGTGGACTGGGAGGATCTGGTGCGCGAGGTCGCGGTTCCGCTGCGCGCCGCACCCGCGGCAGTCGATCAGTCCGCCGCCGCCGTGTTTGCCGCACGCGAGTCTTTCGAGCACCTGAGCGCGGAAGACCAACAGCGACTCGACGACATCAATCTCGTGCTGGACCAACAGATTCGCCCCTACCTGCAGAGCGACGGCGGCGACCTCCATGTGCTGAGTCTGGTGGGCAACCAGCTCGTAGTGCACTACCAAGGCGCCTGTGGTACATGCCCCAGTTCGATTTCGGGCACCCTGCGCAGCATCGAGAACCAGCTGCGCACGCTGGAGCCGGACCTGGAAGTGATGGCGGCGTGATCAGCTTCGCCCGTTGTACCCCCAAACAAGGACCCCTATGCGCCTGACCACCATGACTGACTACGCCATGCGCCTGCTGATGTATGTAGCGCAGCAACCCGGGCGCCTGTGCACCATTGCCGAGGTGGCCGGTGCCTACGGCATTTCGGAGGCACACCTGATGAAGATCACCCACCAGTTGGGTCTGCAGGGCTGGCTGGAGACGGTGCGCGGCAAGGGCGGCGGCATGCGCCTGGCCGCCGCACCGTCAGAAATCAATCTGGGCGCCGTGGTGCGCAGCATTGAGCCCGATTTCTACCTCGTTGAATGTCTCACGCTGGATACTGCCTGCAGCCTTCAGGGCCACTGCAAGCTCACCGGCATCATGAGTGGCGCGCTGCAAAGCCTGATGCACTACCTGGACGCTTACACGCTGGCAGATCTTCTGCCGCCAAGCGCCCCGACCGACACGGCTGGTGCGCCGCTATCAGCACCAAGCGGCCCTTACCGGCACATCCATGTGGCCGTCGGCTAAAGCACATACCGCTACAAACCCCATACCCACACACGAGACCCTAGGCCTGCAATGATCCACACCCCAAAAGACCTGCCCCAGCAAAAAGCCGCACGCGAGGCGGTACTACTCGAAGGCATACACCCCTCCGCAGTAGAGGTACTGCGACAAGGCGGCTACACCAACATCGTGACCCACGCCAAGGCCTTGGCCGGCACCGAACTGCTAGCGGCGCTCGAAGGTGCACATTTCGTCGGCATCCGGTCACGCACCCAACTGACCGCCGACGTGCTTGAACACGCTCCACAACTCGCGGCCATTGGCTGCTTCTGCATTGGCACCAACCAGGTCGATCTGAAGGCCGCCATGCGCCTGGGTATTCCCGTTTTCAACGCACCTTTCTCCAATACGCGAAGTGTGGCCGAACTGGTACTGGCGGAGATCACCATGCTGATGCGTGGCATCCCCGAGAAGAACGCCATCCTCCACCGCGGTGGCTGGGTCAAGAGCGCTGCACATGCCTATGAGGTACGCGGCAAGACTCTGGGCATCGTCGGGTACGGCCACATTGGCACGCAGATTGGCGTCCTGGCGGAGCAATTGGGCATGCGGGTGGTATTTCGCGACATCGAAGCCAAACTGCCGCTGGGCAATGCATGTGAAATGGCCAGCCTGGACGAACTGCTCTCGATCTCGGACGTTGTCAGCCTGCATGTGCCGGAAACGCCACAAACGCAAAATCTAATTGGTAGTGCACAACTGGCCGCCATGAAACCCGGCAGCCACCTGATCAATGCCTCACGTGGCACCGTGGTCGACATCGATGCGCTCGCCATAGCGCTGGAGAGCCGTCATCTGCATGGCGCTGCCATCGATGTCTTTCCAGTGGAGCCGCAAGGCAATGACGCAGTCTTCAGCTCGCCACTCACACGCTTTGACAACGTGATTCTCACGCCGCACATCGGCGGCTCAACCTCGGAGGCACAGGTCAACATAGGCACCGAAGTGGCCGCCAAGCTGGTGCGCTACAGCAACAACGGCTCCACTACTTCGGCAGTCAATTTTCCCGAAGTAGCGCTGCCCGAACACACTGGACGCAGCCGTTTGCTGCACATCCACCGAAACGTGCCGGGCGTGCTGGCACATGTCAACGAGCGCCTCTCAGCCGCAGGCATCAACATATCTGCGCAGTACCTAAGTACGTTTGAAGAACTGGGCTACGTCGTAATCGACGTGGACAGCGCAGCCAGCCAGTCTGCGCTCGACCAGTTGTGCAGCGTGCCCGGCACCATTCGCTGCCGCATCCTTTACTGAGGCCGCGCAATGGTGAACCGCCGCGAGGAAGGCGTCACCAAGCTGCTGTTCGACGATTCGCCCAAGGCTCACGGCCACGGGAGGATCCCGGGCAGCATCATGCGGCCCACGCGCTGGCCAGCAGACTCACACTGGCGACTGCCGTGAGTTGCATGCGCATGGGAAGCCACACGCGTAAGCCATATGCGGGATAGCTGCGCAAGTCGATTGCAAGGCATAGCCCAAGCAGCAGAGTCAATGAAATCAAACCCTGCGCTGGCGGTAGCATCAGCGCCAGCCACGCAATCAAACTTGGAAATACGCCCCACACAAAGGGGCCCGGCTGGGGCGTCAACGGACCACGCATGGCCAAACCCCAATGGATTGCGCCCAGAAAACTGGCAATGGTGGCCCCATAGCCCACCAGACTTTGCAGAACGACAGCTCGCAGTGTGACCGGCACCATCCAACAGGCCGCAGCCAAACCGAGAAATGGAACCAAACCTGCGTAACCGAGGCGCCTGGCCCAGCGTGGTATCGCTGAAGCGGGCGGAGTTGAAGTGATGTCGTCAGGACGCATGTTCTTGCGTTGCACCGTCCTGTAAGGGCCCGGCTTTGTGGTCTTCAGCAAGCGGCAGGCTCGGGCGGCACATGACTTCTCCATTCCATTGTTGGCCGCACCAGCACAGTCCCTCATCGTTAATGAGGCAGGTACCGGTGCCGCAGCAGCGTTCGTCTTCCATGGTTGTCTCCTCAATATCCACAGGCGGGCGTTGACTGAATGGTTGTGGCAATATTCACCGGTGGCCATTGTGAAGCAAGGCGTGATCTGACTGCACATCAAGGCCTTTAATCCCCACTACCTGCCCTGAACCCTCCATGAACGCCCTCAATGTTTTAGGCACTCCTTTGCAGGCCTGTTCTTTCGATCCGTTGACCGGTTTTTTGCGCGATGGCTGCTGCAATACCGATGCCCATGATCACGGCACCCATGTGGTGTGCGCCAAAGTGACTGAGGAGTTCCTTGCGTTTTCGCTGCAGCGTGGCAACGACCTGGTGACGCCCCGGCGCGAATACCGCTTCCGTGGCCTTGAGCAGGGCGACCGGTGGTGCCTCTGTGTCAACCGCTGGCTGGAAGCCATGCACGCTGGTTTGGCGCCACCGGTGTATCTGGAGGCCACGCATGCGAAGGCATTGGAGCGCGTGAGCCTGGCGCATCTACAGCGCCATGGGTTGTAAAGTCGCTCCATGAAGACCAAAATTTTATTCTGGTCCTGGTGCAGCTCTTACTTCGGCATGATCACGCTGTCGATCACATGAATCACGCCGTTGTCGGCCACGATGTCAGTTGCACTGACTTTGGCTTGGTCCACCATGACGCCGTTCATGGTGGTCACGGTCAAGTTTGAGCCCTGAACGGTCTTTACTTTGCCCGCCTTCACATCGGCAGCCATTACCTTGCCCGAAACCACGTGGTAAGTCAAAACGGCCGTCAACTTGGCTTTGTCCTTGAGCAGGGCGTCCAGATCGGCTTTTGGGATCTTGGCAAATGCGGCGTCAGTAGGCGCAAATACCGTGAATGGACCAGGTCCTTTGAGGGTGCCGATCAGGTCAGCGGCGGTCAGGGCGGCCGCCAGTGTCTTGAAATTGCCTGCGGCAACGGCGGTATCAACGATGTCTTTGGCCTGCACCGAGAAGGCGACGCCGAAGGCTAGAACGGAAGCTATAAGGGTCTTTTTCATGAGAATCTCCTGAGAAGGTACTAATGCAATAACCACGTCGAAATTTGACGCAACCTAAATGTACATACCGATTAGTAGCCATGCATACCGTACGGTATTTATCAATGTGAATCAGTAAGCATCGCACCCCCAGGGCCTTAGCACCCCGCTGATGCTTTCGGCTGGCAGTATGACGGCTGCCGGATCGGTGGTTTGTGGCAAGGGGCAGCAATATTTTTCTGGGATTCAGAAGATCACATCAGAGAAAGCGCGTTTGCTCGGGACGGTTTATGCTGCGACCGATGGAATGATGCGCCTGAAAGGGGTCATGTCTATTACTAACCAAGCGAGGAACTCACTCCATGAAACTCAAACAAACGGCTTGGCTTGGTGCACTTTCTTTATTGATTTTGATTGGAAAACCAGCCATGGCCACCGAAGAGCCCGTGTTCACCGTCAGCTTGAAAGAAGGCGCTTTCGAAGTACGCAACTACCCTGCCTTGGTGGCTGCGCAGGTCAGCGTGACAGGCACGCGCGATGAAGCGTCTACCGCCGGCTTCAAGCTGTTGGCAGGCTATATTTTTGGCGGCAACACGCGCAAACAAAGCATCGCTATGACCGCACCGGTGGTACAGGCGCAGGCTGGCAGCGAGACCATCGCCATGACCGCACCAGTGATTCAGACCGGTGTTCCCGGGCAGCCTGGCGCATGGACGGTGCGCTTCATCATGCCGTCGGCGTACACCGTAGACACCTTGCCAACGCCCAACGACCCCAAAGTGCAACTGATGCTGTTGCCGCCAGCACGATTCGCCGCGGTGACCTTCTCCGGCTTGGCGCGTGAGGACGATGTGGCGCTGCGAACCACAGAGCTGAAGACTTACATGGCGACTCACACGTTGCGCCCAGCGGGCCCGCCAGCCCTGGCGCGTTATAACCCGCCCTGGACGCCGTGGTTCATGCGACGCAATGAGGTTCTCATTGCGGTTGCGCCCGAATAATTCGCGCTGTTCGGTTCCGGCTGGCGGGGTCGCTGTTTGCGGGCGCACTGGTTGCCTCGTCGCTTATGGCCTGGGGCAGGGTGTCAGAGCATTTTTCTGCGGGGTAAAAGGGGACTGGAATAGCGGGATGGGAAGATTAGACAGGGGGACTTGCGGCAACTGGCTGAGCCACGGTTTTGTCAACTGCAACCCGAAACTGCAGCAGCAAGGGTCTATTTTTCCGCCCACCATGCGCAACGTCTTCGGCGGGGCAGTCCACCAGATCATCGGAAAAAACGGTGGCATCCACCTTGGATATTGGTAGGCTATTCGCCCGCACCCCGCGTGGGCGGAATGGTCCGATCATCCATCTCAGCAAGCATCGCGGCCAGAGAGTTCACGTTTTCGCGCAACTCCCGGCTCGACACTTCCTGGGACTGCTTGAGCTGTTGGGCCAGTTTTTCGAACTCCACTCGGATCATCGCTTGCAGCTCGGTAAACCGCGAGGCCTCGGCCTGGTCTGCCAGCGTGCGATGCATTTGAAGTTCCTTGGCATGAAGCCGCGTTTCAAGCAAGATCTTTCCTTGCCAGACTGCCATGTAGACCGCAAAGACCAGAGTGACCACAGCGGTGAGCCCCAGCATGGCCAAGCCCAGCGGTGCCTCGACAACAAAGAAGCCCAGGCTAAGTGGGGTTGGTGTCAGGAGGGTTGACCAGTTCAGGATTGCAAAAGCCGCCACCAAGGCAATGGCGATCAGGGCGATGAAGAGTCGGTTACGCATGGTGCTCCTCTGAAGTGGTGCGGAGTGCACCGGGCTTTTAGTGTACGGTAACAGAGCCTGCGCAGCAGGGCTCATTCGATAGGTAGCGCAGAATCTTAGCTCTGCCAACTCAGGTTGTTGCAGGCCTCGCATTCTTCTTTCAGTAGGCCCATTTTTACGCCCAGGGAGTGCACCTTGCAACCGACGCAAAATCCCAAAACGGCCTCCATCCACATGAAGCCGACGCAGACCCACACCAGAACCAGAGGAATCCACTTGGGCATGTAGTTGGTGTTGGTCGGCAGGACAGTGCTGTGGGCGACCCAGTTGACAAAGCCGGCAAGCACTTCCGGATTGAAGAAGACCAGGCACACCGAGATGAAGGTCGCACCGATAGACCAAGCGAAGCGTTTGGGTGTCAGCGGCTTCCACACGGGCTCATGGGTCTTGGCCAGGAAGCTGCTGATCAGCACCGTGGGTGACAGCCGCGAGGTGATGACGAACATGCCCGCCAGCATCTCGAACAAGGCATACATGAGTACCCAAGTCTGCTTCGAATAATCCAGCGTGCGGCGAATGGCCTCGACGCTGTAGAGGATATGGCCGTCGAAGTCAGTGTCGAAGGTGTCGCGGACCGAGTTGCCGGTGATGATCCAGTGCGAGCCGTAGACGGCCTCGTACAGCGTGAAGCCCATGTAAAGGGGAATGGCCAGCAGCAGCCCGGCGCGGATACGCACGGCGATATCGTTGATATAGGGCTGCTCGGCGCGCGGATCAAGGAACCAGAGTTGCTTGAATACTTGCGCGATGGACGAGAACAACTTTTTCGACAACATGACGTAAGGCCTCGGCTAGGTCTACATGCGGGGCGGCCGTGCTGCATAGGCGGCTGGCCGACGAACAATGGAATTTTAGTTCCGTATATGCTTATATTACATCGCGCGGAGCCGGTGTGACGGCAACGGTGGGGTGGTACCCATCCCGCTTCTCATACCGGGTGCTATCAAATCAGTAGCTGTTAGCGCATATTTTCTGCGGGCTGCGCGGTGGTTTGCCTGCTAAATTCCCATGCTGTGCAGTTGTACCAGCCCCTTGGGTGTCTTCAGCATTGCGATCATGTCGACAGGCCCGTTTTCAATGGCGATGCCGGTCAGGCCAATGGCGTCATACGCCGCCTGCAGTTTGGCTGCCGTGGGGTGCGTGATGGAAATGCTTTGCAAGGCGACGCCGGAGCGCGGCAGGCTGTTGCGCGGGTGCAGTCGCAGGGGCTCGGCATCGCCCGGTTTGCCCCACTGGATCAGCGTGGGCAGTGCACCATTGAACAGGCGCTGCCCGTCTTCTCGTACCGTTATTTGCCATTGCAGCAGCCCTTTGCGCGAGTGGCGGCTGGCCGGCATGATGGGGCCACGGTCAATGTCGAGCGCTTTCAGGGCGATGCGGGCCGCCTGAATGTCATCGGTGTTGGCCACAAAGTGGACCAGGCGAGGCCCGGTGGCCACGGCGGCTTTGAGTGCAGCATCGTCCATGTCAAACCAGCGTTTGGCCTTGGGGTTGGCGGGCCCTTTTGCATTGGCGTCAATGGCAATGATTTCAAAATAGGCCAGTGGATTGGCGGGCGTGGCGATTTTGATCAGGCGGTTGTGCGTGCCGTACTGTGCATGGTCTCCGCCAGCGGAGGGCGTTACGCCCAGAGTGGCTTCGCACCATTGCACGCCTTGCTCCAGGGTATGGGCCACGACAACGAGGTGATCAATTTGTGTTTTCATCGCTGGAACATACCACTTTGAATTACTGGCTTCAAAATTGGTGCTGGTGCAGTGGACCCTCGAAAATCGATTCGACCAAACCCACAAGGTCGTTGAGATTGCGCAATCAACCGAACCTTGGTTTAGCGCTTTCGGGCGTGGGCTTCACAGGTGCTTTGCCGACGGTCGACGTTTCACTGCATTAGGGATTTGTGGCGGTAGGCGGCTCTACAGGAACGCGGCGTGCGCCATCAAACCGGCGGGACCAATAGCTGATGCCCATGTCTTCGACCCGAACTTCTGCGCCCGGCTTGGGGGCGTGAATGAACTTGCCCTCACCAACGTAGATGCCCACGTGACTGAACGCTCGGCGCATGGTGTTGAAAAACACCAGATCACCCGGCTGCAGGTCAGAGCGTTCAATTTTTTGTGACGCGGCAGCTTGCTGTTCCGCTCGACGGGGCAATATCAACCCGGCCGTTTGTTGGTACATGGCTTTCACAAAGCCACTGCAGTCAAACCCGGTTTCTACCGAATTGCCACCCCGTTTGTATGGAACGCCCAGGAAGCCCATGGCATTGACGACCAGTTCAGAGGCTTTGGATTCGACACGTCCGCCGACTTCGCCAATGCGTGCCATCAAGCCACGATCCGACAAAAAAGTGGTCATTTCATCACTGCCCGCCGCGGGGGCTGCTTGGGCTGTGTGGAAAAAAACAAGTGACAGGACGATGAAAAAAAGGCGCATCAGCCCAGCTTAACCGGTGAAATTTGTGGTGTCAAGCCAATGTAATTTGTAAGTAAAGGTAGCTAACACCATGATTTCATTTGAATATTTTTGCTTTTTGACTTTTTGCCTTGGTCCAGACGCGGTGCTGCCCAATCGCAGGGCGATTGGTTATGCTTGCATTTCCTTCTCTTGAAAGCTGCATATGTTGTTAGATGTTGATGAATCCCAACTGGTGTTGGTGGATTACCAGGTTCGATTGATGCCGGCCATGTTCGATGCGGCAGTGGTGCAGGCCAATGCGGTTCGCCTGGCGCGACTGGCGGCATTGCTTCAAGTGCCAACCTTCGCGACTGAGCAAAACCCGTCCAAGCTGGGCGAGAGCTTTCCAGAGCTGCAGGCCGCGCTGCAGCAAGCCCAAGCGCGCGTGCTGTCGAAGATGCAGTTCAGCGCCGTAGAAGAAGGTCTGGGTGAATGGTTGAGGCCCGAGCCCAAGCCCGTGCAAGGCAATGCGCGCAGCCTGCCCAAGCATTTGCAGAAGGCGTCAGCCGGTGCTGAGCGTGGCACGGTGGTTCTGGCGGGGTGCGAGGCGCATGTCTGCCTGCTGCAGACGGCGCTGGATCTGCTGGAAGACGATTTCGAGGTGTGGGTCGTGACGGACGCCTGCAGTTCGCGCACCGAGCGCAATCGGGATGCCGCGTTCGACCGGCTTGCCGGTGCCGGGGCAGAACTGGTGACGACCGAGATGGTGGCTTTTGAGTGGATTCGCAGTGCAGAACACCCTGCGTTCAAGGATGTGCAAGCGCTGATCAAGTAGCGCGAGGGGTGTGACGGAGCCTCGGTCCTCACAACGCGGTTTCGTGAGTTACCGGGTTGAAGTCAGCCGCCAGCAAGCTGCCTGTTCATAATTATGAATTCAGTTTCAATGGCCCGAA
>Ga0105047_10004300_pt1 | contig 24854 bp, 27 predicted proteins | sample MAT04_FD_78384 | JGI IMG/M metagenome (GOLD analysis project Ga0105047, IMG submission 78384) | Freshwater microbial communities from Lake Fryxell liftoff mats and glacier meltwater in Antarctica - MAT-04 (megahit assembly) | ecosystem: Environmental > Aquatic > Freshwater > Ice > Liftoff...
CTCTGGACTTACAACAACGACCGCCCGAACATGGGCATCGGCGGGATCACTCCCGCCCAGAAACTGAAAATGGCCGCGTAAGTTCTACGAATGCATCCCGTTAAGAATGGGGGGATTACCAGATCAGGTAATGAAATTTGCCCCCGCAAATCCCAATCTGACTTCAGGTCAACGCATCGTTTTGTTCAGTCAAGCGGTTGAAATGACCCTTGAGCGCGAGCTGAAACATAAGGGGCTTGTGACAAAAGACGGAAGTTATTCAGCTGATTTAGTTGGCTATATTGAACTTGTCTAAGGTGCTGGAGGCCTCGCGTTCGAACGCGGGTCAACAATAGGTCAACCTGTCTAACTACTTCGTTCCCCTTTTGACCCCGTCCGCTGCGGTTGATTGCGGCGAAATGCGGTTGAAAATCGTTCTAAGGTCAAGCGGTCATCCAGTAAGCACTTGAAATCATGGAAGAAGTTATCTATCGGGAGACTCGGCTCATAACCTGAAGGTCACAGGTTCAAATCCTGTCCCCGCAACCAAATCTGCAATATAAATCAATAAGTTACAGGCCGCCCTCCGGGCGATTTTTTGCGTTCCAGATTCCAGGTCAACAATAGGTCAACAAAATCGACCAAACTGCGCAGGATTCCAACACGTTAGTAGCCAAACCCGCAGTCGAGCGCGCCAAAACGGAGCAAGGCGTGGCTCAGACGTTGTTAGAGCGCTCTGCTTAAGTCCGCATTAGCCGCGGAGCGCGGTCCCACTTGAGCGAGCGACCGAAACGCCTGATGCAGCCATCCGGTCGCATATCAACCACTTCTTCTTATCCGCGCGCATGGTCATTGATTGATTGGGCGCGTGCAGAACTTTCGCAGGATAGATCGAGCATTTGACAAGCAGGGGCCGTAGCTTGAAATGCTCAGCCGATAACTGAACTCGCATCGCCTGCATTCCTTATAAGCGCCGGATTGAACCGCGATCTTGCAAAGTCGATGATCCGTGATCTGACCCAAGAGTATTTTGAGAACTTCTTCCGCGTGACGGGGGGGGCGAAACCCTCGGGGCTGGTTTCAGCCTAGTCCAGCAGCCCACTCAACGATTTGCGTCGATGCAATCGCACCGGCCTGCCGCTTGATTTCCCTCCCACTTCGAAACGCAATCAGCAGCGGTATTCCGCGAATGCCGTATCGCCCGCCTGCTTCGGGATAGGTCTCGGTGTTCAGCTTTGCGAAACGTGCGCGGCCTTTGAGTTCCTTGGACGCTTTGGCAAATTCGGGCGCCATCATCTTACATGGTCCGCACCACGCCGCCCAGAAATCCACGACAAGCGGCAGGTCGTCGATCCGTGCGGCTTTCTCAAGAATATCGAAGGGAATTTCAAATGGTTTGTCCGAAATCAACCCCGCGCCGCAGGTTCCACATTTGGGATCGGACCCCAGTCTGGCCTCTGGCACGCGGTTGCTTTGACCGCAGATAAGGCAGGCAAGTTTTACACTCATTTCATGCTCCCAACTGTTTCTTATCATTGTTGTTTATCATAGCACGCCGGGCACTGCAGTGAGCTGTATCAGCCGACGAGAGTGACTGCCTTACCGAGGGACCGATCGTTTTGTTTGAAGCCGACCGTTATTTCGTCGCTCTCAGGTCTTGAGCACCCGATAGATCGCCGGGATCACGAGCACTGTCAGCAGCGTCGAGGATAGCAACCCGAACAGGAGCGAGATCGCCAGCCCCTGAAAGATTGGGTCGGACAAGATCACCACCGCCCCCATCATCGCCGCGATGGCCGTCAAAAGGATCGGCTTGAACCGGATGGCCCCGGCCTCGATCAGAATCTCCACCGGAGTCTTGCCTGCCGGATCGGCGTGGCGGATGAAATCGGCCAGCAGGATCGAATTGCGCACGATGATGCCCGCAAGGGCGATGAAACCGATCATCGAGGTGGCCGAGAATGGCGCGGAAAATAGCCAGTGCCCTGCCACGATGCCGAGAAACGTTAGTGGGATCGGCATCAGGATCACCAAAGGCAGGCGGAACGAACCGAACTGCGCGACGACAAGTATATAGATAGCCAGCAGCGCCACGCCAAACGCTGCCCCCATGTCACGGAAGGTGACGTAAGTCACTTCCCACTCGCCGTCCCACAGCAGGGTCGTCACGGATTCGTCGGCGGGCTGGCCATACAGGCTGATCACCGGTTTGGTGCCGGGGGCCCAGTCCATCGCATCCAGCGCCTTGCCCACCGCGATCATGCCGTAAAGCGGCGCTTCGAACGCCCCTGCCATCTCTGCCGTCACCATTTCCGCATCCCGCCCGTTGTGGCGAAACACCGGGAACGAGGCGCGTTCCTCCGCCACGCGGATCACGTCGCCCAATTCCACCACGCCCCGCGCGCCTGGCAACACGTTGGCCGGGATCGGGGTAGACAGGAACCGCTCGTCCGGTACCCGGTCGCCGGGGCTGCGCTCAACCCGGATCGGGATTGGCGGGCGGCCGTCCCCGCGGTGCGAATAGCCCACCGTGCGCCCACCGTTCAGGATGGCCAGCGTGACGAAGACATCGCTTTCTTCGACGCTGAAAAACTCCAGATCGTCGGTGCTGATCGTGGCGCGCAAACGGCGTGCCTGCGTGCCGAAGCTGTCATCCACATCAACAACAAAAGGCACAGATTGAAAGGCTTCGCGCACCTTGGTGGCGGCAGCCCGGCGGGAATTGGCATCAGGGCCGTAGACCTCGGCCAGCAGGGTTGCGATCACCGGCGGACCGGGCGGAGGCTCCACCGTTTTCAGGCTCGTGCCAGCGGGCAGCGGCAACGCGGCCAGACGCGCGCGGATATCCAGCGCGATTGCATGGCTGGGCCGGTCGCGGTCGGCCTTGGGCGAGAGGGTCATCTGCACCTCTCCCAAATGTGCTGCGCCGCGCAAGTAATAATGCCGCACCAGACCGTTGAAATTGAACGGGGCCGCAGTCCCGGCATGGGTCTGCACTGACACCACCTCGGGCAGTTGCAAAACCAGGCGCGCCACGTCCTGTGCCACGCGGTCTGTCGCCTCGACCGCAGCACCTTCTGGCAGGTCAATGACCACGGACAGCTCGGACTTGTTATCGAATGGCAGCAGCTTGACCGTCACATCCTGCGTGTAGAGCAGACCAAGCGAGCCAAAAGACAGGACCACCGTGACCAGCAGGAAGACCAGACTGCGGGTCTTGCTGGCCAGCAAGGGCCGTGCCACGCGACCGTACAGCCGACCAAGGAAGCCGCCGGGATGGCCGCCATAGGTGTCGTCATGGCCATGCGCCGCCATGGGCGCGCGGCCAGCCACCTTGACCATCAGCCACGGCGTAGTGATCACGGCGACAAAGAACGAAAAGATCATCGCTGCACTGGCATTCGCGGGGATCGGGCTCATGTACGGCCCCATCAGGCCCGACACGAACAGCATCGGCAACAGCGCGGCTACCACGGTTAGGGTCGCCACGATAGTGGGGTTGCCAACCTCCGCCACCGCATCAACGGCGCCCGCGATGCGGCTGCGACCGTCGTTCATCCCCCAGTGCCGCGCGATGTTTTCGATCACTACAATCGCATCATCGACCAGTATGCCGATGGAAAAGATCAGCGCGAACAGCGACACCCGGTTCAGCGTATAGCCCATGACCCATGCGGCAAAGAGCGTCAGCAAGATGGTGACCGGGATCACCATCGCCACGACAATCGCTTCGCGCCAGCCGATGGCAAGCCAGACAAGCGCCACGATGGACAGCGTGGCAAGACCAAGGTGAAACAGCAGTTCATTGGCCTTTTCGTTCGCGGTTTCGCCATAGTTGCGGGTGACGATCACGGCGACCGTGTCCGGGATCAGACTGCCCTCAAGCGCCTCAATGCGCGTCAGGATCGCCTCGGCCACGATCACCGCATTGGCTCCGGCGCGCTTGGCCACGGCCAAAGTGACGGCTGGTGTGCGGGTGACCGTGCCATCTGGCGCGTGGCTGACATTGGCCACGATCACGTCGGCGCTGTCGGACACAAAGCTGACCTCGGCCACATCGGCCACATAGACCGGCCGCCCGTCACGGGTGGTCAGCAAGAGGTTGGCAATCTCGGCCGAGGCGACCAGCGTCTCACCCACCACCAGATCAATTTGTTCGCCGTTGTCGCGCAACGGGCCAGTGTTCTGTGATCGGTTGGCATTGGCCACCTTTGCCGCCAGTTGCTGCAAGGTGACGCCATACAGCGCCAGCCGCTCAGGGTCAGGGGCGATGCGGATCATTTCGGGCACTTCGCCCACCAAATAGGTCAGCCCGACATCCGTCGTCTTGGCCACCTGCGTGCGCAACTCGCGGGCGATGCGGGTCAGATCGTTGGCGCTGATGCCTTCGACCCCCGGTTTGGGCGCCAGTGTCAGCGACACGATCGCCACATCATCAATGCCGCGCCCGACGATCAGCGGCTCGGGGATGCCGAAGGGGATGCGGTCCATATTGGCGCGAATCTTGTCATGCACGCGTAGAACAGCCGCATCCGACGAGGTGCCAACCTTGAAGCGCACCGTGACCAGCACGTTGTCGTCATGGGTCGAGGAATAGACATGTTCGACCCCGGCGATGCCCTTGACGATGCCTTCCAGAGGTTCGGTGACCAGCTTGACCGCATCCTCGGCCCGCAAGCCGGGTGCCTGCACGTGGATGTCTACCAGCGGAACCGAGATTTGCGGCTCTTCCTCGCGCGGCAGCGAGGTCAGGGCGACCAGCCCCATCGCCAGCGCCGCCAGAATGAAGAGGGGCGTCAGGGACGAAGCGATGAACGCCCGCGTCAGCCGCCCTGCGATGCCGAGGTTCACGGTCTCGGGCGGCTTACTCATGCCCGGTCACGACCTGGTCACCGGCCATAAGGCCCGACAACACCTCGATCATAAGGGTGCTCCCGATTGTCTGGTGCTGGCCCAGCACGACCGTGCGCAGGAATGAGCCATCGGGGCCAGCAACCTCGACGAAATCAAGGCCCGTGCGGGTAATGACGGCGGATTCCGGCACCATAAGCGCGCTGCGGGTATCGACCGGCAGGCGCACCAGTACCCGCGCGTCGATAAAGCTGTCGGGCAGGTCGGGCACTTCGACGTCGGCGATGACGCGGCCGTTTTCGATTAACGGATAGATGCGTGCCAAAGTGCCTTGCGACAGGCCCTTGGCGGTTTCGATCTCGATTGCGTCACCTTCTTGCAAGAAGGCGGCATGACGTTCGGGCACTGCAATGCGCAGGAAAATCCCGCCGCCGCCGATAGTGGCCACAGCCTCGCCCGGCAACACTACCGCCCCCGCCGCCACCGGCACCGACAGCACCCGACCTGCAATCGGGGCCAGCACCGCCCCCTCCAGCGCAAGCTGCTCCACCACCTTGCGATCAGCCCCCACCGCGGCGATCTGGCCCGTCAATACATCCACCTGCGTGCGCAGTGCGTCCAGCCTTTGCGCCGTTGTCACCCCGCGCGCCAACAGATCCTCGCCCCGCGTCAGTTCGACCCTCGCGTTGTCCATCTCGGCTGCCAGTGCCTGCAACTGGGCGTCGATGGCGGCAAGCTGATAGTCGATCTTGGCATCGACAACCTGCGCCAGAACCTGCCCGGCCGTCACGACATCGCCTTCGCTGACCCCCAACGACACCAGCGTGCCGCCCAGCCTCGCGCGGGCCGGAATGCGGCTACGCGCCTCGATCCGGCCATAGACCGCCTTCCACTCCGTCACCGATACTGGTGCCAGCACCACATCTTCGGCCAGTAATGACAGTGGCGATGATACGACCAAGGCAACGATGGCAATTAAGGTTCGCATGCTCATTCCACTTCTTGCACTGCGGCCGCGACCGTCACAGGCCCGCGCCAATGGACCCGTGAGGATCAGAACGCTGTGCCGGGTTTGGCACCGAGGGATTTGAAAGCCATGGCCGCCGGACAAAACCCGGTAAAGGCCGACTGAATCTGGTTCACACCCACAAAAACGGTCAGCCAGACGAAATGGGGCGAGACCCAGAGGGTCAGCGCCAGTGACAAAAGCACCATGCAGCCTGCGAAGGCCATGACCAGGCGATCAATCGACATTTTGTTCTCCATTTTTTCACACCATCACGCGATGGGGGCGGGGACAGTGGTTTTTGCAGCCGGGTGAACGACCTAATCAAGCGTTACGCGTCTGTATCGAATTGGACCATTTTCAGCTTGTCGATCCCAAGCGCCTGCATCGCCAGCCGTTCATAAAACGGTTCGGATTTACCGCTGCGGATCTTGTGCAGAAAGTATTTCTCGAAGGCGATCTTGGCCAGATGCACCCATTTGCCTGACGACGACCAATTCACGTTGCGGGGCGGAATCTGCGGCTGGGCAACAAAGGCGATGCCACTGTCGCCAAAGTCAGCAAGGCAGACGGCGTTCCAGGTGCCGACCGCATCCGGCTGCTTGCCGCGGATCAGTCGGTCGATGTTGTGCACCGTCGCCGTGACCATGGATTCGATCATGAACCCAGTCTTCGGCACGCCCACCGGCACTGGTGTCTTTCCCATCGGCGGGATCGCCACGCAGACGCCCACAGAAAACACCTCGGGAAAGGCCGGATTGCGCTGATGCTTGTCGGCGAGGATGAAGCCGCGCGGATTGGTTAGCCCTTCGATGCCCCGCACCGCAGCGATGCCGCGAAAGGCGGGTAGCATCATGGTGAAAATCTGCGGCACCTCATGGGCTTTCAGGACCGAGCCATCCTCGGCCATCTCGGACACCAGCACCTTGCCGACCTCGACCTTGTCGAGCCGCGCATTGCAGATCCACTTGATGTGATGCTGTCGCATCTCGCTTTCCAGCAGCCCTTTGGTGTCGCCCACGCCGTCCAGCCCCAGATGCCCGATGTAAGGCTCGGACGTGATAAAGGTCATCGGTACCCGGTCGCGCACCTTTGCATCGCGCAAGGCTTTGTCGAGGATGAAGGCAAATTCATAGGCCGGACCAAAGCACGACGCGCCCTGCACCGCCCCGATCACCACCGGTCCGGGGTTTGCGATCAGGGCATCGACCGCCAGTTTCGTCTGCAAGGCATGGTCGATGTGGCAGATGGACTGGGTATGGGCTGCCGGGCCGAAGCCCTCGATCTCGTCAAAGGCAAGGTCGGGGCCGGTCGCGATTACCAGATAGTCATAGCTGACCGAAGTGCCGTCGTTCAGTTCGATCCGCCTGTCGGCCGGGTGCAGACGTTTTGCACCCTGCGGATGCAACGCGATGCGTCTCTTGGCAAAGACCGCTTCCAGATCGACTTCGACCGCCGCCCGGTCGCGCCAGCCGACGCCAACCCAGGGGTTCGACGGCACGAAATGAAAACGGCAGCCGTTCGAGACGACCGACACCGAATGATCGGCCGCCAGCTTGTCCCGCAATTCATAGGCCGCGATCGTGCCGCCAAGACCAGCGCCGAGCACCACAACATGCGCCATCAGGATCTCCATTGAAAAGCCGGACAGGGCCTGACCGATCCCGGGATTTCCCGCTGCACCACCGCAAAGGGATGCGCATAAGATACTGCATCGGGCCGCAGCCGCATTGATCTGGGTCAATGCCTTGCCGGGCCATCCAGGGCAGAAGCGGCATCAGTTCCGAACGGCGCAAGGCACGATGTCGAAGGCCCTCGTCGTTCGGCCTTGTCCGATCTGGGGCGCTGTCGACCGGTGGAAAGCAAGACCATCCCTACGCGATGATACATCTGGATGTCCCTGATCCGAGGATAGCATGACCGAACCACCAGTCGCCGATCTTCCGCTTGAGGTGGTCCGCCGCGATTTCGCCGAGGCGCATCCGCCGTCCCGCCGTTTTCGGTTCCGGCGCCAATACCTACTGGTCCTGCTTTTGCCCGTCTTCATGTTCAGCGGCGGCGTGATCGGGATGTATTTCCAGCCCCCACCGCTTCAGAAGTTCTTCGCTCTGACCGGATGGCAGCCGGGCGGTGGGTCGCAAACGCCGATTGCGCTGCCACCCGATATCGACTTGCCGCCCGAGATGGTGGAAACCATGCAGGCGACCGATGTCGTCGGCCTGGCGCGTCTGATGCCGCGCGGCGATGTGTCGATCGTGGCCCCGCCTTATGGCGCAGGGGATGCACGGATCGCAGAGATTCTGGTGTCCACCGGCGACCGTGTCGAGAAAGGCAGCGTCGTTGCACGGCTGGACAATGAGGGGCAGCTGGAAAGTGCGGTGCTGATGGCCGAAGCCAACGTCGCGGTTCGCCAGGCGGCATTGATGCAGACCCGGGCTGCCGTGCTGAATAGTGAAGATGAGGCGCAGGCCGCGCTGGAACAGGCGCAGATCGCCGCCACCGAGGCGGCAGCGGACCATCTGCGCACACAGGAGTTGTTCCAACGCGGTGTGACCACGCAGGCGGCGCTCGATGCCTCAGCCGCCGCTGAACGCCAGAGTGCACTTTCGGTGCAGAAGGCGCAGGCGACATTGGCTCGCTTTACGGGTGAAGGCGTGGACATGCAGCCCGATGTGGTCGTGGCCGCACGCAATCTTGACGCGGCGGATGCGGATCTTGCCCGCGCCCACAGCGATCTTGCCCGAGCGGCGGTTCTGGCCCCGGTCAGCGGTGTTATCCTTGACGTTCTCGCCCACGCGGGGGAACGCCCTCCCGCCGCCGGGATCATGCAGGTGGGTGATACCGATCAGATGATGGCCGAGGTCGAGGTCTATCAGGACCGCATCGGTGCGGTCGCCGTCGGCCAGCCGGTCGAACTGGTTGCCGTTGCCATCGGCCAGACCCTTCAGGGCCGTGTTCTATCAATCGGGCTGATGGTAGGCCAACAAGGGTTGGTCTCGGATGACACCGCAGCGAATACCGATGCCCGCGTCATCACCGCTATGGTCGAGCTTGATGCCAGATCGTCGGCCATCGCGGCCCGGTTTACCAACCTTGAAGTGATCGCCCGGATCGACACGCGGGCTGCCGCACGGGCCAGCGAATGAGCCGACTGCTGCAATGGCTGTTCGGGCGCCTGCCGATCGGCTGGTTGCAACTGACCCACAGCCGGACCCGCTTTGTCGCTGCCCTGTCGGGTGTGGCCTTCGCCAACGTGCTGGTTTTCGTGCAACTTGGCATCATGGGTTCGATGGCCACGGCCACGCTGAAACCTTACGGGTTCTTTCAGTCCGACATCATGATTTCTGCCTCGGATGCCAATTCGATGACCGAAGGCGGCAACGTAGCGCGGCAGTGGCTGTTTCAGGCGCTTGCAGACCCGGAGGTGACGGGCGGCACCGGTCTTTATGTGGCGAACGTCAGCTGGGCACGTCCGACGAAGACCTTGTCGCTGACCACCTATGGCATTGACCCAACTCTGCCCGCGTTTCTGTCGCCTGCCATGGCCAGCAAGACCGGAACGTTGCAATTGCAGAACGCAGGCATCCTCGACATGTTCAGCCGTGGCCTGCCGCGCGAAGAGGCCGCCGCGATCCGCCCGCAAACCCCAACCTCGTTCGAGGTGACGGGTACCACGCTGACACTTTACGACACGTTTCAGGGCGGCGGCGGGTTTGGCGGCGATGGGTTCATGATGGTGTCGGACCAGACCTTCCTGACCCTGTTTCCCGCCCGCAGGTCTGCCGCCCCCGACCATATCCTGCTGCAGATCGCGCCTGGAGCAAACGCCGAAGCAGTTGCGGCCCGGCTGCGCGATCTGATCTCGGACAAGACCCTGCGCATCCGCAGCTATGCGCAAGCCGCCGCCGAAGATCTGAGCTATCAACAGACCCGGCGCCCGACCGGGATCATCTTCGGCTTTGGCGTGATCATCGGCATACTGGTGGGCATCGTGATCGTCTATCAGGTGCTGTCCACCGATGTGGCGGATCACCTGAGCGAATACGCCACCTTCAAGGCGATGGGTTACCCCCAGCGGTTCTTTCTGGGCATCGTGTTCGAAGAAGCGCTGATCCTTGCCATTCTGGGCTTTGTTCCGGGGTTCATCGTGGCAAGCGGATTGCTGGCGGGGATGAAGAAGGCGACGACCCTGCCGCTGGCCATGACAGCGAACATGGCGGGCATGGTGTTTGTCGGCACATTGATTGCCTGCACGATTTCGGGTGCCATCGCCACACGGCGGTTGGCGGCAGCCGATCCTGCCGATCTGTTCTAAGGGGGCCCCGTGTCAAAGGATAACCCCATTGCCGTAACTGGCCTGAACCACTGGTTCGGCACTGGCGAAGCCCGCAAGCAGGCGATCTATGATGTAAACCTGCAGGTGAAACGCGGTAGCCTGACCGTTCTGATGGGCCCGTCGGGGTCAGGCAAGACCACGGTGCTGACCCTGATGGGCTGCCTTCGTGATGTGCAGGATGGCTCTGTCAGGCTGTTGGCCCACGAATTGAAAGGCGCGAACCGCGCCCTGAACGAGGCGCTTCGGCGCAGGCTGGGCTTCATCTTCCAGGCCCACAACCTGCACGGCAGCCTGACCGCCCTGCAAAACGTGCTGATGGGGCTGCAGGTGCATGGCCTTACTGACCGAAAGACGCAAGAGGTGGCCGCCCGCCACGCCTTGTCGCTCGTGGGGCTGGCGGACCGGATGGATTACCTGCCCGCAAACCTCTCGGGCGGGCAGAAGCAGCGCGTCGCGGTCGCGCGTGCACTGGTCGGAAACCCTGAGGTGATCTTTGCCGACGAGCCCACGGCTGCGCTGGACAGCGAAAGTGGTATGATCGTAGTCAAGATGCTGAAAAAGCTGGGACAATTGCGCGGCACCACCACAGTCATGGTGACCCATGACAATCGCATTCTGGAAATGGCCGATCGGATCATCACTCTTGAAGACGGGCGCATTGTGCGTGATACGGCGCCGTTCGCTCCGTTGTCATCCGCGAAACCCGCGTCCTGACCTGCAAAATTGCTGCAACCGCCGCAATCCGGGAATGATGAAAATAGGGCGCCTCACCTTCGCCGCTATGCCGGGATCATAGCCCTCGCTTCCTCCAAGACGACAAAGCTATCCGGGGCGGTCATTCGAAAGCCTATTAAAGTTGATCCACGTCAAGGCGACATCGATCCGGCCCGGTATGACGGACTAGTAAAGAATTCACTGAGCCAAAGAGGAAAAGCGATGAACCGGATTCTTGCCACCACTCTCATTCTATCACTTGGAGCGGCCCCGGCTCTGGCCGGTGCCGTAGCGGAATTCGAAACGGCCTACAACACGGCCTACGCCAACTATCGCACCGCGCTTTTCGCCACAAACTCGGGCGATGCCACAAAGTCTGGCGGCGCGCTCAAGCAATTTGACGGCACCTGGACCGAGCTTGCAGCGCAATACCGTGCAAACCCACCACCGCAGTTCGAGGACGATCCTCTGTGGGGCCAAACCGTTGAGGAGGTCACTTCCCTGCTCGACCAAGCCAAAACACAGGCCACCGCCGGTGACCTGCCCACCGCGCATGCCACATTGGAAGAGATTCGCGACGCGCTTGGCGTCTTGCATGCACGCAACAACGTCGAAACGCTTTCTGACCGCATGAATGCCTACCATGCCGAGATGGAAGTGATCCTTGGCATGGACATGACCAATCTGGACGCGGCGGCAAAGCAAAACTTGCTCGAGCATTCGGCGGTGCTGGCCTATTTGGCCGTAGACGTACTTTCGGCTCCGCCTGCCGAGCTAATCGAAAATCCCGAGTTTGGAACGCTCGCTATCGGCTTGCAGACATCGGTTGACCAGTTCGTAGCCGCAGCCCGTGTCGGCGACGACGCGGCCCTGCTGGCATCGGTTAGGGCCCTGAAGGTGCCATATTCAAAGCTATTCTTGAAGTTCGGGTAAGGCGTGATCCGCTTTCAGTGCTGTCACAGACGGGGCCAGAAACCAGAAGCCTGAAGGATCCGCCAGCGCCGCGCAACCAACGTGTGCCGACCGACTTGGCAAGCCGGACTTTCCATTTCCAGATAGAGGGGACACCCGCCATCCAGTGCCTGACGCCCCAATTTGGCTTCAGCATATGCATCAGCAGACCGTCCTTGCGCCAGAACTGGTGATAAAGCGACGCGGCGAGATGAAGCGCGATCAGGCCGATGAACACGGGCTTGGTAAACGTGTGCCACTCGGCGTTGTAGCAGAACTGAGTCGTGAGGCGTGACGCCCCCATGCCCCGTTGGGTTCATGCCACACGGACGATCTCGGCGGTGCGGAGTGCGTTGAAGCGGTTTATCAGTGCGACGCGGATCTGGATTTAGGCAGTATGGCTGCCCGTGCTGTCGACGAGCAGCTTCAGAGGCCCATCGGCATGCCGGTAGGGGACCTGAACCGCCAGCGTCCTCTGCCGAAGGCACAGAGTTGTGTAATCCGGTAAGGTCCAGTCAAGGTTAGCCAACTTCAGCAGGCTGGCCACCATCCCGGTCGTCTGCCTGAGCGGCAGCTTGAACAGGAACTTGATCGTCAGGCAGAACTGGATCGCGGCGTCGGAGAAAACAGCAGGGCGACCGGGATCGCCGTTATGCGGCGCGAGCCAGGTCATGTCCTTGTCCAGCCAGATCAATAGCGACCCGCGCTTGCGCAGCGAGGCTGTGTAACTGGACCAGTTCGTAGTGCGGTAGCGGGCAGGTGATGAATTGCTCATGCCACCCGTCTAACCGCATGGATTCGCGAAGGGAATCCTCCACGGTCAGAGTTCTGAAACAACGCCCCCGGTCAGGGCCGCCGCTGCGCCACGAAGTCAATCAATGCAGACCGACCGACATGGCGACTGCCTTCGGAAAGTTTGGCCTCGTATTCTTCAAGGCGCAAGATATCGAGGTCCCTGAAACGATCTGCGAGAAGATCGGCTGTGTAGAGGTTTTCCAGGTTGCGGGGCCCACCCGTGTCGTGGGCAAGCTGGGCGGGCGTGTAGCCGTGGACAAGCAGCAAACCGCCGGGTGCGAGTGCGCGGATCATCCCGGCAAAGATCGCGTCTCGCAAGGCGGGGCCAGCGAATTGGAAAAAGATGCCGACCACGACATCGTACTGTCGGGCATCCCAGTTCCAGGTGGCAATATGGCAACATGGAAATTCACCGTGACGGCCCGAGTGTCTGCCAGTTCCTGCGCCTTGCCCACGGCCACGTCAGAGGCGTCCATCGCCATCACCTGAAGCCCCTGCTCAGCCAGAAAGACCGAATTCCGCCCATCTCCGTCGGCCACACAAAGTGCTGTCTGACCGGCGACGAGGCGACCCGCTTCGCGGCGCAGGAAGGCGGCCGGATCGGTTCCGAACAGATAGCCGGGGGCCTTGTAACGGTCATTCCACATGTTCGGCCCTTTTTCTGAGATCGGTGTGCAATCGTTGTCCTGGCAAGTTGGACCGGTCCTTTGCGTGTGGATCAACGTGTGCTTCCGGCCTCGGTCAACGGGACCAACGACACTTGCGTCGCGCTTCCAGTCTCACGCGGCTTGGTCCGCGACCCGGATGGCGTCGCAGCATCGTTCGCTTCAGCGGTAAGGCTTCTGACAGCCTCAAACTGCGACAGGAAGATGCGGCCTTTGAAATGATCCATGAAGTCGGACCGTTTCAGCGCGTCCATGACCGGCCCTTTGACCTCGGACAGGTGGAAGCCGATCCTGGCAGAGCCGAGCCTGTACGCGATAGCCTCTAGGCTTTCCAGCGCGCTCGCGTCGATGGCGTTCACAGCGGGGCACATCAGGATGACGTTCCGAAGTGCTGGGTGGTCGGCGATGCGGTCGTAGATCGCATCCTCCAGCGCGCGGGCATTGGCGAAATACAGGCTTTCATCCACCCGGATCGACAGGATTGCTGGGTCGGTGATCACGTCGTGACGGTCGATGTTGCGGAAATGCTCGGTCCCCGGCACCTGTCCCACGATGGCCATGTGCGGGCGCGAGGTGCGCCAGAGGAACAGCGCCAGCGACAGGGAAACGCCCGCTGTGATCCCGGCCTCGACCCCGACCAGAAGCACGGTCAGGATCGTCACCGCCATGGCGGCGAAATCGGCCTTGGAATAGGCCCAGGTGCGCCGGATGGCAGCGATATCGACCAGTGACAGCACGGCCACGATGATTGTGGCAGCCAGCACGGCCTGCGGCAGGAAGCGGAAGAGCGGGGTCAGGAACACGGTCGCAGCCAGGATGCCTGCGGCTGTAAACGCCCCCGCCAGCGGGGTTTCGGCCCCTGCGTCAAAGTTTACGACCGACCGAGCGAACCCCCCCGTCACCGGATAGCCGCCGGACAGCGCTGAAGCGATGTTGGACGCGCCGAGGGCGGTCAGTTCCTGATTGGGCACGATGCGTTGCCGCCGCTTGGCAGCCAGCGTCTGTGCGACCGAGACGGATTCCACGAACCCGACAAGGCTGATCAGCACGGCGGGTAGCAGCAGTTGCTGCCATAGGCCCAGATCGAACGACGGCACCACAAAGGGCGGCAGGCCCGCGGGAATGTCGCCGACGATCTTGACGCCCTTGTCCACCAGCCCGAAGCCGACCACGACCAGGATCGACAGCACGATGGCGGCCACAGGGCCTGCCTTGGCGATCAGATCAGCGACCCGGGGCCGCAAGCCGTGTGCCAACAATAGCGGCTTGAGTTGCTTGCGTGTCCAGAACAGGAAGGCGGTCGCGGTAACGCCGATCACGAGGGTATAGGGATTGATCCCGCCAATTCCGCCATAAATGCCGCCCAGCAAATGTGGAAGCGTATCGCCATCGGCCTTGATCCCCAGAATATGCTTCAACTGGCTGGTGGCGATCAGGATGCCTGAGGCCGTGATGAAGCCCGAGATCACCGGATGCGACAGAAAATTGGCCAAGAACCCCAGCCGCAGGGCCGACATCGCCACGAGCACGAGGCCTGACAGAAAGGCCAGCGTGATCGCAGCCCTCAGATATTCGGCACTCCCCGGGGCGGCCACTTGCCCCACCGCCGCTGCTGTCATCAGCGACACCACCGCGACCGGCCCCACCGCCAGCGCCCGGCTGGTGCCAAAGATGGCATAAGCGATCAGCGGCAGGATCGAGGCGTATAGCCCAACCTGCGGCGGAAGGCCTGCCAGCATCGCATAGGCCAGGCTTTGCGGCACCAGCATGATCGTCACGATCACGGCGGCGACGAGATCGCTTTGCGCCTCGGTCTTTGTATAGGCCGGGGCCCAGCCAAGGATGGGAAGTAGGGATTTGAGGGAGGTCACGAGAATTGCCTTTTCGGGGTTACGCGGCGGTCACGGGTTGCGGCTTGGCCATCCATTCGCGCCCGCGCAGCATGGCTTTCCAATAGATCGGCGGCAGCATCTGTTCCTTCAGCAGCCAGGCGAGGTGGTTTGGCTTGGTGCCGTCGATCAGCCAATTGGGAAAGGACGGCAGCAACTTGCCGCCATAGCCGAATTCGGCCAGCACAATCTTGCCGCGTTCCACCGTCAGCGGGCAGGAGCCATAGCCGTTGTAGACCACGTCGACTTCCTTGATCGCGCCCAGATCCACCAACAGGTTATGCGCGACCACCGGAGCCTGCATCCGCGCCGCAGCGGCGGTCTTGGCGTTGGGCGCATTGCACACATCGCCGAGCGAATAGATGTTCGGCAACGTCTTGTGTCGAAGGGTCGCCTGATCAACGTCCACCCAACCGGCTGCATCGGCCAGCGGCGACACGCGGACGAAATCGGGGGCCACTTGCGGGGGGACGACATGGATCATGTCGAAGCCGGTTTCCACGGTCTCGGACGTGCCATCGGCCTTGGTTTGTGTGAACCAGGCCGTCTTGGCCGGGCCATCCACGCGGGTCAAGCGGTGCTGGAAATGCAGCTGCGCCTTGTACTTTTCGATGTAGTGCATCAGCGCCGGGACGTATTCCTTGACCCCGAACAACACCGCGCCCGCATTGAAAAAATCAATCTCAATGTTCTTCAGCCGCCCGGTCCGATACCAGTGATCGGCCGACAGATAGAGCGCCTTTTGCGGGGCCCCGGCGCATTTGATCGGCATCGGCGGCTGGGTGAACACGGCGCGCCCGTGCTCCAGCCCCTTCACCAATTCCCAGGTGTAGGGCGCCAGGTCGTAACGATAGTTCGATGTCACGCCATTGCGCCCGAGCGTCTCGGTCAGCCCTTCGATGCCCGCCCAGTTCAGTTTCAAACCAAGGGTAACGACCAGTTGGCCGTATTTGACGACCCGGCAGCCATCAAGAATGATCACGTTCTTGTCCGGCTCGAAGGCCGCAACGGCGGCCTTGATCCAACGAACGCCAGCAGGGATCAACGAGCCCATCGTCTTGGCGGTGCTTTCGGGGTCAAAGATGCCGCCGCCCACCATAGTCCAGCCGGGCTGGTAGTAATGGATGTCGGCGGGGTCGATGATGGCAATGTCGAGATCGGGCTTGCGCGCCTTCAGGCTCGCGGCGACAGCGATCCCCGCCGCCCCGCCGCCGATGATGACGACGGCATGGGATGCATCGACAGTATCGGTGGGCGTGCGCCCGCCGTTGGCGATGCGGCGCACGACACCCGCCATGTCATAACCCGCCGCCTTGGTTGCGGTGACGATATCGGGCAAGGGCCGCCCCCGCCCGCCTTCAGACAGTGACCAGAGCGTAGCCGACCGTGTGCCGGTTCGGCAGTAGGCAAGGATTGGTTTGGGAAGGCTGTCCATAGCCGCGCCAAAGGCCACCGCATCAGCATCGCCGACCTTGCCCGACACGATGGGCAGATAGCTGGTCTGCATCCCGGCCGAGGTTGCCGCTGCCTCGATTTCGGCAAAGGTCGGCTGATCCGGCCCTTCACCATCGGGGCGGTTGCAGATAATTGACTTGAAGCCCGCAGATGCAAGCGCCTCGATCTCTTGCGGCAGAACCTGTTCAGAGACGGACAAGGTGGGCGTGATTGGTTTGGCGGTCATGAAAAGGATCCTCCCAGAGCTGGTTTTCTGTTGGGGCCTCAGGCCCGGATCGTTTGCGACATCGACCACAGGGATGTGGACCGGTTGCCGGACCGGCAGAAGGCAAGAATCGGTGTAGGCAGGCGGGCCAGAAGATCACGGAAGGCAGCAGCCTCGGCCGGACCGGCCTGGCCCGGAACAATGGGCAAATAGGCGGACTGCATCCCCGCAGCCTTGGCTGCCTCCGCGATCTGGTGAAAGCCGGGCTGGCCCGGTCCACACTCGCCATCGGGCAGGTTGCAGATGATCGATTTGAATCCGGACTTGGCCAGGTGTGCCACCTGCTGCGGCAGGACTTGAGGGGAAACCGACAGCGTCGGGGTCAGTGTCTTGATTGTCATGGGGGGATTCCTTGGGGTTGGGTTGCGGACGCGAACGGGAGCTTACAGCCCGTTGATCGGCACTTTCAGGAACCGCTTGCCGCTTTCGTCCGGCGGCGGCAGGTCGCCTGCGCGCATGTTCACCTGCAACGACGGGATTATCAGCTTCGGCATGGCCAGCGTCGCATCGCGTGCCTCGCGGACCTGCACGAACTGATCCTCGGTGATGCCGTCCTTCACATGGATGTTGTGCGCATTCTGTTCGGCCACCGTGGTTTCCCAGCGGATTTCCCGCCCATTCGGGCCGTAGTCGTGGCACATGAACAGGCGCGTCTCGTCCGGCATCGACAGCACACGCTTAATCGACCGATAGAGAGTGCGCGCATCACCACCCGGAAAATCGGCGCGGGCCGATCCGCCGTCGGGCATGAACAGCGTGTCGCCGACAAAGGCCGCGTCGCCAACGATATGGGTCATGCAAGCGGGTGTATGGCCCGGCGTATGGATTACCTGCACCGGCAGGGTGCCGATCTGATAGGTGTCGCCATCCTTGAACAGCCGGTCGAACTGCGACCCGTCGCGTTGAAACTCGGTCCCTTCGTTGAACACCTTGCCAAAGGTGTCCTGCACCACGGTGATGTTTTCACCGATGCCGATCTTGCCGCCCAGCTTGCTCTGAATATAGGGCGCGCCCGACAGGTGGTCGGCGTGGACATGGGTTTCGATCAGCCATTCCAGCGTCAGGCCATGGGCCTTTATGAAGTCGACCACAGCATCGGCCGAGGCATAGGTGATGCGGCCAGCTGCGTAGTCGATGTCCATGACGCTGTCGATCACGGCGCAAGACGTGCTTGCCGGATCGTGCACGACATAGGTCACGGTATTGGTGGGTTCGTCGAAGAAGGCCGTGACCTCGGGCTTGACCGAAGGGTCTACGGGATGGGGGATCGGGGCAAAGACGGTCATGGATGTTTCCTCCAGATGGGTCAGGCGGTTTGGCGTCAGGCAATTTTTGGGCGGGGCAAGGCTTGCTGCCAACGGGCGAGCAGGATGCCACCCCCCATCGAAATCAAGAACAAAGCAGTTGGCCAGGGCGCGAAGCCGAGCGCGGGAATGGCGCCACCGGGGCAGAAGCCGGAAATGCCCCAGCCCACGCCGAACAGGGCCGACCCTCCGACCAGTTTGGCATCGATGGTGCGCGCGGTGGGTAGGTGGAACTTTGTGTCGAACAGCGGGGTCTGACGGCGGCCAAAGATCACCCGGTAGCCGATCGCGGCAGTGGTCAGCGCGCCACCCATCACAAAGGCAAGGCTGGGGTCCCAGGTGCCCAAAGGGTCAAAGAAGTTTAGCACTTTGGCGGGGTTGCCCATGCCAGAGATGGCGATGCCAAGCCCGAATATTAAACCGGCGGCAAGAGCGGAAAGGATGCGGTTCATGCGTTCAGCCTTCAAAGCCGTGGCGGATCAGGGTGACAGTGGCAAAGGTGGTGGCCATGAAGGTCAGCGTTGCCACCAATGATCTCGGCGAGAGCCGGGCCAGCCCGCAGACCCCGTGCCCCGAGGTGCAGCCCGACCCATAGGTCACGCCGATTCCCACGATCAGACCACCAAGCGCCAGCAGAGGCCCGGTCGTCGGCGAGGCAAAGCTGAACTTTGCCCTCAGGAGGGTCGCGATCAGCGGCGCGGTAATCGCACCGGCCAGAAAGGCCAACCGCCAAGGGCTGTCGGGGCTCTTCGGCTCTAGCACGCCGCCCAGCATGGCGGTCATGCCCGCGATGCGCCCGTTGAAGGCCATCAGGATCACGGCCCCAAGGCCGATCAGAACGCCGCCGAACAGCGAGGAATAGGGAGTAAAGTCAGTGATCATTCTTCTTGAGGCTCCGGGTTGTGTGAAACTTTGTGCTGTCGCCGACCTCAGCCGCGGTTCGCGCAGCGTTGAAAGGCGGGCAAGTGGTTCTCTTCGGATGCATCGCGAAGGCGCTGCATGACGAACGTGATGTCAGGATAGGCCGCCACAGCGGGAAGCAGGTTTCCATCATAAAGATCGCGATTGGCGATTTCGGCTTCGACGCCGATCTTGCAGGCCCCGCGCAGCGTTTCAGGGGCTGAGGGGGCTTCCAGCGCCCCGGTGGCATAACCGTTCTCGGGGATGGCAACGCCATAGGTCTCATAGAGGCCGATCAGCATGGATTCATGCTGCCGCTCGGCTTCGATGATGTTTGAGAACGGGCGGGCGTCTCCGAACTTGGCCATGACTGCTGCATAGAATGCTTCGGCATGACGTTCGTCCTGCAGGGCTGCCTCGAGGGCCGCCTCTGCGTCTGGGGTCAAGGACTGGGACCAGACAGGACTTGCGGCCAGCAGGCCGGACAGCAGGATCGCGGTGCGTGTTCTCGACATGTCGTGTCACCTTTCGGGTGTGAGCAAAATTCGACCGTACGGCTGCAAGGCCATAGTCTTGCTGCCGCCGATCAATCGACGTTCGGTTTTTGGTTTAACTGGATCAGGTCTTGCTGACCGGGCAGGTCCGGATGCCAAGGAGCGTATAGGCCGGGCAGAACCGGAACGCGGCGGTTCCCAGCATCACGACGCCGACGGCCGCCACGGCGAATTTCCAGGCCCCCCAGGCCGCGAAGACCCCGGCAAACGGTGGCAGGAATGGGGCTGCCAACAGGACGGCCCCAACAATGAAACGAAGCGTGCGATCGAGTGATCCGACATTTTCCATTTTAGCCTCCATGGCGACAAGTGATGTTGCTTTGTATCTTCGCAACTGCTAAAGTGTCAAGCATGAAAACAGATATCCTTGATAGAACTATTCACCCTCTTGAAGCGAAAGCTGAAGAGGTCTCTGCCACGCTCGCCGCCATGGCCAACCCAAAGCGGCTTCTGGTGATGTGCACCCTGCTGGCGGGCGAGAAATCGGTGGGTGATCTGGCAGAGATCGTCGATCTGACGCCAGCCGCACTGTCGCAGCATCTTGGCAAGATGCGCGCGCTGCGTCTGGTCTCGACGCGCCGCGACGGGCAGACGATCTACTACAGCCTCGCCAGCACAGAGGTTCAGGCCGTGCTGGAAACCCTGTACCGGGTTTACTGTGCGCCCGACTGCTGAGGGGCGAGCCGGTCCAGAAGGATGCCGCGATTGACGGTGATATCGGCAATCGTCATATCGTCCAGAACGGAGAGGAAAGCACGCAAAGCCCTTTTTATTCCGCGTGATAGGTGGCAGACACCTTCCAGCGGACAGGTGTTGGTTGCGGGATTGAAACACTCGACCAGTTCCAGTGGGGCTTCGGTCCAGCGCACGACCTCGCCGACGGTGATCTGGTCGGCGGGCCGGGCCAGGCGCATGCCGCCATTGCGACCGCGAATCGTCTGGATGTAGCCGCGCTGGCCCAACTCGTGCGAGACTTTCACCAGATGCGCCTTCGAGATGCGGTGGGCGCGCGACACCTCGTCCACCGTGACGATGGCGGGATCGCGCAGGGCGACATATTGCAAGGTGCGTAGGGCAAAGGTCGAATACTGGGTCAAATGCACGCGATGCGTCTCCTGTGACAAAATGTTCCATAATGGATATAGCTTTTTGACATGCATCACAATAGTTGTGCGCATAATGGTACTTTATGGAGCGCAATCCGCGAGTCGTCCGCATCTCAGTGGGCCTGCATCACCAGATGCAGATCAGCACCGAGCCCGTCCGGGCCTGCTAACCTGAGGTGCGGGCCTTGCTTTTGAACTGCCACCCACCGCCATCACAACCCTGTGCAGGAGACGACCCATGAGCATCCATATCGGCGACACCGCGCCTGATTTCACCGCCGACACATCGACCGGAAAGATCAGCTTTCATGACTGGATCGGCAGCGATTGGGTCTTCTTCTTCAGCCACCCTGGCGATTTCACCCCTGTCTGCACCACCGAAGTGGGCCGCACCGTGCAGCTGGCCGATGCGTTCACCAAGCGCCATGTCAAGCCACTGGGCCTGTCAACCGACGCGGTGGAAGAACATCTGAGCTGGATCGCTGACGTCAATGACACGCAGCACACGACCGTCACCTTTCCCATCGTCGCCGACCCGGACAGCGCTGTGGCGCGCCTCTATGGCATGATCCACCCGCACGAAAGCGAAACGGCTGCGGTGCGGTCGGTTTTCATCATCGACCCCGATAAGAAAATCAGGCTGACGATGACCTATCCGATGAGCGTCGGGCGCAACTTTGAAGAGATTTTGCGCGTGATTGATGCGCTGCAAACCGGGGATGCGAACCGGATCGCGACCCCGGCAGACTGGGTCCCGGGGGGGATTGTCATCATCCCGAATTCCATCAAGGACGCCGAGGCCAAGGTGCTGTTTCCGCAAGGCTGGACGGAAGTGCGTCCCTATCTGCGCACCACCACGCTCTGACACTTGTCCCCGAGGCCATCCGCCCGGGACAAACCTGACACCAACCGGAGTATCCCATGCTGCCCGACATCTCGGCCCTTGATCTTGCGCGGATGCAATTCGCCTTCACGGTCAGTTTTCACATCATATTCCCGGTGTTTTCCATCGGGTTGGCCAGCTATCTGGCGGTGCTGAACGGGCTGCATCTGGCGACGGGCAAGCCGGTGTATCTGGATCTGTTCAACTACTGGAAGAAGATCTTTGCCGTGGCCTTCGGCATGGGCGTCGTGTCGGGCATCGTGATGTCCTATCAGTTCGGCACCAACTGGAGCGTGTTTTCCGACAAGACCGGCCCGGTGCTTGGCCCCTTGATGGGATACGAGGTGCTGTCGGCCTTTTTCCTTGAGGCGGGTTTTCTGGGCGTGATGCTGTTCGGGCGCGAGCGGGTCGGCGAAAGGCTGCACTTCTTTGCCACGCTGATGGTGGCGGCGGGCACCTTCATGTCGGCCTTCTGGATCCTGTCGGTGAACTCTTGGATGCAGACGCCTGCCGGTTATGGGATGAATGCCGAAGGGCAGTTCATCGTCGAAAGCTGGTGGGCGGTGATCTTCAACCCATCCTTCCCGTATCGTCTGGTGCACATGGTGCTGGCGGCCTATCTGACCACCGCCTTTGTCGTGGGTGGAGTAGCGGCCCTCCACCTTTTGCGGGACCGGACCAATCAGGGCGCGCGGGTGATGTTTTCCATGGCGATGTGGATGGCCGTGATCGTCGCCCCCTTGCAGATCGCGGCGGGTGACGCACACGGCATCAACACGCTGGAACATCAGCCCGCCAAAGTCATGGCGATGGAAGGACACTATGAAAGCCACCCCGATGGTGCACCGCTGATTCTGTTTGGCATCCCGAACGCCGCCGAACGCCGGATCGACTATGCCGTCCAGATCCCCAAGCTGTCGTCGCTGATCCTGAAGCATGACCTGAACGCGCCGTTGGCGGGCCTTGATACGATCGACGATGCACTGGAACCCCCCGTCGCTATCCTGTTCTGGAGCTTTCGGATCATGGTCGGCATCGGCTTTGCCATGCTGGGTCTGGGTTTTTGGAGCTTGCTTGCCCGCTTTCGCCAGCACCTTTACAGCGCCCCCTGGCTTTATCGTGCGGCGATCGTAATGGGGCCATCCGGTTTTCTGGCTGTACTGGCGGGCTGGATCACGACCGAGGTCGGCCGTCAGCCCTACACCGTCTACGGCCTTCTGACCACGGCACAATCGGCCTCGTCAATCGATGCAGCGGCCGTTGGCACATCGCTTGTCGCCTTCATTTTGGTCTATTTCGTGCTGTTTGGTGCGGGCGTCTTCTACATTCTGCGGCTGATGAACAAACCACCCCATCCGGGCGAGACCGGGTTGCCAACGGATGAGCCGGTGCGCGCTGGCGGTCTGATGCCAGCGCCAGCTATGGATGCAGACGGTGATGGCCTTTTGAACGACAAGGGGGCCTTGGTATGACGCTGGACCTTCCGCTGATCTGGGCCGGGCTGATCGGCTTTGCCGTACTGGCCTATGTGGTGCTGGACGGGTTCGATCTTGGTGTCGGTATTCTGTTTCCCTTGGTGCAGGGCGAGGTGAACAAGGACGAGATGATGAACTCGGTCGCCCCAGTCTGGGATGGCAATGAGACTTGGCTGGTGCTGGGCGGGGGCGGCCTGTTTGCCGTTTTCCCGCTGGCCTATTCCATCATCATGCCCGCGCTTTATGCGCCGATCATCATCATGCTACTGGCGCTGGTGTTTCGCGGTGTGGCTTTTGAGTTTCGCTGGAAAACCCGGCGCGGGCAGTTCCTGTGGGATTGGGCCTTTGCCTTCGGCTCGACCGTCGCGGCTTTTGCCCAAGGTGTGGCACTTGGCGCACTGGTGCAGGGGATTCAAGTCGAGGGACGCGCGTATGCCGGTGGCTGGTGGGATTGGCTGACGCCGTTCAGCTTGTTCACCGGGGTGGCGCTGGTGGTGGGCTATGCGCTTTTGGGTGCGACATGGCTGATCCTGAAAACCGAAGATCACGTTCAGCGCCGGGCCTATGCTATCGCCTTCTGGGTCGCTCCGCTGACCCTTGCGATGATCGGCGTGGTCAGCCTGTGGACCCCGTTCTTGAACCCGATTTATGCCGCGCGCTGGTTCGGCTGGCCGCATATCCTGCTGGCCATTCCGGTGCCGCTGTTGGTTCTGGCGGCGGCCTATGTGCTGCTGAAAGGCCTGACCGAACGGCGCGAGACCAGCCCCTTTCTCGCGGCTCTATCCCTGTTTGTCCTGAGCTTTATCGGGATCGGCATCAGCTTTTACCCGAACATCGTGCCACATTCCGTGACGATCTGGGACGCCGCAGCGCCCGACAACAGCCTGTCGTTCCTGCTGGTGGGTGCGGTGGTTCTGGTGCCCTTGATCCTGGCCTACACCGCCTATTCCTACTGGGTGTTCCGCGGCAAAGTGAAAGCGGTTGGGGGGTATCACTAATGGATGCGCGGAAGACTCCCTTGGCCGCCAGGCTTGGCTGGTTTGCGCTTTACTGGGTGGGGAGCGTGCTGGCTTTGGGTGTGGTAGCTTATGCGATCCGCTGGGCTATTCACTAGCGTTCCGTGAATGGATCAAACAGTGATGCGCTACCAGACCCAAAGGAAAAAACCGACGGTGGTGATCTGAAAGGGCCTTGGCTAATTCACGAGGACAGTGCCGCTATTCCCCGTGCCCCTTTTCGCGGTCGAGGGCTCAGCCAGCAGTCTGTCCCCTAAACGGCTGTGGCAGCATCCGATCCAGCCACAAATCGCGCGGTGTGCGGAACTGCTCGATGCCTATGGTGATGCCCTCGTGACCCGCTTTTGGCTGTGCACGGTAGGTGCCCAGCAGCCGGTCCCACCACGGCAGGTTGAAGCCGAAATTGCTGTTGGTCTCGGCGGGGATCACCGAATGATGCACGCGGTGCATGTCGGGCGTCACCATGACCCACCGCAGCACCCGGTCCAGCCCGACTGGCAACCGGATGTTGGCGTGGTTGAACAGCGCAGTGGCGTTCAACAGCACCTCGAATAGCAGAACCGCCACGGCGGGCGCACCCAAAGCCATGACCGCCGCCAACTTGATCACCATCGACAACACAATCTACACCGGATGAAACCGCAGGCCGGTGGTCACATCAAATTCGAGATCGGTATGGTGCTTCCGGTGAAGCCGCCACAGTCCCGGCA
>Ga0105047_10004302_pt1 | contig 24846 bp, 18 predicted proteins | sample MAT04_FD_78384 | JGI IMG/M metagenome (GOLD analysis project Ga0105047, IMG submission 78384) | Freshwater microbial communities from Lake Fryxell liftoff mats and glacier meltwater in Antarctica - MAT-04 (megahit assembly) | ecosystem: Environmental > Aquatic > Freshwater > Ice > Liftoff...
GACCCCGTGGCAGCGGATCCGCCGGGCGAGCCTGAAGCGGAGCGCTTCGGTCGCTACGAGGTCCTCGGACCGATCGGCCGCGCCGGCGTCTGGTCGGGCCGGGCGGCGGTGGACCCACAAAATGGGCAACAGGTCAGCATCTGGACGCTCGCGGTGGCGGGCGTCCCCGAGGCCATCACGGCGCTGATCCTCCGCGACGCGCAGGCCCTCACCCGAGTCCGCCACACCAGCCTGGCCAGCACCTACGATGCGGGCCGCGTGGGCGACACCCTGTACGTGGCCCAGGAGCCGTTCACCGGGATGCCGCTGTCCGCCTGGCTGAGCGCAAAGCGCAGGAGCTGGCGCGAGATCACCCGGGTCTTCGTGTCGCTCGGCGCGGCGGTGGGATCGCTGCACGCCGCGGGCGTGCTGTGCCGCGATCCGACGCTGAACAAAATCTACATCGATCCCGATCGCCGCGCGGTCCTCATCGACATCGGCCTCGCCCGCCGCCTCCCCGAGGCGCCGCCGCTCGAGACGCCGACGCCGGAAGAGGCCGCGGGAAAGCCGCGCGAGCCGCGCTCCGATCAGTTCGCGTTCAGCGTGCTCCTCCATCAGGCGCTGTACGGCTTCTCTCCTTACGGCAAGGACTGGACGCGCGCCGACACTGCGCAGGCGCGCACGGTCCCCGCCCCGCTCGCGGCGTTCCTGGATCGCGGCCTCTCGATCGCACCCGAGGATCGCTTCCCGTCGATCGTCCAGTGGGTGAGCTCGTTGCACGGGCTCGTCGCGCATCGCCCCGAGGCCCCGCGGGTGGCCGTGGCGGCGCTCTTTCTCGCGCTCCTGGCCGCCAGCGCCGGCGCGGTGATCGGCGCCTGGGCCAAGGCGGGGACGCCGTTTGCGTCGATGACCCGCATGCTCACCGTGGAGTGCCGGAACGTCGAGCGCTCGTTCGAGGGCACGTGGGACCGGCGCCGGCAGGACGAGATCGGCCGCGCGTTGTGGCGCAGCAGCGGGGCCGACGCAGGGCCGTCGTGGACCAGCGCGCGCCGCGAGATCTCGGCGTGGGTGGCCCGCTGGGGCAAGGTCTACGATCAAGCCTGCCTCGACGCGGGCGCTCGCAGCGGCTCGAAGCTCACCGCCGACTCGCACATGATCGAGTGCCTCGCGCAGTCGCGAAAGCGGCTCGAAGCGCTGCTCGAAGGCGCGCCCGAGCTCGGCGCGCGACGGACGCTGGTCGCCGCCGCGCAGCTCGGCCCCCCGGAGGTCTGCCCCGCCGGGACGGCCGGCGTGTGGCTGGAGAGCGTGCGCCGCGGCCTGCCGGCTGACGCCACGCCCACCTCGCTCGAGGCGCGCGCAGCGATCGACTGGAGCGACGGCGTGCTCCCCAGCGCGATCGCGGCGCTGGAGGCGGTGGTCGCGATCCACCCCGAAGACACCGCTGACGAGGCGTTCGCGACCGCGCTCGCGAATCTGGGGCGCCTGCGCGCCGAGGCGGGGCTGCTCGAGCCGGCGCAGGCGGTGGTGACCCACGCGATGAAGGTCCGCGAGCGCGTCTCGGGGCCCGACGACATCTCGACCGCGGCCCTCTGGCATGACCTCGGCGTGCTCGCGGCCCGGCGCGGCGCGGCGCCCGAAGCCATGCTCGCGCATCGCCGCGCCCTCGGTATCCGCGAGCGGGCGGTGGGCCCGGTGTCGCTCGAGGTGGCGAGCTCGCTCCGCGCGATCGGCCTCCTCGAGCGCGACGCCCAGCGCCTCGAAGAAGCGGTCGAGAGCTTGCGCCGCGCGCTGATGATCACCGAGGCGTCGGTCGGCGAAGAGAGCGGCGAGGCGGTGGTGGCGAGCATCGAGCTCGGCTGGGCGCTGCTCGACGCACAGAAGGCCGGCGAGGCGAGCGAGCGGTTCACGATCGCCGAGAAGACCGCGCAGCGCCTGGTGGGCCGGGCCTCACCGCTCGTCGTGCGCGCGCTCGAAGGACGCGGCGTCGCGGATCTCGCGCTCGGTGCGCCGGCCAAGGCGGTGATCGCCCTCGACGAGGCCGTTTTCATGCTCGAAAGCAGCGGCGGCGGGGCCGATCAGCTGGCGCGCACCAAGTTCCATCTCGCGGTCGCGCTGCTGGCCGAGGGCAAGGATCGCCCGCGCGCGATGCGACTGGCGGCAGCGGCCCGCGATCGGCTGATCGATGGATCGGACCCGGCGATGGCCGAGGTCGTCACCGCGTGGCTCGCGCGGGCGGAGACGCCGTGACCGTTGGCACGACGGGGACGCCGTGAAGGTCGGGCCGTACATCGGCTTGCGCCTGCTCGGCATGCGCGACTCGCCGCAGCGCTGGCTGGCGCAGGGCCCGATGGGCACCGTGATCCTCGAGCTGTGGGGCGGCGCGAACGCCGAGGTCCGCGCGCAGATCGCGAAGGCCGCGCGCGACGCGCTCCCGGTCACGCATCCGAGCACGGTGCGGATGCTCGATGCGGGCTCGGACGACGAGTGGGCCTGGGTCGCGGTCGTCCCCGACATGGCCGAAGACCTCGCCACCGTCGCGCCGCTCCCGCTCGGCCTCGCGGCGCGCGTCCTCCACGACGCTGCCGAGGCGCTCGAGCACGCCCGTGGCCGCGGGATCTTCCACGGCGCGCTCACCACGCGGCGCATCCTCGTGGACTACGACGGCGCGACGCGGCTGACCGGCTTCGGGGCCGCGCGCGTGTTCGACAAGGATCGCCTCACGCGGAGCGCGCTCCCGCCGTTCCAGACCACCCACCTCAGCCCGGAGCTGCTGGCGCTCGGGCCGATCGACGCGCAGAGCGACGTCTTCAGCCTCGGTCGCGTGCTGGCGGCGGTGGCGGGCGGGGTCGAGTCGCTCCCGGAGGCGCTGGCGGTGGTCGCAGCCGAGGCGTGCTCGACCGACGCTACACTCCGACACCGCACCGCCGGCGCTTTCGCCGAAGCGCTGAAGGCCGCGACCGAGCGCGAGCTGGGCGAGCTGCCCCCGGCCACCGCGCTCGGCGCGCACATGCGCGCGATGTACGCCGCGACCCTCGCGGAGAAGCAGCGCGACTGGGCCGCCGCGGACGTCTCGGGCGGCGTGACCACCGAGCGCCAGGCCAATGCTATCTCCGGGACCTGGGTCGCGCTCGCGGAGGCGTTCCCGTCCTCCTCTCGCCCGACGAGCACGATGGATCTGGTGCGGCCCCCGCCGCGCGAGCTCGACCGGAACGAGCTCGAGCGCGCCAGCCGGATCTCGTTCGCGGTCGTCTCGCTGATCACCGTGATGACGCTGGCGGCGTTCCTGGTCGGATTCCGGCTGCTCGGCCCGCTGACCCAGACCATCCTGGTCCCGGCGCCGCCCGCGGTGGCCGCCCGACCTGTTGCGCCGCTGCCGCCATTCCAGATCCCGCCGCTCACGCCCCCCGACCCCGCCCGATGGCGCGTCGCAGCACCCGTTCCGACGCCTGGCCGGTAGATCGGGGGTGACCCTCGGTCGGGCCAAGAAGGAGGCGAAACGCGAGCCTGCGAGCGGCGAGCCGACGATCGTGCCAGGTCGCGCAGCGACCGTTAGGGCCTTCGTTTCATCGCCTTGTCCTATACGAGGACCGTTCCCGGCGACTAGGATGCCCGGCACGCGCATGGGGTCGTTCGTGGGAAAGGTCTTGGCCTCAACGGTCGTCGGACTGGCGACGATCTGCGCGGGGTGCCTGGCACAGCCGGGCGAGCCGAACGAGCTGCCGCGCCCGCCCGTCGTCATCCCGATCATCCCTGGCAAGCTGATCTGCGAGCACCCCGAGATGCCGGCGACCGCGTTCACGCCGTCCCGGCTGATGACCCGCTTCGAGTACGACAACACGGTCCGCGATCTGCTCGGCCTGCCGGCGTCGATGACCCCGTCCAGCGGATTTCCTGCGGAGAACCGGGTCAACGGCTTCGACAACAACGCCGTCGCGCACGTGGTCAGCCCGCTGCTCGTCACCAACTACATCGACGCGGCCGAGGCCCTCTCGGCGCTCGCGCTGACCAGCAACCGCGCGGCTCTCGTGCCCTGCGATCCGGCGGTCATCACCCCGAACGCGTGCGGCCGCCAGGTCATCGCGCGCCTCGTCCCGCGCGCGTTTCGGCGCCCCGCCACCCCCGAGGAGACGACCGCGCTCGAGCGCTTCTTCGATCAGGCGCTGATCGACGACGACTTCGACACCGCGGTGCGGCTGGTGGTGCAGGCCATCCTGCAGTCGCCGCAGTTCCTCTATCGCCTCGAGCCCGGTGATCCGTCGGTCCCCGGCGGCCAGCTGATGCCGCTGATCGGCTACCCGCTCGCCGCGCGCCTCTCCTACTTCCTCTGGGGCTCCGGCCCCGACGACCTGCTCCTCGCCGCGGTCGCCGATGGATCGCTCGACACCACCGAAGGCTATCGCCTGCAGGTCCAGCGCATGATCGCCGACCGCCGCACGCGCGCCGCGGTTCGCCACTTCCACACCCAGTGGATCGAGACCGAGAAGCTCGCCACCGTCACCAAGGACGTCCGCACCTTTCCCGACTACGATCCGGCGCTGCGCGCGTCGTGGGCCGAGTCGGTCGGTCGCTTCGTCGACGACGCCTACTGGAACGGCGGAGGTCTGAGCGCGTTCCTGAACGACCCGGGCGTCTGGGTCGACGGCCCGCTGGCCCGCTCGCTCGGCTATCCCGCGCCTCCGAACGGCGAGTGGAAGAAGATGGATCGCGATCCGACCATCTACGCCGGCATCCTCACGCAGCCTGGGATCATGGCCGCGCTCGCGCTGCCCAACCAGGGCTCGCCGATTCGCCGCGGCGTGTTCGTGCGCGAGCGCCTGCTCTGCCAGACGATGCCGCTGCCGCCGCCCGACGTGCCCACCATGCCGCCGGATCCCGCGCCGAACCTCACCACGCGCGAGCGCTTCAAGGCCCACACCGCGGCCGAGTACTGCCGCGGCTGCCACGTGCGCATCGATCCGATCGGCTTCGCGCTCGAGTCGTTCGACGGCCTCGGCCGCTTCCGCGCCACCGAGGCGGGCAAGACGATCGACGTGAGCGGCGAGCTCCGCTTCCTGCGCGACGCGAGCGCCGAAGGCACCATCGACGGCGCCGTGGGCCTCGCCAACAAGCTCGCCGCGCTGCCCGAGGTCTCGGACTGCGTCGCCAAGCAGTGGTTCCGTTACGCGATCGGCCGCGAGGTGCAGACCGCGGACAACTGCAGCTTGGTCAACGTCGAGACCGCCTTCGTCGACTCGCACGGTGACTTCGAGGTGATGCTCGCCGCGATCGCCGAGACGGACGCGTTCCGCTATCGCGTGGTTGGAGCCGGGCCATGAACCGACGCCAGTTCCTCAAGAATGGTGGCATCACCCTGGCGCTTCCGTTCCTCGGATCGCTCCTGTCGCGCCGCGCCGAAGCGCAGGCGATGGCCGAGCCGAAGAAGCGCTTCGTCACGTTCTTCAACCCCAACGGCGTCATCCCCGCCGCCTGGTACCCGACCGCGGGCCCCGACGAGCGCACGTTCACCGTGAACGCCTCGCACCAGGCGATGGTGCCGTTCAAGGACAAGATCATCTGGACCAGCGGCATCGACATGAAGTCGTCCAAGGCGGGTCCCGGCGAGCGCCACCAGACCGGCATGGGCACGCTGCTCACGGGCAAGCCGCTCTTGCCGGGCAGCTTCGTCGGCGGTGATGGATCGCTGGCCGGCTGGGGCAGCGGCATCTCCGTCGATCAGCGCATCGCGCAGCACATCGGCGCGTCGACCCCGTTCGGCAGCATCGAGCTCGGCGTTCGCGCGTCGGGCGCCGAGGTCCGCCACCGCCTCAGCTACCTCGGCGCGGCGCAAGCGCTGCCGCCGGAGAACGATCCGCGCGCGGCGTTCGATCGCCTCTTCGCCGGGATGGGGAGCGCGCCGGAAGAGGTGCGCCGCATCCGCCGCCAGCGGAAGAGCGTGCTCGACGCGGTGATGGATCAGTTCGGCACCCTCGACGCGCGCCTCGGCCGCGAGGACAAGGACAAGCTCGTCAACCACCTCGATCTGGTGCGCGACATCGAGCGGCGCATCGTCGTGAACGGCCCCGGCACCGCGACTTGCGCGGTCCCCACGCAGCCCGAAGTAATGGCGCCCGACAACGAAGAGACGATGGAGGCGATCGCCGACGCGCAGATCGGGATCCTCGCCGTCGCGCTCAACTGCGATCTCACGCGCGTCGCGACGCTGCAGTTCAGCAACGCCGAGAACCACATCCGCATGCCGTGGCTGAGCAGCTTCGGCGACGGCCATGGCCTCTCGCACGCGGGCCCGAGCTCACCGGTCGAAGCCGGCGAGATCATGAAGCGCGACCACTGGTACGCCACGCAGTACGCCAAGCTCCTCGGGCTGCTCGACGCCCAGCGCGAAGGCGATCGCTCGGTGCTCGACAACTCGATCGTGTTCTGGGGCAACGAGCTGTCAGTCGGCGCGACCCACTCGCACGTCGACATGCCGTTCATCATCGCCGGCAGCGCGGGCGGCTACTTCCGCACCGGCCGCTACCTCGAGTTCGATCACGTCTCGCACGTGAACATGCTGCTGTCGTTCCTCCACGCGATGGGCATGGAAGAAGAGACCACCTTCGGCGACCCCGAGTTCTGCGACGGTCCTCTCGCTGGGTTGCACTAGCTCCGGCGACGGCGCTTCGCGAACGCGAACAGCAAGAGAAGATACGCGAAGCTCTGGGGGCTCGAGCTGACGCCGCAAGCGCAGTTATCCTCGGGCGGCGCGCCGCCGGTCACCGGCACGACCGTGTAGCCCTTCACCAGCACCGCGGCCTGGTGGTCGGGGTTCTCGACCGTCACGTCGTAGACGCCGCCGGCGATCCCGGGCGGGACCGTCGCCCGGAGCGTCGTCGTTCCCGGCACCATCACCTCGGTCGCGCCGATCGCGCCGATGCGCAGCACCGCGCCGGCGACGAAGTTGGTGCCGCTGACGATGACGGCGGTGGCGACGCCGTTCGAGCCGGAGCTCGGCGTGATGCTGGTGATCGTCGGCGGGCCCGCGGCCACCGCTGCGTCGGTCGCGCTCGCGGCGTCCGCACCGGTCGTGCTCGCGTCGTCGTTCACGCCCGCGCTCGCGTCGTCGTTCCCAGGGAGCGCATCGGCGCCTGCGGGGAGCGCGTCGTCGCTCGTCACGGACGCGTCGGCGTTCGACATCATCGCGTCGTCATTGCCGGGGAGCGCGTCGGCGCCCGGCGGGAGCGCGTCGGCAGCCGGGAGCGCATCGGGTCGCACGCCCGCGTCGCCGCCGCCCGGGCACCCGTTCTGCCACGGCGTCAGATCGGTCACCTGCACCACCGCGCGCAGGACGAAGTCGCCGGTGACACCGCCCATGGCCGCGTCCTCCCACGGATGCCCGCCGCGCAGCGCGTAGTTGCGCCCGGCCTGGATCCCGCTGCCGTCGAAGACCATTCCCATGTCCGAGTCGTCGAGACCGCTCAGCAAACAGAGCCTGAAATCACCGGTGAACGAGTAGGTCGGAGAGACCTGGAGCGAGTAGAAGGCCGGCGCGCCGGCGCCGGTGATCTGCAGGTTGCCGTTCTGGATCGGCATGAACTGGCCCATCGGCGGCCCGCCACCGTTGGGCCCGTTGTCGTACACGCGCATGTCGAAGATCGTCGGGTTGCTGCCCGGCACCGGCGCGAACAGGCCGTATCCACCAGTGAGCGTGAAGGCCGCGGCGGACGGCGGATCGAACGCGGCGCAGACGTACTCGATCTCGTTGAGCTGGATCGTGCCTCCGATCGCCTGGCCCATGTCGAAGCTGTCGTTGCAGAGGACGATGCGACCGGGGGTGGTGCAGTCCGGTCCACAGGTGGGACCCACGGCCCAGGCGGCGGTCCCGGGCGCAGCGAGCAGCCCTGCAATGACGAAGATCGACGCGCGCATCGCGTAGACGCTAACACCGGCGGAGGAGCGGAGACTATCGCACCCGCACGACCGCGAGCTCGCGTGTCCGGCCGCCGATCACCGCCTCCACGACGTCGCCCGCGCTCTTCCCGAGCAGCGCCTTACCGAGCGGCGACTTCGGCGTGATCACGTGGATCGTGCCGTCCGCCAGCACCGTCCCCCCGCCGCCGGGTGCGAGAAATACCGCCTTTTCTCCCGACTCTTCCTCGGTCTCGACCACCGCGCCGACGGCGACGCGCGCGCACGGTGCGATGCTCATCGCGCGCACCGCTTCGGCCGCCGCGCGCGCTTCGTCGACGCGCACCGCCTGCCCGCGCGCCAGATACGAGAGCTCCACGGCGCGGGTGTCCTTGTCGTTTTCGGGCTTGGCTTCCTCGTGCGTCGCGCCTTCGCGCGTGGTGCGCTGCGCGTCCTCCAGCGCGGCGAGGTCCGCCACCACCCGCCGTACGAGCTCCTCCTTGAGGGCGTCCTTCGAGATCACGGGCGCATCATCGTTTCTCTCACCCTGCTCCCGCAACCCGTGGTAAGGCACCCGCATGGTCCATTTCACCCATGTGAAAGTGTTCTCCGCGACCAAGCTTGCGGAGAGGAACGAGCTCGGCGAGGTGATCACGCGGTGGATCAAGGATCATCCGGAGATCGACATCGTCGACAAGGAAGTGCGTCTCTCCTCCGACGACCAGTTCCACTGCCTGACGATCACGCTCTTTTATTGCATCCCCGCCGCAACCGCCGCCGCCGCCGCTCGCTGAGCTGAAGCGACATGGGCGCGCCCGAGGCTGTACTCGTCACGTTGAATGGGCCGGATCGGCCCGGCATCACCGCCGAGATCTCGCGACTGCTGGCCGATGCCGGCTCCGAGCTCCTCGACGTCGAGCAGGCCGTCACCCAGGACTTCCTCAACCTCAACTTCGTCATCGTCATGCGCGCGGACGACAAGACGCTGCTCAAGGACCTCCTCTGGAAGGCCCGCGAGCTGGGCGTGAACGTCGACTTCAAGATCGTCCCCGGTCTCGATCGCGTCTCCACCCGGCGATCGCATCACTCCTGGGCGGTCACGCTGGTGCAGCCGAACCTCGGCGCGCAGGTGCTCGCGAGCGCCGCGGCGGCCGCCGCCAAGCACGGCTTCAACATCGACAAGATCGAGCGCCTCTCCGGCGCGGGGCTCTCGTCGCTCGAGCTGATCCTCGGCGGCAGCGACAAGTCCGATCCGCAGGCGCTGCGCATCGAGCTGCTTGCGCTCCAGACCGAGCACGGCTGCGACGTCGCGCTCCAGCGCGAAGGCCTCCTGCGGCGCAGCAAGCGCCTGGTCGTGATGGACATGGACTCCACGCTCATCCAGCAGGAGGTCATCGACGAGATGGCCCGCTGTATCGGCGTCTACGATCAGGTGGCGTCGGTCACGCACCGCGCCATGAACGGCGAGCTGCCCTTCGACGAGGCGCTGAAAGCCCGCGTGCTGCTGCTGAAGGGCGCGCCGGTCTCGATCTTCCAGGACGTGCTCGAGAAGATCGAGCTGACCCCCGGCGCCGAGAAGCTGGTGCGCGTTCTCAAGCGGCTCGGCTACCGGCTCGCGGTCATCTCCGGTGGCTTCGTGCAGGTCACCGAGCCGATCCGGGCGCGCCTCGGCCTCGACTACGGCTTCGCCAACACGCTCGAGGTGGAGGGCGGCAAGCTCACCGGCCGCGTGACCGGCCCGATCGTGAACCGCCAGCGCAAGGCCGACCTCCTGGAGAGCCTCGCGCAGACCGAGCGCATCTCGCTCGATCAGGTGATCGCGATCGGCGACGGCGCCAACGACCTCGACATGCTCGCGCGCGCCGGCCTCGGCATCGCGTTTCGAGCCAAGAAGGTCGTGCAGGCGCAGGCGAAGTACACGCTCAACCAGACCAACCTCGACGCGGTGCTCTATCTGCTCGGCCTCAGCGACGAAGATGTGCGCGATCTCTGACACCCTGCCCGCATTAGCGCCAGACCATCGGGCCGTGCTAAGTCGTGAGGCTCAGCGGGCATGAACGCGCTCGTAGCACTCGCCTTGGTTCTGGTCGGCTTCGCCCTCGGCGGAGGGCTCGTCTTCGTCGCGGTGCGGCGCCAGTACGACGAGCAGCTGAAGCTCCTCAACAACCGCATCGATCGCCTGGCCAGCGGCGCCGAGAGCGACGTCCACGCCACGACGATCATCCCGTCGACCCCGATGGCTCAGCCCACCGAGCCACCGCCCGCTTCGGCCCCGGATCCGCGGCTCGCCAACGTGGTGACGGTGAGCGCGGGCTCGAACCTCGACATCCTCGATCGCGACACCGCGCGCATGCCGGTCTATCGGCCGGACACCCGGCATCTCGCGTCGCTCCCGATTCCCGGCGGCTCGGTGATCCCGCCTCCGGGCGTGGCGTCGGACCTGTCCATGCCCGGCTCGCTGGTCGCGCCGCCCATCCCGGGGATGACGCCGCCGACCGACGTGCCCTCGCCGCACATGTCCCTGACCGGTCCGGTCTCCGTGCCTGCGCTGCCGCTGCCGATCTCGGCGCCCGAAGTGGTGCCCGCCGCGCCCTCGACCCCGCCGCCGGCCACGCGGCGAGCGGCCGCGGTCGCCCCGATCCCGGCGTCGCGTCCCGGTGGCGCGGCTCCGATGACCGAGCGGAGGAACACGCTGCCCGCCGCTTCGAACCGGCCGCTCGCGTCGCTGCCCCCCGCGCGCCCGGCGACTGCAGCGCGCCGGGTCGAGCCGTCGTCGCTGGTCGAGCACAACTCCGACGTCCACGATCCCGCCACCGCGAACGTCTCGGCCCGGCCGATCATGCGCCGCACGCCGGATCCGCGCCTCGACGCGCGCGGCGAGGTGACGGTGCCGCGAGGCCCCGAGCCGATCCCCGAGATCCCGCGCTTCACCTCCTCGGCGCGCTCCGACGCGACGATGCCGATGGCGCTCGAATCGCCGACCACCTCGGTGACGTCGAAGAAGCGATCGCAGCGCGACGACGACGAGGTCACCCAGCTCGATCCGCTCGAGCCGGAGCTGATGGCGCGCCTCCAGCGGCCGCAACAGGTCGACGCCTGGGCGCCCTCCGAGCCGCAGCTGCCCTACCCACGCGGCGACTCGGTGAGCGGCATGAAGCGCGTGTTCGAGGAGCCTGCGCTACCTCAGCGCGTCGGCGCGGGCGGCGAGCTCCTGCGCGGCACCGACGCGAGCACCAACGTGCTGCACATCGAAGAGAACGCCTGGCCCGACGTCGGTCACGCCGGTGGGTGGGAGATCGACAACCTGCTCGGTGACTTCGCCAAAGCAGTGAAGCAGCTCGATCCGACCAAGAAGCCGAGCGAAGAGACCGCCGACGAAGACGACGAATCCAAGGGCGTCTTCAAGCCATGATTCAGGCCATGAGCTCGACTTCGGCCTCGTAGCGCTCGTCCGGCTCCTCGCCCCGCTCTGCTTGCTTCAGCAGCCGCCAGATGTGCGGCCCGAGGATGTCCACGTCGGTCGACACGAACTGCTCGCCCTCGAAGCGCTTCACGGACTCGGTCTGCGCGCCGAGGATCTCGATGTCCTGCGTGAGCACGCGCTGCGCGAGCGGCTTCAACGCGGCGTTCACGATCGCGTGCGGAACGCGCAGCTTGAAGCTCGCGGCCGCGAACAGCCGCGTTACGAAGTCGCTGATCGGAGTGAGCAGGCTCGTCACCACCAGGTGATTGTCGGCGCCGAGCCGGTACTCGACCTCGGCGATCGACGGCAAGACGAAGCGATCGAAGTGCTCGACCGTGCCGCCACCCGGCGCGAGAAAGCGGCCGATCCAGCCGCTCGGCCGGGGCTCACCGACGTACTCGGCCTGGGCCATCACGCCGGTGCGCAGGATCTTCGCCGTGATCTTGTTCGGGGTCCCCGTGCCACGAAACAGCCCCTTGTGGAGAAACGCAGTGTGCGGGACGTCGAGCACGTTCTCGGCTGCGGCGTGCAGCGTCGCTGGGATGTCCGATTCGTAGCGGATCGTGTCGTAGCCCGGCAGGCCGATCCCCGGCACCGTGTACGGCTCCTTGTCGGGCTCCTTGTCGGGATCGAGCCACACCCAGACGTAGCCCTGCTTCTCTTTCGTCGCATAACGCGACACGCGTCGGGCCTTACCGGTGGGATCGCCGACCAGCGCAGGAACGCCGATCACCTGCCCTTCTCCGTCGTAACACCAGCCGTGGTAACCGCAGACCAGCTTCCCCGCCATCACCGCGCCCTTCGACAGCGGGACGTTGCGGTGCGCGCAGCGATCGATCAGTGCCCGCGGCTCGCCGCCCGCGTCACGGAACAGCACCAGCGGCACATCGAGCATCGTGCGCGCCAGCGGCTGATCGCGGAGCTCCTCGCTCTTACAGGCGACGTACCAATGCCGTGGCAGATGCGCGATCGAGAAGTGACCCACGCCTGGACTCTAGCGCATCTGCACGAACGCCGCTCTTGCGCGGCGAGGCGGGTGTCATCGTCTTCGATGACGGGTCCCGCTCAGGGAGAGTGCCCAAGCGCGCGACGAGTACAGAGGACCAGATAGCCTAAACAAGGCCCATTGCGCCTCCGCTGGTGTGCTAGGTTTCGCCCGAAATGGCCGCTCCCCTCCCCGCCCCCGCCCTCCCTGACGTCGTGTTTTTTCGCGACCAATTCGTGCCGTACGATCAGGCCAAAGTGAGCGTGCTCTGCCACGGCCTCAACTACGGGACCGGCTGCTTCGAAGGCATCCGCGGCTACTGGAACGCGGGCAACAGCGAGATGTACCTGCTCAAGCTCGAGGCCCACTTCGAGCGCATCCATCAATCTGCGCGCATCCTGCACATGCACATCAAGTACTCGGTGCGCGAGCTCTGCGACATCGCGCGCGAGCTGATCCGCCGCAACGACTTCCGCGAGGACGTGTACATCCGCCCGCTCCTGTTCATGGGCGACGAGCGCATCGGCGTGCGACTGCACGGCCTCACCACCGAGTTCACGATGTTCGCGGTCCCGATGGGCGACTACATCAACACCACCGGCATCCGCTGCTCGGTCTCGTCGTGGCGCCGCATCGACGACAACGCCGTGCCGGCCCGCGCAAAGATCACGGGCGCGTACATCAACAGCGCGCTCGCCAAGACCGAGGCCCACAACAAGGGCTTCGACGAGGCGATCTTCCTCAACACCGACGGCCACGTCTCCGAAGGCAGCGCGATGAACCTGTTCATGCTGCGCAACGGCCGCCTGGTGACGCCCGCCGTGAACCACAACATCCTCGAGGGCGTGACCCGCGGCGCGGTCATGACGATCGCGCAGGCCGAGCTGGGCATGCCGGTCGAGGAGCGCTCGATCGATCGCACCGAGCTCTACATCTGCGACGAGCTGTTCCTCTGCGGCACGGGCGCGCAGATCGCGCCCGTCGTCGAGGTGGACAACCGCGCCGTCGGCACCGGCCTGGTCGGCCCGATCACGAAGAACCTGATGAGCGTCTACAACAAGGCGGTCCACGGCGACGACACCAGGTTCACTCACTGGCTTCAACCTGTGTACAAGGTCTAGCTCTTGAGCTTCTTCTCGACGATCCAGCGCCGCACGCGGCCTGCGTCTCCGAACACCGACTGCATCTCGCGCGCGCCGAGGAACACCATATCCACGGGGCGATTTTCGATGTCGACGCGCACCACGAACGCGCGGCCGGCCTCGACGGTGTAGCCGGTCTTGCCCACCACCACGTTCCAGCGATCGGATCGCGCCAGGCGGTTCGAGCAGGTCAACGTCAGCGTGCTCCCGCGCTGATCGATCAGGTCCACCCGCGTCACCAGCCCGGCGCTGCGGATCAGCGCGTTCGAGGCCGCCGCTGCCACCAGCGCCATCAGATCGCGGGCGGTGGACACGTTCCCCGGATCGAGCCCGGCGGGGTCCACGAAGGTCGAGCGCATCATCCCGAGGCCGGTCGCCATCTGGTTCATGCGGTCGACGAACGCGATGCGCTCCAGGCCGCACGAGCGCGCCAGCGCGCAGATCGCGCGGTTGTCGGAGGCCGAGAGCGCGGCGACCAGCAGATCGCGCGCGGGGTAGCTCTTCCCGATCGCGATCCGCGACTTCGAGTACTTGAGGCGATCCTTGTCGAGCTCGTCGATCGTGATCGCCGTGGTGGCGGTCAGCAGCTCGGGCGCGATCTCCGCCAGAACGAGCGCAGAAACGAGCTTCGTCACGCTGGCGATCGGGCGGACCTCGTCCGGGTTCTTGGCGAGCAAGACCTCGCCGGTGTCGGCGAAGCGGACCAGCACGCTCTCGGATCGCAGGTGCGGCAGGCCCGACTTGTCGCGCTCCGGGATCGCTGCGGGGACCGAGGCCAGCAGAACGAGCGCTGCGATCATCATTCGATCGGCGCCAGGGCCGCGGTCAGCGCGCGCAGGCGATCGGCGCCCGGGGCCTCGGGCCAAAGCTCGAGATAACGTTCGTAGTTCGACACCGCCTCGTCGGTCTCACCGGCGCGCGCGTGGAGCAGCGCGAGATGCAGGCGACACGCCGCCGAATCGAGCGCGACGATGCAGCGGCGAAAGCTCTTCTCGGCGCTCACCACGTCACCCATCTCGAGCGCGCGCAGGCCCGCCTGGAGCCCCTTTTTGGCCTTCGTTCGCGCCTTGCGATCGTTGCGCTTCACCGGGGGGTCGGGGATATCCTCCGGCACCTCGATGCTCGCCAGCTCGCGCGCGTTGGGCGCGCTGGGGTCGATGCGCGGGGGTGCGCTCGCGGGGGGCGCGGCGGTCGCACCATTCGCCGCCGTCGCCGGCAAGGGATCGATGCGCTGCCGCCGCCACGCGTCCGCCGCGAGCTCGAACGCCGGGCTGCTGTACCGGAAGTCCTTCACGTGCTCGCGATAGTAGGCTTCGACGGCGCCGTAATCGGCCTTGGCGTAGAGCGCGCGCAGCTCGATGTCGGCCTGATCGGTCGGGCGCGTGGTGATGAGGACGACGATCAACATCACCACCACCGTGGCGAAGCCGAGCAAGATCGGAGTCCGGCGGACCGGATCTTCGAGCATCGACGACAGCGCCGTCAGCGCCCCCGGCGGTCGCGTCGGCGCGCGCGGCACGCGGGTCGGCGTGCGCGGCGTCGAGACGCTGCTCTTCACGCGCGGGACCGGGATGCCCGACGAGACAGTGCGCACCGGCGCCTGATCGGCAGGGCGATCCTGGGAGTCCTCGCCCGCGAGCACCGACAGCGACGTGATCACCGGCTTCGCCGGCTCGGCGCTCATCGGCGGCGCACCCATCGGCGGCGCACCCATCGGCGGCGCACCCATCGGCGGCGGGATGGGCGGCGCGAGCATCGCCCCGGTCGGCTCGTCGAGGGTCGACTCGACCTCGCCCGTGGCGTCGCCGGTCGACACCGGCGCGAAGTCATCGTCGATCAGCTTCGTGCGCGCTTCCGACTCGGATTTTTGTGCACGGATCGCCGCCCCCACCAGCGTCGCGAGCTGCACGCGCGCGTCGTTGTATCCGGGGATCGTCGGGACCGACTCGCGAAGCGCCACCCGCAGCTCGCCCGCGTCGGCGTACCGCTCGGTGACGTCGCGCGCGAGCGCCTTGTGCACGACCCGCGAGAGCGCCGCCGGGAAGCCGGAGACGAGATCCGCGAGCGGCTCGGCGACGTGCTCGAGCGTGGCCTTCATCGCGGCGTTGGGATCGGGCCGCCCGAACAGCGTCTGCAGCGTCGCGCACTCGTGGATGACCGCACCGAGCACGAACACGTCAGCCCGCTCGTCGACCGTCTCGCCCTTCACCTGCTCGGGCGCGAGATAGCCGGGCGTGCCGCGCACGAGCTGCCCGCTGATCGGCGACACCGCGGTGCGCGAGGCCGGGATCGCGAGATCGACCAGGCGCACCCGCCCCTCGGCGTCGATGAGCACGTTGGTCGGCGAGAGGTGCCGGTGCACGAGGCGGATCGCCAGCCCATCGAGCTTGGCGCGGCTGGCGGCGTGGTCGAGCGCTTCGGCCAGAGAGATGCCGATGTACGCCACCATCGCCGACGAGAGCGGTGTGCGGCGCGCGGTCTGCCGGGCGATGAGCGCGGCCAGGGATACGCTCGGCTCCACCAGCTCGGTGGCGATGTAGAGCCCGTTTTTGCTCTCCCCGAAGTCGATGATGCGGACGATGGTCGGGTGTTCGAGGCTCTGCGCAGCCTGTAATTCGTGGCGAAAAGAGGCCAGGGGACTGCGGTCGGCGTCGCGGATCAGCTTGAGCGCGATGCGCTCGCCGCCGTCGATGGCGTGCGCCGTCCACACCTCGGTCCCGCCGCTGCCGCCCAGCCGGTTCTCCAGCACGTACGGGAGCTCGGAGCCCTGTTCTCCGTGGGGAGACGCCTCCATCCGGCGCGGATCCTCGCACGGCAAGCGTTGCTGCGCCACGAATCCGCCGCTCCCCCGGAGTCGTGGCATCATGGGATCGCATGCGCGGGATCCTCTTCGTCGCGCTGATCGCGAGCTGCAGCGACGCGCAGGTCGCGACGCTCGTCCCCCCGGATGGCTTCGACACGACTCTGGTGGTGAAGGGTGGGCGCGTCCGTACCGGCGATCCGATCCGGTTCGACGACGATGGCGAGCCGGTGACCGTGCTGTTCTACGCCCGATCCCTCGAAGCGATGGCCCTCGAGGTCGGCGCGAACGACGATCTCGTGCTGGCCTCCGATGCCGAGGATTCCTGGCCCTTGCCCGCGACCGAGCGCGCCGCGCGCTACGATCCGGCCTCCCGCGCGTTCGTCGCGGTCGATGATCTCGTGACCCTGGCTGCCGAGACCGCGGCGCTGCGCGTGCCGAGCGCGCCGTGCGGCAAGCTCGAGCGGCTGGGCGCCGCCAGGATCAATCCCCCGACCACCAACGTCCTGACGATGGCCTCGATCGGCGCCACGTCGATGCTCACCAGCGTCTTCCCGCCGCGCCTGATCCGGGTCGACGACGACGGGTCGCGCGACCTGTCCCTCGGCTTCATGACCGAGCCCGACGCCTCGATCCTGGTGTTCGACGACGGCCCCACGTTCCTCGTCGTCTACCTCTCGAGCAGCGCCACGAAGACCCTGCGTTTGGCGACCGACGGGACGATCACGCCGCTCACCTCCGCGCCCGCCAGCCCGGTCCGCGTCGACACCACCGCGCACTGGCCCGGTGATCCGAGCATCTACGGCCGAGATACCGTGGGTCGCACCGTGATGCGCCTCGACCCCGCCAGAGGACAGTGGCGCGTCCTCCAGAGCTTCCCGATGACGGATGAAGCGGGCTGCGGCAACCTCGCCACGTATCAGCTCTTCGCGCTCGATGGTGCGGAGAGCGGGGTCGTGGGCTTCGCGCACTCGCCGCCGTTTCGCTTCATGGACCGGAGCGTCGGACTGCCGCGGCCGATCGTCTCGGGCCTCGACCTGCCTCCACCGTGTCAAAGCGCGTACGGCGCCTTCCCGAGCGGCGCGGAGCTCGTGCTCTACGCGATCGGCGCGAACGCGCTGGGTGGCATCGACCTGCGCATGGCCTGGCGAGAGAGCCCGAACGATCCCTGGAAAGACGACGGTTTCCCTGCAGACTTGTACGGAATCACGACGCGCAAGAAGTGGGTGCTGGGGATCGACGACCAAGCCGACGACGTCGCCCTCCTCACGCATTCGACGCTCCGACCGGAGCAGGCACCCCGCATCTGCGCGCACCTCGGCCTCGCCGAAGTCCGTCTGATGGCGTTCGACGGCGAAGAGGGTTTCGTCGCGATCCAGGACGACCCCACCACACCGATGGCCGTTGCACACTTTCGTGTGCGCGATGAGTAGCTCGACACGACGAAAGGTCGGCATCGCCGCGGCGCTCGCCTGCGCCTGTGCGCCGATCGCCGATGTCGCGGTCGACGTGCCCGCCGGCGCGCTCGTCACGGTGTTCGTCATCTTCGACGCCTTCGGTACGGTGACCGCGGTCGAGGGCTACGCAGCCAACGAGACCGTGTCGCGATCGAGCCTGGGAGGCTCGGTCACCGCAGTGCTCCAGTACGATCGCAGCTTCGAGGCGATGGGCATCCGGCGGGAGGGCGCGCAGGTGATCTGGACCGCCGAGCGCGACGAGGACGTCAGCACGCCGCTCGAGATGCCCGTCCAGTGGATCGAGATCGCCAGCGGCGCGCAGCAGATCCTCCCGCTCGAGCCCGCGGCGTTCACCGCGCGCTTCGTCGGCGTCGGCATCCCGCGCGCGCCCTGCCTCAAGCTCGATCCGCAGCGGACCACCACCCAGCACCTGTTCCGCGACACCGGGCCGATCAGCTTCGTCGCTCCGCTCGGCGAAGGGCGGGTGGTGGTCGGCACGCAGGCGAACGAGCCGGTCACGACGTTCGCGTCGGTGAACCTGCTGACCGACGACACTGTGACCACGCTCGTGGTGAGCTCGACGCGCACCACGCCGCGCGGTTTCGTGCTCGAAAACGGGCACGTCTGGTACGCGTTCTACAGCGGACCGGAGCCGAGCCCGCTCCAGCTCTGCGAGCTGACGCCCGAGGCGCCCACCACGCCGCGCTGCGCACCGACCACGCGAGGGGACGGAGCACTCACCACCTTGACCGTCTCGCAGATCGTCGGTCAGCTCGTCGACGGCCACATGGAGGCGCTCATGCTGACGATCGACGGCGCGCTCTGGTACCACCGCGAGGGCGAGCCCTGGCAGCGGATCGAGGCGCCCGCGGAGGTCGCCGATTGCAACGTCGGCTTCCCGGCGCTGGCGCTCGCATACACCGGGGAGCGGGAGGCCGTGGTCGGCTTCAAGAACGGCCCGATCCAGCGCCTGAAGCTGGGACCCGAGGGTCTGATCGCGCGCGAGGAGCTGTTCGAGCGCGACGATTTCGGTGGCCTGCAGTGCCGCAGCGCCTACGCGCGATTCGCCGACGGAAGCGAGGTCGTGCTCCTGAAGCGCGCGGGCGGCCTCGTGGGGAGCCAGGTCGAGGGCCGCTGGCGCCGCGATCGCGAAGGTCCCTGGCTCCAGCTCCCGATCGGCGGCGGCCTCTCGACGCACGCGCTCGAGCCGTACGCGGGGCAGCTCATCGCCAGCGGATCGGCCTTCGACGTGCGGGTCATCGATCGCGACCCCACGCGCCCCGAGCTGCCGCCGCGCTTCTGTCCACCGTACGTCGTGGGCAGCGAGGTCATCCAGATCGCGCCGGCCGGCGCGCGCCTGTACTTCGGCTCGGAGACCCGGGCAGGCGGGCTCGTCTCCTGGACCGAGCCGCTCTGATCAGAGCGTCAGATCGAGCTCGCGGACCAGCACCTCGAGCCCGAGGCCGACGTTCAGCGCCCACGCCGCCTGGAGATGCGCAAAATTGCGCTCCCCGCGCGCCACCACCGCGCGCAGCTCGGCGAGGCGCGCGCGATCGAGGAGCCGCGGCTCGTCGAGTCGCGCGTCGACGAACGCGGGCCGCGAAGGTCCAAAGAGCCACGAAGCGACCGGCGCGATGAACGCTCGCTTCTTGCGCGCGCGGATCGCCTCCGGGATTTGACCCACCATCGCGCCACGCAGGAGCCGCTTCTCCTTCATGCCACGCAACAAGTAGCTGGCCGGCACCGCCGCGGTCTTCTCGGCGAGCCGGTGATCGAGGAACGGCGGCCGCACCTCGATGCCGTGCGCCATGCTCAGCCGATCGCCGAGCGGCAGCACCCAGCCGTCGAGCCGCGTGCGCTGCTCGAACGCGAGCTCGCGCTGCAGAGGATCGGTGATCGTCGCGAGATCGAGCCCCGGCACCGACTCGGGCATCTCGAGCGATCTTCCGAGCAGCGGCGTCGCGGCGTCGCCGAGCAGCCACCACTGCTCGACCCACGGCGGCACCACGCCGTAGCGCTTTTCCAGCGCCTTCTCGTGCCCCCACCAGCGATCGAGCGACCGACTCAGCTCGGGCTGGCGGTTCTTCAGCGCATAACGCGTCGCCAGGCGGCGCAGGCCCATCCACTGCCCGATCGGCGTGCGCCGCAGCTTGGACAGCCGAAAGACGCCATAACCCGCGAACGTCTCGTCCGCGCCCTCGCCCGAGAGCACGACCTTGAGGCCGTCCTCTTTCACGGCGCGCGCGAGCCGGTACAGACAGAACGCGACGGTGTGCACCTGCGGCGACTCCATCGCGCGGATCGTGCCCACGTAGTCGGCCTCGGTGATGCCTTCGAGCGGGACTTCCTGGTGGCGCGAGCCGATCGCCGCGGCCGCGATGCGCGAGTGCTCCGACTCGTCGAAGCCCTTCTCGGGGCCAGGAAACACCAGCGAATACGTGCGCAGCTGCCCGCTCCCGAGCGCCTTTGCGCGCGCGGCGACGCTCACCGAGTCGAGGCCGCCCGACAGATAGCTGCCCACCTCGACGTCGGCCATCAGGTGCGCCTTCACGACGTCGTCGAAGGTCTGCCGCACCTCCTCGACCGCGTCGTCGTAGCGGGTGCGCTTCGCGAGGGCTGTCTCACCGCGACGCCCGTACGGCATGTGCCAGTACTGCGTCGTGCTGGTCTGGCTCTTCGTCAGCGTCATCTGCATCGCCGGCGGCAGCGCGCGCACGCCTTCGACGATCGATCGCGGCGGCATCGGATAGCCCGCGGTGAGCACGTCGAGCAGCGCGCGCTGATCGATCTTGCGCTCGATCTTCCCGGTCGCGAGCAGCGCCTTCACCTCGCTCGCGAACATCCAGAGGCCGTCCTTTTGCGCGAGATACAGCGGCTTCATGCCGAAGCGATCGCGCCCCAGCACGAGCCGCTCCTCTCTTCGATCCCACACCGCGAACGCGAACATCCCGCTCAGGTGCGGCGCGATGTCGGGCCCGCTCTCGGCGTAGAGCTGCGGCACCACCTCGCTGTCGCTGTACGTCGCGAAGCGGCGCCCGGCCTTTTCGAGGCGCTGGCGGGTCTCCTTGTGATCGTAGATCTCGCCGTTCACGACCGCGACTACCCGCCCCTCGTCGGCGGTGATCGGCATGTGCCCGCCCTGGACGTCGACGATGGCGAGGCGGGTCGACGCGAGGCCGCAGTGCGGTGACACGAACGTGCCGCGGTCGTCCGGCCCGCGGTGGTCGAGCGCCTTGATCATGCGCTCGAGCATCTCCTTGCCCAGGTCGGGGTCGATCCCGCCCGCGGCGAAGTAACCGGCGATGCCGCACATCCGGGCCTCTGGATACCATCGGCCCGAACCTTGCGAAACAAGGGCGAATGCCCCGCGCCCGTCAGGAAACGATCACCTTCGTCGAGGCATCACTCGGGGCGGGATCGCACGCTCGAAAGTATGATTTTTCGTCGCCCGAGCCCTGGCGGGGCGCACCCGCCGCGCACGCGACGCTGGAGATCGCCTGGATCGACCGCGGATCCGCGGTCTACGTGCTCGAGGGCGTCACCCACGAGGTCACCGCCGGGCAGGTCATCGTGGTGCCGGCGGGGGCCGAGCACGTCACCGAGCTCCGGCCCGGTACGCAGGCAGGATCTGCACACCTGGCGATGAGCACCGTCGCCGAGCTGGAGGAGGCGGTCGGGGGGCGCTCGACGCCCGAGGTCGGTCTTTTGACCGACCCCACCAAGGTCTGCACGCTCGCCCGCTGGATCCTGGCGGAGAGCTGCGGGCGCGCGCCGGGGCGACATCTGGCCGTGGACGCCATGGTCGAGGCGCTGCTGATCGAGGTCATCCGTGCGGCGCCGCCCGCGCGCGAGACCACCAGCCGGGATCCGCGGGTGCGCAAGGCGATCGAGCTGATCGAGGCGCGCTACGCCGACACGCTGAGCATCGACGAGATGGCGGCCGCGGCGCGCATGAGCCGATTCCACTTCAGCCGCCGCTTCCGCGAGGTCACCGGAAAGAGCCCGTACCAGTTCCTCATCGCGACCCGCGTGGCGCGCGCGAAGGAGATCTTGCGCAGCAAGAAGGGCGGCGTGACCGAGGCGGCGCTGGAGGTCGGATTCCACGATCTCGGCCGCTTCGCCGCGGCGTTTCGCCGGGAGGTCGGCTGCGCGCCGTCGGCGTTCGTCGAGGCCGCATAGAGCACGTTCCGCGGGACGGTCAGCACGATCCGCGGAGCGACCTGCGCATCGAAAAGCGCAGGGTCTGGAGCATGAGACGACTCACCTGCCTGATCGCGATCGCGACCGCGTGCGGGACCGAAGCGCCGCCGATGATCACGCCCCCCATGCCCTCCGCAACACCGTCGCCGAGCGCGACGCCGATGCCGATGGCCGGCTTCACGCCCGATGCGCACGCCGACGGTATGCCGGCGATCTGGATCGAGGCGGCGATCATCGACGGCCGCGTCCACGCCGAGCTGCGCGGCGCCCACCTCGGACCGGTGTTCGGCCTGGCGATCGACCTCGCCTTCGATCCGACCCATCTCGCGCTCGCCACCGCCACCAGCACGCTCGCCCCGCTCGGCGTCGCCGAGGCCGCCTACGTGGAGACGCGCGTCGACGGCCGGGTCCGCTTCGGCGGCGCCCGCCGCGGCCCCGCTGCCGGTGCACTGATCATCGATGAACCGACGACGCTCGCGCGCTACGCGCTCACCGCGTCGCGCGACGCCGAGACCCGCCTCGAGGTCTCGCAGGTCGTCTTGCGCCGCCCCGACGGCAGCTTCGTCACCGCGACCCGCGCCGGCGGCGCCCTGCGGAGCGTGCAATGAGAAACGTAGCGCTCCTCCTCGCCCTCGTCTCCGCCCCCGCCAGCGCGCAGAACCTCGATCTGTTGCACCAGGTCATCGACATCGATCTCACCGCCGCGCCGGTCACCACCGTGCACCTGGTGATCGACCTCGAGATCCTCGGTCCGAGCACCACGCTCGATCTCCTCATCCCGCCCGGCACCATCAGCGAGCTGCTCGTCGATGGCGTCGTCACGGCCGCGCGGCCCCACCCGCAAGGTCCGTCGCTCGCCATCCAGGTCCCTTTCGCTTCTGAAAAACAGGCCGGAGAGCGGGTGCGGGTCGAGATGACGTCGAGCGGTGCGATCAGCTGCCGGCGCGCCGGATCCACCGAGTGCTTCCGGACCGCCATGCTCACGGTGTTCCCGCCGGCAGCGCCCGCGGCCGCGTGGCACGCGCTCAACCTGTGGTGGAGCGACGCGTTCACCGCCGAGGTCCAGGTGCGCGTGCCCGCCGGCCAGAAGGTCATCACCGGTCAGGGTGAGCCGCGCTCGGTCACGGCGCTGGCCGACGGCACCGAGCGCTGGGTCTTCGACGCCAGCACCGCGGTGGTCGGGCTCGAGCTGGTCGCCGGCGCGTTCGAGAAGATCGACGCCCCGAACGCCGCGCGCGCCAGCGCCTACTATCTCCCGGGCGCGGTCGACACGGCCAAGCTCGCGCAGGCCGTCGACCTCGCGGCGTCGCTGCTCCCGGTCTACGATCGCCTCTTCGGTGCAGCGCCGATCGATCGCGTACGGCTGATCGCGGTCCCGCGCGGCCTGCCTTTCGGGGGCATCGGCCTGCTCGGCACGGTGCTCTTTGGAGACTATGTCTTCGGCGAGCTGGACTATCTGTTGGTGCAGGGGACGGCCCACGAGCTGGCGCATACCTGGTGGGGCAACATGACCGGCGCTGGAGACTCCGCGGAAGCTGGGTTCTTCAACGAGTCGTTCGCCGAATACTCCGCCTGGCGCGGCCTCGGTGAGCTCCAGGGACCGGCCGTGCGCACCGGCGGCGTGCGCATGAACGCGGTCTGGTACATGTATCGGCGCCCCGAAGATCGCGACATCGCGATCCTCGATCCGGCGATCGAGGACTCCGATCTCTTCGTCTGGGTGACCTACCACAAGGCGTCCGTCGCCCTGCGCGCGCTCGAGACGCGCACCGGCACCGCGGCCTTCGATCGCGTCTTGAAGCGGATGGTGCAGCTCGGGGTCAGCAACGTCACCAGCGATCGTTTCATCACCGCGCTCTCCGAGGAATCGGGGCGCGATCTCTCGGCCGAGGCCGGCGGCTGGCTGCGCGGCGTCGGCTTCCCGCACCTGACCGCCAGCGCGGAGATCATCGGGAGCGAGGTGGTCGTCCGCGTGAGCAATGACGGCGCGCAGACGATGCTCCTGCCGGTGCGGCTCACCGACGCGAGCGGGCGGACCACCGAGGGGACCGTCGACATCGCCGCGGGCACCGTCGAGGCGCGCATCGCGTTCACCGGGGCACGGCCGGTGCTCGTCGAGCTCGATCCCACGTGGACCGCGCCCCGCGAGATCATTCCGGAGGTGGTGGGCGACGTGACGTTCGATGGCGAGGTCGACGCGCTCGATCTCATCGAGGTCGCGCTGCGCCACGGCGGCGACCTGGCCACCGAGCGCAGGAAGGACGGCGGCTACGATCCGCTCTACGACATCGACGGCGACCGGCGCATCGGAGGCGCGGATCTCGCGGCGATCAGCCTGCGTTGAACCGGAGGCGCCCGGCGAGGTAGGTTGTCCGTCCGCATGGACAGCTTTTGAAACGGGCGGCGATCCTCATCGCGCTCTGCGCGTGCTCGGAGCAGGGAATCGACGGGCCGGACGCCGCGGTCGTCGCCTTCGCCGATGCCGCGGTGGTGACGGCTTCGGACGCCGCCCCCTCCCCCTCTCCCGACGCCGCCGCCGTTCTCCCGGACGCGCGCGTGGTGGTGCAGCGCCCGCGCTGCCGCACCACCACGATCGCCTCCCCTCCCCTCGTCCCGCAGCCCGGCGAGCTCTTCCTCGCGCACATCGGGCTCGGCGGCCTCTCGCTCGGCGAGGCCACGCTCGCGCAGCTCCCGGATGGGCGCCGCCTGCTCATCGACATCGGCAACGACGCGCACGCCGACGAGGTGCTCGGGGCGATCGACGCGCTGCTCGGCCGGCGCGACATCGATCTCGTCGTGCTCACGCACCACCACGCCGATCACGAGGACGCGCTCGACAAGCTCCTCCCCGATCTGACGATCGGCACGCTGATCCACCGCGGCCTGAGCGATCTCACCCCCGCCGCGAACGACGCCAACATGGCAGAGATCTGCGC
>Ga0105047_10004303_pt1 | contig 24837 bp, 23 predicted proteins | sample MAT04_FD_78384 | JGI IMG/M metagenome (GOLD analysis project Ga0105047, IMG submission 78384) | Freshwater microbial communities from Lake Fryxell liftoff mats and glacier meltwater in Antarctica - MAT-04 (megahit assembly) | ecosystem: Environmental > Aquatic > Freshwater > Ice > Liftoff...
CCGACCGGCGCAAGACCTACTGCCTGTACGAGGCGCCCTCGTCCGACGCGATCCGTCGCGCCGCAGCGCGCGCCGGGCTCCCGGCCGACGTCATCGTCGAGGTCACCGACACCGTGCACGCCGACGGCTCCCTCGTCCCGCTCTGAGCCCTGCCTCCAGACCCCTGCTCACCGCCCGACCAGCAGCCCCTGAGCCGCCGCATACATCGCCGCCTGCGTGCGGTTCCCCGAGCCGGTCTTGGCCAGGATGCTGCGGACGTGGTTGGCCGCCGTGCTCTCGCTGATGACCAGGCGCCCGGCGATCTCGCGGTTGAGCAGGCCCTCGGCCAGCAGTGCCAGGACCTCGACCTCCCGAGCGGTGAGCCCGCAGCCGAACAGCGCCGCGCCGACGCGTCCGGGAGCGGTGGGCTCCCGGCGGCCGGGTGCCTCCTCCAGCCGGCGCAGCACCCGCGTCAGCCCGTGGGGCTCGGCCAGCGCCCTGGCCCGCGCAGCCGGTTCCTCGACCAGGCGCCGGTCCGCGCCGCTGCGGAGCCGGTGCACCGCCTGGCGGGCCAGGGTCTCGGCCTGGTGCAGCGTGGCGCCCGTCCGGGTGTCGACCTCAAGGGCCGAGGCGAACCACGCCTCGGGGGTCCCCTCGCCGAGCAGCGCGTCCAGCTCGCCGAGGTAGCGGTCCGCGCAGCCGAACAGCGCCACGAACTGGCCGGCGACCAGGTTCAAGCCGGTGTAGTCCCCCATCAGCGGGCGCAGCCGCCGGGCTGCGGGCACGTCCTCGAGCCACAGCGCCGCCTCGACGAGGAAGACGAGCACCGACGGCCACTGCGCGGAGTCACGGTGGCGGGGCAGTCCCTCGTCGAGCAGCTCGTGCAGCAGCCTGCGGGCCGGCTCCGCGAGCTCCAGCTCGGTGTAGAGCGCCAGTAGCCCGGGTGCCCAGTGGTCGGCCGGGTCCTCCGCGCCCGTGATCAGCGCACGGACCGGTTCCAGCCCTCCCCTCTCGCGACGCACCATGAAGCTCTGCACGCCGTACGGCCCCTCGGTGCCGTCGGTCCCGAAGGACTCCCCCAGCTCCAGCAGCGCGGCGCACGTCCGGTCCGCGGCGACGAGGTCCCCGCTCACGAAGTGCCGTCCGTACGCCACGCAGCCGGCCATGTAGTCGAAGAAGGCCTGGCCCGTGGCGTGCGCGGTCAGCACGAGGTCGTCGTACGCGGCAGCCAGCTCCTCCGGCTGTCCCTGCAGGTAGGAGATGACGCCCCGGTAGTAGGCGGCGGGCCCGAGGTGACCCAGATCCCGGGTCCGGTGCGCAAGCGCCGACAGCTCGCCCGCGCGCTCCAGCTTGCCGGGCGCGTCCTGCGGGTGCAGGCCGTTCCACAGGCTGGCCTGCAGGGCGTGCGCGAGCAGGCCGTCCTCGCCCAGCGCCCGCGCCAGCACGATCGCCCGGCGGCCGAGGATCCCGGCCGGCTCGGTGGCGCCGGTGAAGGCCAGCCCCCGACCCAGGCTGGCCAACGCGCGGACGTAGACGGGGTCCGCCGGGTCGTGCTCGACCTGCTGCAGCGCAGCCCGCAGCAGCTCCACCGCACGGTGGCCCGGCAGACCGGGCCGCCACGACGCCGCCTCGTAGCCGACCGCGGCCAGGAGCCGGTGCCGCGGGCTGCCCGTCGTGGCCACCAGCTCGTCGAGCTCGCGAGCACGGGCGAAGTCGCCGCCGAGCAGGTGGCTGCGCGCCGCGGACAGGCGGAGCTCCTCGGCCTGCTCCGCGTCACCGGAGAGCCCCATGGCCCGCGTCAGCAGCGTCGCGGCTTCCTCGTGGGCCAGGCTCCGATCGGCCTGGCCGGCCGCCTCGACGAGGTAGCGGATCGCCTTGGCCTCGCAGCCCCGCCCGTGGGCGTTCGCGAAGTGGTGGGCCAGCTGCTGCACCTGCCGGGCCGACCTCGGCTCCGCCCGCTCCATGGCCTCACCCACCCGGGCGTGCTCGACGGCCCGGCGGGAGGGGGGCACCAGATCCAGCACGGCCTGCCTGGCGAGCGCGTGCAGGAACCGGAACGCGCTCTGCCCTGGTCCGTGAACGGGCTCCAGCAGACCGGTGTCGACCCCCGTGTCGAGGGCTGCCAGCGTCGTGTCCTGGCTCCACGTCGACACCGTCAGCAGCGCCGCCACCTCGACGTCGCCGCCCATGACGGCGGCCAGCTCCAGCGTCTGGCGCTCCGGCTCGGTCAGGCGATCCAGGCGGTTCTGGATCGTGTCGCGGACCGACGCCGGGGCCTGCGGGTCGGCGGCCTGCAGCACCCGGAGGCCGCCGCGGGCCAGCAGATCCCGCCAGAGCTCCCTGAGGAAGAACGGGTTCCCGCCGGTCTGGTCGCGCAGGACGGTGGCAGAGGTGCGGGCCCGTGCGGCAGGAACCCCTGCCTGCTCGACGAGGAAGTCGGTGATGTCCTCGGTGTCGAGCCCGGCGAGGTCGAGCCGCCGGACCCCGTCCAGCCGGTACAGCTGGGCGATCGCGTGCACCAGCTGATCCGACCGGTCCGGAGCCGTGGTCCGGTGGGTGGCGAGGACCAGCAGTCGCGCGTCCGCGGTCCGCTCCACCACGTGCGAGAGCAGCTGCAGACCGGCGGGGCCGGCCCAGTGCAGGTCCTCCAGCGCCAGCACCAGCGGACCGCGCTCGGCGAGGGCGCAGCAGGCCTGCGCCACCGCGTCGTACAGCTCGCGGCGGTGCTCGCGCTCGGCGGGAACCTGCGCGCCGGTCGAGGCGCCCCGCCCCGCCACGATCGCGAGCCGGTCCAGCAGTCGGGCGGTCACGGACCCCTCGGCGCCGTCCTCGAGCAGCCCGAGCATCGTCTCCACTGGCTCGACCATCGGCTGGTAGGGCATCCCGAACTCCGGAACGCACGTCCCAAGCAGAACCCCGGCGCTCTGAGCGTGCAAGGCCGACGCCACCTCGGCGAGCAGCCGTGACTTGCCGGCTCCGGGTTCCCCGCCGAGGAAGACGACCTGTCTCGCCCCGTCGCGGGCAGCCGACCACGCCTGCTCCAGCGCCTCCAGCTCGCGCCGACGGCCGAGGAAAGCCTGGTGCGCCGTCCGCGTCCAGCGCACCGGCATCGGAGGAGGCTCCCACCCGGCCACCTGCTCGACCCTAGGCCGAGCGGCCCGGGGTGTCGATGAGCAGAACTGCCTACGCCCGTCTCAGGCCCGAAGTCAGGCAGTTCGGGTCATGCGCTCGAGGTCGCCCGTCCCTAGCGTCGTCGACGTTCCCCTGGACCCCCGGGGGGACAGAGACCACCTGGAGGCCGCATGACCATCACAGCACCTCGAGCGCTGCGCGACCGGGTCCTCGGGCCGGTCATCACTCCGACCGACGCCGCCTACGAACAGGCCCGTCGCGTCTACAACGCCATGGTCGACCGACGTCCCGCTGCCGTCGTGCAGTGCGCGGGAGTCGAGGACGTCGCCCAGGTCGTGCGCTATGCCCGGGAGACCGGCAGCCCCCTGGCCGTGCGCGGCGGCGGGCACAGCGTGCCCGGCTTCGGCACCGGGGACGACGCCGTGGTCGCCGACCTGTCCGGCATGACCGGAGTGGTCGTCGACCCCAGGACGCGCACCGCCCGGGCGGGCGGCGGCGCCACGTGGGGCCAGTTCAACGACGCCACCGCGCCGTACGACCTGGCCACCACCGGCGGCATCATCTCCACCACCGGCGTCGCCGGTCTGACGCTCGGCGGCGGCATCGGCTACCTCGCGCGCGGCTACGGCCTCTCGTGCGACAACCTGCTCTCGGCGCAGGTCGTCACCGCCGACGGCGAGGTCGTGACCGCCGACGCCGAGCACCACCCCGACCTGTACTGGGCGCTGCGCGGCGGGGGCGGGAACTTCGGCGTCGCCACCGAGCTCACCTTCCGCCTGCACCCGGTGGGCGACATCCTCGGCGGCCCGATGTTCTTCGAGCTCTCCGCCGCGGCTGACATCTTGGCGCTCTTCCGCGACCTCATCGCCGATGCCCCCCGCGAGTACGGCGGCTTCCCGGCCTTCCAGATCGCCCCGCCGCTGCCCTTCGTGCCGGAGGACCGGGTCGGTGACACCTTCCTGGCCGTCATCTCCTGCTGGACCGGGTCGGTGGCCGAGGGCGAGCGCCTCGTCCAGCGCTTCCGCGACGTTGCCTCGCCCGTGGCCGAGCACGTCGGCGTGATGCCGTACGCGGCGCTCAACGCGGCTTTCGACCCGCTCGTCCCACCCGGGCTCCAGCACTACTGGAAGGCGGCGTTCGTCCGCGACCTGTCCGACGGCGCCATCGCCGCGCACGTCGAGCACGGCGCGAAGGTCCCGGTCGTCAACTCGACGATGCACCTCTACCCGATCAACGGCGCCTGCCACGACGTGGCCCCTGACGCCACCGCGTTCGGCCACCGGGACGCCTCCTTCGCCGCCGTGATCGCCGGCATGTGGCCGGACCCGGCGCAGAACAACGCGAACACCGCCTGGGTGAAGGACTACTACGCGGCCGTGGCGCCGCACTCCGAGGCCGGGGGCTACACCAACTTCGCCTCCGCCGACGACCAGCTGCGGGTGGCCGAGAACTACGGCGCCAACTACCCGCGCCTGCGCGAGGTCAAGCGGCGCTACGACCCCGACAACCTGTTCCACCTCAACCAGAACATCGTCCCGTGAGCCTAGGAGGAACCATGCGACGAGGACGTGTCACCGCGCTGGGGGCGGTCGCCATCAGCATCCCGCTGATCGCTGCCTCGGCGGTGCTGCCCGCATCGGCAGAACCGGCGCAACCACCGCCTATCGCGGTCGACCTGCTGACGTCCAGGGGGGTCTTCACCGACCAGGTGTCGCTCAAGGTCAAGAACAAGGTCGAGGGCCGCGGCACCGAGGTCGCCCAGCTCCGAGACGCCTCGCGCATCGTCGTAGCCGAGATCACCGTCCAGCCCGGCGCGCGGTTCCCCCTTCACACCCATGCCGGACCGGTCTTCGTCAACGTCATCGAGGGCGAGCTGACCTACGTCGACCCCCACAGGTGCCAGGAGCGCGTCTACGAGGAGGGGACGGCCTTCGTCGACATGGGCGCGGACGTCCACAGCGCGTACGGGTCGAGCAGTGAGCAGACCGTCCTGATCGCCACCTTCTTCGGCGCCTCCGAAGACGGTCCCCTGACCATCCCCGAAGGGGTCCAGACCCCCACCAGCTGTCCGAGCTGACCACCCACCCAGGAGGAACCATGCGCACCATCGACCGCACCGACCTGCCCATCGCCATCGAGGGGGACGGGGTGGAGTTCAGGACCGACCATGCCGGCGACCGCTCGGTCGCCTGGGTCAGGCTGCCCGCCGGCGCCGATCTGCGACCCGGGCTGGTCGGGCTGCCCGACGACCTCTGCCAGTGCCCGCACTGGGGCTACATGATCTCCGGCCGGCTGGTCATGCACGGCAAGGACGGTGACCAGACCTACGAGGCAGGTCAGGCCTTCTACTGGGGTCCCGGCCACGCCCCCGAGGCGCTCGAGGACTGCGAGTACGTCGACTTCTCCCCCACGGACGAGCTGGAGCAGGTCGTCAAGCACCTCCAGTCCGGCGGTCCGGGCTGACCGCTGGACGGGAAGGCCCGCGGGCCGTGCGCGTTGCAGCAGGGGTGACCTCCGTCCCGCTGTCTGTCCTTGACCTGTCCCCCGTCCCGTCGGGCGGCTCAAGCCGCCAGGCCCTCGCCGACACCGTCTCCCTCGCCCAGGAGGTGGAACGCCTGGGCTACCGGCGGTTCTGGGTGGCGGAGCACCACGGCATGCCGGGCGTCGCCAGCAGCGCGCCCGCCGTGCTCATCGGGGCGATCGCCGCGGCGACCGAGCGGATCCGGGTCGGCTCGGGCGGCGTGATGCTGCCCAACCACGCGCCGCTGGTCGTCGCCGAGCAGTTCGGCACCCTCGAGGCGCTGCACCCGGGCCGCATCGACCTGGGCCTGGGGCGGGCCCCCGGCACCGACCCGGCGACCGCCTCAGCGCTGCGCCGCGGGGCGTCGGCTGAGGAGTTCCCGCACGAGCTCCTGGCGCTGCGGTCGTTCTTCGACGGGCGCTGGCAGGAGGGCCACCCGTGGGCCGGCCTGCACGCGGTGCCTGCGCTCGGCAACGGTCCCGCGCTGTGGCTGCTCGGCTCGAGCGGCTACAGCGCGCAGGTCGCCGGCATGCTCGGCCTCCCGTTCGCCTTCGCGCACCACTTCGCGCCGCAGGGGACGCTGGCGGCGCTCGACCTCTACCGCTCGACGTTCCGCCCGTCGGAGGTCCTCGACGCGCCGTACGCGATGGTCTGCGCCTCCGTCGTCCTGGCCGACGACGACGCGCGGGCCCGAGAGCTCGCGATGCCCGGCGCCCTGTCGTTCCTGCGACTGCGCAGCGGCCGGCCCGGGGTGCTGCCCTCTCCCGAGGAGGCTGCGGGCTACCCGTACTCACCCCAGGAGCAGGCCTTCGTCGACGACCGGATCGGCCAGCAGGCCGTCGGCGGCCCGGCGACCGTGCTGCGCCACCTCGAGGACCTCGTCGCGGCGACCGACGCCGACGAGCTCATGGTCACCACGATGGTGCACGACCCGCAGGACCGGGTGCGGTCGTTCCGGCTGCTGTCCCAGCTCCAGCTCGCCGCCGCCTGAGGCGTCCGCCGCGGGAGCGCCGGGCCGGATCGCGACCGGGCCTCCCCCCGACCCACCGCCCGCAGGATGGGAGTCTGCGGGGATGGTGGACGACGGGGTCGAGCGGCTGCGCCGGTGGCGGGACGAGCAGCGCGGCGTCCCGCCGGCCGTCGGGCGACTCGGCGCCGAGCTGGTCTCGGTGGCTCGCGGGACCACCCGGGTGTGCCTGCCGCTGGTGCCCGAGCTGCTGCTGCCGGACGGCGGCCCGAGCGGCGCGGTCACCGCGCTGCTCGCCGACATCGCGCTCACGACGTCCGTGATCGCCTCGCTTCCGGACCTGCGCGGTGTCACGACGATCTCCGTGACCGTCGACCACCACGGCCTTCCCCCGCCGGCCGGGGCGATGACCTCGACGTGCACCGCCTCCCGCTATGACGGCGAGGGCCCGCAGCACGCGGCCGGTGTCCTGCACGACGACACGGGCCGACTGGTCGCGACCGTCTCCGGCTGGTTCCTGGCCGCCCCCGCCGAGGCCCTGGCCGTCGACCGGGTCGGCCTCGTCCTCGAGCCGCCGGCCGACCACCTGCTCGACCTGCTCCGGATCGATGACGGACCCGCCTTCGACCTCGTCGTCCGCGACGCCCTGTCGAACGCGCTGGGCAGCCTGCACGGCGGGATAGGCGCGCTGGCCACGCAGCTGGCGGCGACGGCAGCGCTGTCCGCCGGCGCCGTCCCGCTCAGCTCCGCCTTCTCCTACCTGCGACCGACACCGCGCGACGGCGCGGTGCGCGTCGAGGGCCAGGTCGTGCGCCAGGGCCGGCGCACCGGCGTCGCCGGCTCGACCATGGTCGGGCCCGACGGCCGCGCAGTGGTCACCTCGACCCAGGTCGCGGTGATGCCGTGAGCCACGACGCCGAGCACTGGGACGCCCGCTACGCCGACGCCTCCCGGCCCTGGCTGACCGCCCCCAGCAGCACCGTGGTCCGAGCCGTCGACGACCTGGAGCCCGGCCGGGCCCTGGATCTCGCCACCGGTACGGGCCGGCACGCCCTGTGGCTGCACTCCCTGGGCTGGCAGGTCACGGCCGTGGACTTCTCCGAGGTGGGCGTCGCACAGGGTCGGGCGCAGTTGCAGCAGGTCGAGTGGGTCGTCGCGGACATCGCGGGGTGGGCGCCGACATCGACGTACGACCTGGTGCTCGTCGCCTACGTCCAGCTGGGAGTGGCGGGCCTGCGCCGGGTCGGTCGGTGGGTAGCGCCCGGTGGACGGCTGGTCGTCGTCGGCCACGCGCTGCGCAACCGCACCGAAGGGGTCCACGGTCCACGGGATCCGGCTCGGCTGCACACCGAGCAGGGCCTGCGCGAGGGCGCCGGCGACCTGGTCGTGGAGCGGCTGGAGGAGGTGCTGTGTCCCGACGAAGGCGGGACCGCCATCGACCTGCTGCTGGTCGCGCGCCGCTGACCCCTCGGCGACGGTTGACAGCTCGAGCAGCCGGTCGAAAGGACGGGTCGGGCCGCCCTTGTCCACAGGCCTCGAGCAGTCGGGGGCCGATGAGACCAGGATGCTTGCCGTGCCCGCCTTCGAGGTCCTGCCCGCCGCGCTCATGGCGGCGGCCGCGGCGGTGCGCGCGTACGGGCGGGACGTCGGTGACGCGTCGGGACTCCGCACGGAGTCGGGGTCGGCAGCCCTGGACGCCGCGGTCGCCGACCTCGCGCGGGAGTGGGACGTGGTCGCGCGCTCGCTGGAGGAGCGCGCGTCCGCGTCCGCCGACCTGCTGCACGCGGTCGTCGAGCACCTCGGCGCGCTGGAGCGGGTGCTGGTGCCGCGCGCGCCGGGAACAGCGACCGAGCGGTGACCGGCCGGCTCGCGCCCGAGTCGGTCCGGGCGGCCGCGGGTCGCGCACGTGCGCTCGCCGATCAGCGCCGAGACGACGGTGATGCGCTGCTGAGGTCGCTGGAGCGGCTGGCGCGCGGTTGGCGCGGCCGGGCGACCGACGCGGCGCTCACGGAGCTCAGCCGGACCACGCGGGACACCCGCCAGATGGCCCACGCCTGCGCCGACGCGGCAGACGTGCTGACGACCTGTGCAGGCCGGCTGGAGCACGCCCGGGAGCTTGGGCAGCGTGCGGAGCGGGCCGAGCGGCAGGACGAGGTCGACAAGCGCGCCGTCCGCCTGGCGGTCGGCGTCCAGGACCTCCCACCGTGGCTCGAGCTCACCCCGCTGCACCGCCAGGCCTTCTCCCTGCACGCGCAGGCCGAGCAGGCGGAGGTCGACGCCGTCCACGACGCCGTCTCGGCGCTGGAGGAGCTGACCGCGCAGGCCAGGGCCCTGCAGCCGGTGGGCTGGCGCCCGCTGACCCTGGGCGAGCAGCTCGCGGCCGTCCCGGTCACCGCGGCCCGGGGCGTCGCCGAGACGGCGCTGCTCGCCGTCTCGCTGTTCCCCGGCCGGGCCCTGGTTGACCGGGAGGGCTGGGTCCAGGACGTGCGGAGCCTGGGCGAGGGCGTCGAGCAGCTGGCCCGGGACCCCTACGGCGGCCTCAAGGTGCTGCTGGGCGTCGACCTGCTCCAGGACGGTCAGTAGGGCGCCTGGGTGGGCGGTCTGGTGCCCGACGCGGTCGCCGGCGTCCTGAGCGGCGGCGCGGTCCCGCTGGGTCGGCGGGGGCTGCGTGCCGCCGAGGAGCTCTCCGAGCTCGCGTCCGAGGTGGGCCGGCTGGAGCAGGTGCGGGCGCAGCGCAAGCTGCGCCCCGAGGCCGGCGGCCCCGTGGTGCCGCGCGAGGGTGCGGTCCTTGCCCCGGGGATGCCGCGCGTGATCCGCGACCTCGCCCCGCAGGCGCGGATCCGGATCCTCAACGGCGGCAGGTCGGGGTTCCCGGTCAACTGGGCCGACGACGAGGTCGTCGAACGGGTGATGGCGACGGCCCGGCACCCGGAGGTGGGCGAGCGCGACCGGCACCACTACGTGGTGCAGGCCGAGCACGACGGGCTCCAGGTGCGGGTCGTGCTCCAGCGGGACGGGACCGTCGTGAGCGGCCGCCCGATCACGTGACCACGCCGGTCCGCGCGGTCCACCGCCCGTTGAGCCCGGCCACGCGGCGAGCCGAACACGCTGCTGGGCTGGGGCCCGCTCTCACACCTGGTCGCGCAGCCCCGCGCGGGTGTCCGCCAGCAGCCGGCGGACCTCCTCCGGCGCGATCTGGCGGTCGAGCAGCTCCCTCAGCAGCAGCGCCAGGGAGCAGTCCGGGTTGCTGGACAGCGCCCGGTCGAGCGCGACGTTGACCAGCGCGCCGTCGCCCTTGGCGTAGGCCACCCAGCCGATCAGCGCGCAGACCTGCGTGTCCTCGGGGGGCACCACCTGCCGGGCGACCTGCAGCAGCATCGCGAGCAGCGGGCCCGGATCGGTGAGTCCCCACGTCGCGATCTCGTCCCGCACCCTCAGGTCGTGCAGCGAGACGGCGAGCTGCGCCGCCTCAGCCGCGCTGACACCCCCCGGGGACAGGCTGCTCGCCAGCAACCGGCCCGCCGCAGTGACACCGTGTGCCCGCAGGGCGTCCGCCCCCTCCTGCCGGTGGCGCTCGACCCACGCCAGGACGGCCCGGTCGAGGTGCTGCTCCGCGGCGGCAGCAGCCAGCAGGACCGGCGGGGCCAGCGACCGCACGAGCTCCTCGCGCGAGGCGAGGACGGCCCGCCCCTCGAGCACCTGCTCGGACGCGAGCAGGCGCAGCGCCTGCGTCGGCTCCACCTCGACCGGCGTCCCCGCCGCCGGGCAGCACCCCTGCCCGTGGCACAGGAACGACCACCACCGGCCCTCGCGGACGAGCAGCGCCTCGACCACGGGCACCCCGCGCGCCTCGCACACCTCCATGGCCTCGTCGACCAAGGCGGCCCAGGCGAGGCGGTCGTCACCGCGGGCAGTCCCGTCCGGATCGGACTGGTCGGACAGGACGACGAGCAGCGCCCGCTCGGCGCCGTCGAGGGCGAGCCGGCCCGCGACCTCCTCGACCGCGCCACGGCCACCGTCGCGGGCCCAGTCGAGGTCGAACCGCATCGTCAGGCCGACAAGCTTGCGGGCTCCGCGCAGCGACACGACGACCAGGCTCTCGTGCGGCACGAAGCCGCACAGGACCGGCACGAGCGCGGCGATCTCGCCGGGCTCGGAGAGGCGGGCGACAGGGCGGGCGGCGGGAGGCATGTGGCGACTCTGGACTCGCCCGGCCCTTGGTGGGGGCCTGGGACGCAGCCTGTGGATGACGCTCCCGGATACCCCCGGGGGAATGCGAGGACGGCTGCTACGTTGTGACCTGCATACCCCCAGGGGTACCAGAACGACACCGCCTGTTGAGGAGCCCTCATGATCACTGTTCTCCCGCTCGACACCCCCGGCCTTGGCGACCGCAGCTATCTCGCCCACGACGGAGAGGTCGCCCTGGTGGTGGACCCCCAGCGCGACGTCGACCGCGTCCTCGCGTTGGCCGCCGCCGCCGGTGTGCGGATCACCCACGTCCTGGAGTCCCACGTGCACAACGACTACGTCACCGGGGGGCTGGCGCTGGCCCGTCTCGTCGGCGCGTCGTACGTCGTCAACGCCGACGACCCGGTCGACTTCGCGCGCACCGGCGTCCGCGACGGTGACGTCCTCGACGTCGGCCCCCGCATGCGCGTCCGGGTCCTGGCCACGCCCGGCCACACCCACACCCACCTGTCCTACGCCCTGCAGGACGCGGGCGAGCCGGTCGCCGTCTTCACCGGCGGCTCGCTGCTGTTCGGCTCGACGGGACGTCCCGACCTGCTCGGTCCCGACCACACCGAGACCCTGGCCCACGCCCAGTGGCACTCCGCTCAGCGGCTCGCCACCGAGCTGCCTGCGAGCGCTGCGGTCTACCCGACGCACGGCTTCGGCAGCTTCTGCTCGGCCACCCAGACCGGCGGCGTCGCCAGCACGATCGGCCAGGAGCAGCAGGGCAACCCGGCGTTGCTCAGCGACGAGCAGACCTACGTCTCGGAGCTGATCGCCGGTCTCGACGCCCACCCCGCCTACTACGTGCACATGGCCCCGCGGAACCTCGCCGGCCCCACGGCCCCCGACCTCACCCCACCCGCCCAGGCCGACCCGGCCGAGCTGCGCCATCGCCTCGACGCGGGCGAGTGGGTCGTCGACCTTCGCAGCGGTGCGGCCTTCGCCGGCGGTCACGTCGCCGGGGCGCTGAACCTCGGGATCTCCGGCCAGTTCGTCACCTACCTCGGCTGGCTGATCCCCTGGGGAACACCGGTGACGCTGCTGGGCGAGACGGCCGAGGACGTCGCCGAGGCCCAGCGCGAGATGGTCCGGATCGGCATCGACCGGCCGGCCGCCATGGCCGTCGGCGACGTCCGCGAGTGGGCCGGCGACGCGCCGCTCGTCAGCTTCCCGCGCGCCACCTTCGGCGAGCTGGCCGCCACCCTGCGTACGGCGGAGGCGTCGGGTGCCACCCCTCTCGTCGTCCTCGACGTCCGCCGCGGTTCCGAGCGGGCCGGCGCCTTCGTCACCGGCTCGGTCCACATCCCGATCCATGAGGTCCTCGACCGCCTGGACCGGATCCCCGCCGGGCCCGTCTGGGTCCACTGTGCCGGCGGCTACCGCGCCGGCGTCGTCGCCGCCCTGCTGCACGCCCGCGGACGCGACGTCGTCGCCATCGACGACGGGTTCGACCAGGCCCTCACCGCGGGGCTGCCCCTGACCACCACCACGTCCCTCCCGAAGGAGATCGCCGCATGACCCGCCCCAGCACCACGACCGCCTCCGTCGACGCTGCCTCGCTGCTCGAGCAGGTCCGCGACGCCTCGGCCCCCGGCCCCCGGCTGGTCGACGTGCGCACGCCCGCCGAGTTCGAGGCCGGTCACATCCCCGGCTCGATCAACGTGCCGCTCGACATCGTGCGCAGCCAGGCCGAGCAGCTGTGCGAGGCGCTTGACGGCCAGCAGGTCGTGCTCGTCTGCCGCTCCGGCCAGCGCGCCGGCCAGGCCCAGCAGTCCCTCGGCGGAGCCGGTCTGCCGTCCACCGCCCTGCAGGGCGGTGTGACGGCCTGGGAGGGCGTCGGCGGGGACCTCAACCGCGGCCGGCAGGTCTGGGAGCTCGAACGGCAGGTCCGTCTCGTCGCCGGCCTGATCGTGCTGCTGGCCGTCCTGGGCAGCGTCCTCGTCCCGGGCCTGCAGTGGGTCGCCGCCTTCGTCGGTGCCGGCCTCACGTTCGCCGCCCTGAGCAACAGCTGCGCCATGGGCGCCGTCCTGTCCCGGATGCCGTGGAACCAGCGGTCGAGCCAGCCCTCAGGCTCCCCCCTGGACGCCCTGCGGGCAGTGCGATGATCACCATGACGCTCGTCGCGACCGTGCTGCTCGCCGTCGTCGTGGGCGTCACCCTGGGCCTGCTCGGCGGGGGCGGCTCGATCCTCATGGTGCCCCTGCTCGTCTACGTCGCCGGGATGGAGACCAAGGAGGCGATCGCCACGTCGCTGGTCGTCGTCGGGGTCACCGCCGTCGTCGGCGTCGTGGGCCATGCCCGCGGCAGCCGGGTCCGCTGGCGCACCGGGCTGCTGTTCGGCGTCGCCGGCATGGTCGGGGCGTTCGCGGGCGGCCTGGTCGGCGGGCACCTGCCTGGCCAGCTGCTGCTCGTCGGGTTCGCGCTGATGATGCTCGCCACCGCGGCGGCCATGCTCCGCGGCCGTCGGGCCGTCAGCGGCGAGGCGCACCGCGAGCTGCCGGTGGGGCGGGTCCTGGTCGACGGCGCCGTCGTCGGCCTGGTCACCGGGCTCGTCGGCGCCGGCGGAGGCTTCCTGGTCGTCCCGGCGCTGGCCCTGCTCGGCGGTCTGCCGATGGCCGTCGCCGTCGGGACGTCCCTGCTCGTGATCTCGATGAAGTCCTTCGCCGGTCTGGCCGGCTACCTGTCCAGCGTCCAGATCGACTGGGCTGTCACCGGAGCGGTCACGGCGGCGGCCGTCGTCGGCGCCCTGGTCGGGGGGCGGCTGGTCAGCCGCGTCTCCGCCGACGCGCTGCGCCAGTCGTTCGGCTGGTTCGTGCTGGCGATGGGGACCTTCGTGCTCCTGCAGCAGCTCCCCGGCGACCTGCGCGGCCCCGCCCTGCTCGTCGCCGCGACCGTCGGCGCGGGGATGGGCGCCTGCGCGACCTTCAACGCCCGCTGCCCGCTGCGCCACGTGGCGGCCTGACCCCTCGAGGACGACGGGCGTACGGGAACACCGGCGCCCCTGTGAGCGCTGACGGTGGTACCACCCGGGGTACCGACCCCCGGTAACCAGGTCGAGGAGGAACCCGTGCAGCTCGAGGACACCGACGCCGTCCAGGACGTCGTGAAGCGGCTCCGGCGCGCCGAGGGCCAGATCGCCGGGGTGGTGCGGATGCTCGAGTCAGGGCGGGACTGCGAGGACGTGGTGACCCAGCTCGCCGCGGTCTCCCGGGCCCTGGACAAGGCCGGCTTCGCCATCATCGCCACCGGCCTGGAGCAGTGCATCAGCGCGGGCGACGAGACCGGCGTCGACCGGGCCAAGCTCGAGAAGCTGTTCCTGTCGCTGGCCTGACCCGCTGGCCGGCCGCGGCGCCCCCGTCCAGGTGTGGACGGGGGCGCCGGCTTGTCCTGGACCGCGACTAGGTTGTCCGCATGAGCAAGGTCGACGCCATGAGGGCGATGCGCGAAGCGAAGTACGCCCGAGGCGGGAAGCCGCCGGACCCTCCCGGCGCGCCCGCGGCCAAGGCCCCGGCCGGCACCCGCAAGCCGGTCCGCGAGGTGTCGAAGGCACCCGTGGTCGCGATGGCCGAGAGCGGGACCGACGAGCGCTGCGGCCACCGCAACATGGGCGGCAAGAGCTGCAGCCGCCCGGCCGGGCACAGCGAGAAGAACCACCGCTACGCCGCCGGCTGAGGTCTAGGCGCGCGGCACCAGCCACACCACGGCGTACGGGCCGAGCGCGATGTCGTCATCGCGCGGCGTGCCGGTCAGGGCGTCGACCAGTGGGCCGTCGAGGGGCACCGCCCAGCGCGGCCAGCCCTGCGGGTGCTCGCTCATGTTGTGCAGGGCGACCAGCGTCTGAGTAGGCGCCCGCCGAGCGAAGGCCAGGACGGCGGGGTTCACCGGGTCCAGCAGCTCGCTCTCGACGGCGGCGTGCAGCGCGGCCTGGCGACCCCGGACGCGGACGGCGGAGCGCAGCCCGTGCCACACCCGGTGCTCGAGCGTGCCCTGGACGTGGCGCCGCTCCGCGACCTCCCACGGCATCCGGGGGCGGTGCACCCACCGGTTGTCCTCGGCGTGGTCGGGGTCGTCGGCCCAGCCGCCGTCGTTGCGCAGCGCCAGCTCGTCGCCCATCCACAGCACTGGCAGCCCGCCGAATCCCAGCACCACCAGGTGCGCGAGCAGGTGCCGGCGCACGGCCAGGTCGACGTGCGCCGGGTCGCCCGACTCCAGCGCGACCTCGAGCCCGGCCAGGGAGGCGGTGGTGCCGCTGATCCGGCGGTCACCGGTCGCGGCGTTCTCCTGGAACACCAGTCCGCGGGCGTCGCTGCCCGGGAAGCGGCCGCTGTAGAAGTCCGACAGGAACGCGCGGTGAGCCCAGCCGTCCCAGCCGACCATGGCGGCGTCCCCGTCGTCGATGGCCCAGCCGATGTCGTCGTGGCAGCGCACGTAGGTTGCCCACGACGTCGCGCTCGGCTTGGGCGGGAAGCGGCGCAGCGCGGCCGTGACCAGTCGGGCGTCCCGGGCCGCCAACGAGGACCAGACCTGGACCATCAGGCTGTTGTGGTAAGCGAGATCGCTGACCTTGCCGGTGTGCGGACCGGTCCCCAGGTAGGGCGCCAGCTGCGCCGGTCCGACGATCGCCTCGGCCTTGAACAGCACGGCGGGGGCGGCGATCCGGGCCACCGCGCGCAGGGCCTGGGTGAGCGCGTGCACCTCCGGCTGGTTCTGGCAGTCGGTGCCCATCCGCTTCCAGAGGAAGGCGATCGCGTCCAGCCGCAGGCACTCCACGCCGGCGTTGGCGAGGAAGCAGACGAGGTCGGCGAACTCGCAGAACACGTCGGGGTTGTGCCAGTTGAGGTCCCACTGCCAGGTGTTGAACGTCGTCCACACCCAGCCCCCCAGCCCCTCGTCCCAGCTGAAGCTGCCCGGGGCGAAGTCGGGGAAGACCTCCGGCAGGGCCTGCTCGAACAGCCCGGGGATCGTCCGGTCGGGGAAGACGTGGAAGTAGTCGCGGTAGCGCTGCTCCCCCGCGACCGCCCGTCGCGCCCACGCGTGCTCGGCGGCGACGTGGTTGAGCACCAGGTCCAGGGTCAGCGAGATGCCGCTGGCCCGCAGCGTTGCGGCGAGCTCCGAAAGGTCGGCCATGGTCCCGAGCTCGGGACGCACGGCCCGGTAGTCCATGACGGCGTAGCCGCCGTCGTTGGGTCGCGGCCGGGGCGCCAGCAGGGGCATGAGGTGCAGGTAGGTGACCCCGAGCTCGGCGAGGTAGGGAACCTTCGCGGCGACGCCCTGCAGATCCCCGCCGAAGCGGTCGGCGTACGCGGCGTAGCCCAGCATCCGCGGGCTCTGGAACCAGTCTGGCTCGACGTGGCGGCGCAGGTCGAGCAGCCGGAGCTCGGCCGGCCGGGCGAGGAAGCCCGCGACGGCGAGGTCGACGACGCGGGGCGCCAGCTCCGTGGCGCGGTCGCCGTACGCCTGGGTGAGCCCGTCGAGCAGGTCGGGCCAGTGCCGCTCCAAGCGGGCCAGGAGCACGGTCCGGTCGTGCTCGGGCTCACCGGCGAGCGCGGCGGCGGCGGCGGCCAGGACGGCCCCAAGGTCCGTTCGCACCGCTCCGCTGCTCATGCCCTCACCGCCCGGTAGAGCGTCTCCTGGGCGAGCGAGGCGACCAGCACACCCTGCTCGCTCCACAGCGAGCCGGTGTAGAGCCCGCGTCCCTGGCTCACCGCCCGGGTCTGCAGGTCCATCAGCAACCAGGCGCCGGCGTCCACCGGCCGGTGGAACCACATCGCATGGTCCAGGGTCGTCTGCCGGCGGCCCGTGGAGCTCGGCAGGCTGCCGTGGCCGGTGTACATGTCGCTCAGGTAGGTCAGCACCGCCGCGTGCACCAGCGGGTCCTTGGGCAGCGCCTCGGTGCAGTGCAGCCAGACCCGCGTGGGGTGGGAGTGGAACGGCGTCGTCGTCAGCCGCTGCTCGAAGCCGACCAGCCGGTCCGGAGCGCTCAGGTCAGGCAGGCTGATCGCCTCGGGCATGGTCTGGACGGTCTCGTCGGGCGCGCCGTCCTCCGAGACGTGGAAGGACGCCGAGAGGTTGAGGATGACCTCGCCCTCCTGCAGGGCGACGACCCGCCGGGCCGAGAAGCTGCGCCCGTCGCGGTCCCGGTCGACCTGGAAGACGACCGGTCGACGGCTGTCTCCGGGGCGCAGGAAGTAGCCGTGCAGCGAGTGCGCGGTCCGGCCGTCGGGGACGGTGCGGCCCGCCGCCAGCAGGGCCTGTGCGGCGACCTGGCCGCCATAGAGCGGCCACGGCTCCTCGAACAGCACGGCGGAGCGGAACAGGTCGCGGTCCACACGCTCCAGCGCGAGGACGTCGAGCAGGGCGACACCCTGGGCGGCGGACACCCCCGCACCGTAGCGACAGCCCTAGGGTGGCTCCCGTGAGCCATCCGATCGACCCCGACTTCCTCGCCCTGCCGATGCGCCAGGCCGCGGCCGCCGCGCTGCAAGCAGCCCGGGACGCCGGCGCCTCGCACACCGACGTCCGGGTCGAGCGCCTGCGCGGCCAGGACCTGGCCCTGCGCGACGGCCGGCTCGAACGGCTCAGCGACCACGTCACCGTCGGCCTGGCCGTGCGGGTGGTTTACGACGGCACCTGGGGCTTCGCCAGCGCACCCGACGTCACGGTCGATGAGGCCGTGCGCCTGGCGCGCCAGGCCGTCGAGGTGGCCCGGACGTCCCGGCCGCTGAACGCCGAGCCGGTCGAGCTCGCCGACGAGCCGATCCACGCCGACGCCACATGGGTCTCGGCGTACGACGTCGACCCCTTCGCCATCGACCCGTCCGAGAAGGTGGACCTGCTCGGCGGCTGGAGCCGGCGGTTGCTGGAGTCCGACGACGTCGACCACGTCGACGCGACCCTGCAGCAGGCGCTCGAGGACAAGTTCTACGCCGACAGCTCCGGGACGACGACCACCCAGCAGCGGGTCCGGCTGCAGCCCCGGCTGACGGTCACGCGGGTCGACCCGGGCGGCGGCTTCGAGACGATGCGCACGGTCGCGCCGCCCACCGCACGCGGCTGGGAGTACCTCACCGGCGATGTCTGGGACTGGGCCGGTGAGCTCGCGCAGCTGCCGTCCCTGGTCGCCGAGAAGGCCAAGGCCACGAGCGTCGAGCCGGGGCGCTACGACCTGGTGATCGACCCGACGAACCTGTGGCTGACGATCCACGAGTCGATCGGCCACGCCACCGAGCTCGACCGGGCGCTGGGCTACGAGGCGGCGTACGCCGGCACGTCGTTCGCGACCCTGGACCGGCTCGACACGCTGCGCTACGGCTCGCCCGTCATGCAGGTCACCGGGGACCGCACCACGCCGCACGGGCTGGCCACGACCGGCTACGACGACGAGGGCGTGCAGACCCAGGCGTGGGACATCGTCCGCGACGGGGTGCTGGTCGGCTACCAGCTCGACCGGCGGATGGCCCGGCAGAACGCCGCCGTCCTTGGCTCGGGACGCAGCAACGGCTGCGCCTTCGCCGACTCCCCGGCGCACGTGCCGGTGCAGCGGATGGCCAACGTCTCGCTCCAACCCGACCCTGAGGGGCCGTCGACCGACGAGCTGATCTCCCGGGTCGAGCGCGGCATCTACGTCGTCGGCGACAAGAGCTGGTCGATCGACATGCAGCGCTACAACTTCCAGTTCACCGGGCAGCGCTTCTACGACATCCGCGGCGGCCAGATCGTCGGGCAGCTGCGCGACGTCGCCTACCAGGCGACGACGACCGACTTCTGGGGCTCGCTCGAGGCGGTCGGCGGTCCGCAGACCTACCTGCTGGGCGGCGCGTTCAACTGCGGCAAGGCCCAGCCCAGCCAGATCGCGGCCGTCTCGCACGGCTGCCCGACCTCGCTGTTCCGCAGCGTCCAGGTCCTCAACACCGCCCGGGAGGCAGGCCGATGAGCGACCTGGTCGAGCAGGCGCTGGCGCTGTCCCAGGCCGACGGCTGCGTCGTGGTCGTCCGCCAGGGCAGCAGCGCCAACCTGCGCTGGGCCAACAACACGCTGACCACCAACGGCGTGATGGCGGACCGGTCGGTCTCGGTCATCAGCGTCATCGGGGAGTCGGTGGGCGTCCGCAGTGCGAGCGTCGTCGACGACCTCGCCGGGCTCGTGCGCGCCAGCGAGCAGGCTGCCCGCGACGCCGCACCCGCGGAGGACTACGGCCCACTTGTGGAAGGCTGTGCAGCCGCGGACTTCTCGCTCGCCGCGCAGGAGACCTCCGCGGCGGCGTTCGCGACGGTCGCCACCGACCTCGGGGAGAGCTTCCGTGCGGCTCGGGCCGACGGCGTGGACCTTTTCGGCTACGCCTCCCACGACCTCACCACGACATGGCTGGGCTCCTCGACGGGGCTGCGGCGGCGGCACGTGCAGCCCACCGGTTACGTCGAGCTGACGGGCAAGAGCACGGGCGGGTCGAGCTGGGTCGGCCAGAACACGCGGGACTGGACCGACCTGTCGGTGCCCGCCCTCGACGCCGAGGTACGGCGACGGCTGGGTTGGGGCGCCCGTCAGGTCACGCTGCCGGCCGGTAGGTACGAGACCCTGCTCCCGCCGAGCGCCGTCGCCGACCTGATGGCCTACGCCTACTGGACCGCCGCAGGACGCGACGCCGCCGAGGGTCGCACGGTGTTCTCCAAGCCCGGCGGCGGCACCCGCGTCGGCGAGCACCTCGCGCCGGCCGGGCTACGGCTGTCCAGCGACCCGCACGACCCGGAACTCGGGGTCACGCCGTTCGTCGTGACGACCGCATCGTCGGCCATGACCAGCGTCTTCGACAACGGCCTGCCGCTCGAGGGGACCGACTGGCTGCGCGACGGGGCGCTGACGTCCCTGATCCAGACCCGCGCGTCGGCCAGGACCACCGACAGCTCCCTCACCCCGTACATCCACAACCTCGCGCTCGACGGCGGCGGCACGGCGTCGACTGACCAGATGGTCGCCTCGACCGAGCGCGGCCTGCTCCTGACGTGCCTGTGGTACATCCGGGAGGTCGACCCCGAGACGCTGCTGCTCACCGGCCTGACCCGCGACGGCGTCTACCTCATCGAGGGCGGCGAGGTCGTCGGCGCCGTCAACAACTTCCGCTGGAACGAGAGCCCGGTCGACCTCCTCAGCCGGCTCGGCGAGGCCGGGCGCTCCGAGCGGTGCCTGCCGCGCGAGTGGAGCGACGGCTTCACGTGGACGCGCATGCCGACGCTGCGTGTGCCGGACTTCAACATGTCCTCGGTCAGCCAGGCGTCGTGACGGCTCCTGAGCAGCACAGCCCGCCGGTCTACGCCTGCGCCGCGGGCGCAGTCGTCCACGCCCACGCCGGGGACACCCTGGAGCCGGCCGTCCTGCTGCACACCTTCCTGCCCTCAGGCGTCGACCTGCGCGAGTCCCCTGCCCGCGTCGACGTGCACAGCGACGGACCGGGCACGGGCACCCTCACGCTGCGGGTGCTGACCGACGGGGTCTCGCTGTCCTGGCAGGTCCCGATCGCGCCGTTCGTCGCCGCGCTGCCCGGCCAGCCCGGCGACGACGGCCGGATGGTGCTGCTCGCGATCGTCGACGCCGAACCGGCCGGGGCCTTCTGGGCCGAGGCTGCGGACTGCGAGCGGCTGGCCGCCGAGCTGCAGATCCCCGTGACCGACCTCGTCGAGGCGCTGCGCGGCCGCCTCACGCCGTGGTTGGCCGAGGACCTCGACCTGCTGCTCCACGACGACGCCCACGACCGGGCCGTCGACCGGACGCCCGCGCAGACGCTGGCCTCGGCGGTGCTCACCAGCTATCGCGGCGATCTCGAGGCAGAGAAGGCGACCCTGGGCGTCGTCCGCGCGCTCGAGCTGGCCCCGGAGGACTTCACCGTCGAGCTCGGCTCGCGACTGTGCACAGCGCTGGTCACCGCGCTGACGGGAGCCTCCATCAAGACCCTGAGCGTCGTCCTGGAGCAGACCGGCCCGTTCGAGAGCGAGGCGCTGCGGCTGCTCACCACGCTGCCGCCGCTGCTGGCCGTCACGCCCGAGCCAGGTCAGGTCGACGCCGCAATGGCGGTGCTGCTCGCGGGCCACGACCGCGACGAGACAGTACGCGCCGCGATCAGCCTGATCGCCCGCCTGACGCGCACCGAGCACGGCTCGTCGCTCGAGGACGACGAGCTGCTGCGCCGGCTCGGGATGGTCGACGACGCCGCCCTGCGACGGCTCGCCTCGCTATGGGTCGATCTCGCCTCCCCCGCTCCCGACGTCGCCGACCTCGCCCGGCGGGTGCGGGTCGAGGGCAGCCCCGGGCTCGCCTGGCTCCGGACCACGGCCGCGACGCTGGCCACCGCCACGACCCGGCAGTCCGGGCGCCCCGCAGAACGCGTCGCGGCCCCGCTCGAGGCCGTCCGGTCGCTGCTCGAGCAGCCCGAACCCGACCTGACGGCAGGCCTGACGGCCTGTGTCGCGCTCATCCCGTACGTCCGCAGCCGCGGCCAGGTCGGCCCCGGCGCCTGGCTCGCCGTGCCATCCCCCGTCGCAGCCGAGGCGGCGCTGCAGGCCTACGTCGAGGGGCGCGAGCGCGAGCAGGTCGTCGATCTGCTCGCCGAGCTGCTCGAAGAGGACGTCGAAGGGGCCGACCTGCTCGACGGGCTGGTCTGCGCCACTGCGCAGCTACTGGTGCACGTCGACCCGCACGACTCCCCTGAGGTGCGCCGCAGTCAGGTGGCGGAGCTGCTCGCCTCGGTTCCTGCCGGACCGCGGGGGGCGCGGTGGCTGCTCACCGCCCTGCTGCGCGAGGCACCGGTCCACGACGCCGCCGCCACCGACCTGACCGGCCACCTCGCGGCCGAACCCGCGTCGGACCCCGACCGCGCGGCCCAGCGTGCCGGCCGGCACGGCGTGCTCACCGCAGGGCTGGTGTGCCTCGAGGCGCTGGCGGAAGTGCTCGGCGACGCCGCCGACATGGACCGCGAGGAGTTGCTCGCGATGGTGCTGCCGGCGGCGCTGCAGGAGCACGAGCTGCTGCGCCGCACCTCCTGAGTGGTGGCATCTTCTGAGTGGTGGCAGCTTCTGAGGGGCGGCAGCTTCTGAGGGGCGGCAGCCTCGACGTGTCAGCCCCGCGACAGGACCGTTGGCCGGCTCTGCGCTCGTCAGCATGACCCGCGCACACCGGAGTCCGGCGACCCTTGCGCTGCTCGCCCTTGCCGCACTGTGCACGGCGGTGCCCGTGTGGTTCGCGGTCCGGTCGGGGCTGACCGCCGCCGGTGTCGTCGACGTGGGCACCGACGCTGTCGCTTCCGCCGGAGCGTTCAGCGTCTTCGACGAGGCCACCTACCGCAGGCTCGAGGTCATCCCCACGGTCGTCGGCGGCCTGGCCTGCGTTGTCGCCCTCGCCCTCCTGGTGGGGCTGCTGACCTGGCGGACGTGGGCCCGGGAGGCGACCCTCGGGGTCTACGGCCTCGTCGGGGCCCTGCTGTGCGTACTGGCGCTGGGCGGTCAGGGACCCGGCAGCGGCGCCGGCTTCGCGGCGAGCCTGGGGCTGCTGCTGACAGCAGGCTTGGCCGTCAGCCCGCCAGTGGCCGCGGACTTCGACCGGGTCAGGATCGCCGCCGAGGTAAGGGATCGCCGCCGGCTCGAGGAGCAGCGACGCCGCTGAGCCGTGTCTCGGGGAGGTCGTCCGTGCCTTGCCAGCGTCCCCGCGGCGGCCGCACACTCCGGTCGTGGTGTCGACCGGGGTGCTCCACGTCGCCGGGGCCGTCGCCGCGCTGCTGCTCGGGGGCGCGGTGCTGGCGCAGCGCAAGGGCACGCAGCGGCACGTGGTGCTCGGCCGCTGCTACGTCGGCGTCATGGCACTGCAGCTGACAGCGGCGCTGGCGACCCGCGAGCAGGACGCGTTCGGACCCTTCCACGTGCTGGCCGTGGTCTCGGTCGCCGGTGTGGTGGCCGCCGGACTGGCGCAGTGGGCCGCGAGCGCATCGCCCGGCGCGGCGCCGTGGCCGGTGCTCGGTACGTCACTGGCCGTCCTCGCCTGGACGGGCGCCTGCTGCTGCGACTACGTCCGCCGCGGGTGCGGCGCTGAGCCCGGGTCCACCGTCGCGCCTGGGCTGAAGGGCAGGTCCCACACGACGGAATGCCCGTCTGCTGTGGGAGAACGGATCTTGTCCAGGGATCGGTTCACCACGCACGGCAGGGCGCCCGCGAGACTCGGCTCTGTCCCGAGGTCACGGCCCGCCGCTGGCGGCCTGACCCACCCATCCCGTCCGACAGGACCGAAAAAAAGACCATCGTGGAGATCCGCCGGCCAGCGTGGGCGGCAGCAGGTCCAGGAGCCCCCCGGTCAGCTCCCGGCGTGGTCGTCGGTCGCGCCTGCAGCGCGCGACGGGCACGGTCGAAGCTGCCCGTCGCGGGCGATCAGCACCTCCCAGGCACGGACCACCTCCGAGGGAGGACCCGACGTCTCCCTCAGCCACCCGGCCAGTGCCCGATCGAGGACGGCGAAGCGGCCGATCCACGTCCGCTCCCCGAGCAGCTGCTCGCGGAGCCGTCCGACGGGTGCCCCGAGCAGGTCCTCGGCGTGCAGGTCGAGGCCGGCGAGCGCTCCGGCCGGCAGCCACTCCTCAGGCAGCGAGCGCGGTGTGGTGGTCGCAGATCCGGGCCCGGCCGTGCCGTCCCTGGCGGTCGACGTCGCGGCTCGGGTAGGCGCAGAGCAGGGAGAAGCTGACCTCCCGCTGCAGCCCGTTCCACAGGGCCTCGAGCTCCAGCGCCGCCCGCACCGCGCCTTGGGCCCAGAGCAGCGCGACCATCTCGCCGTACGCGTGCACCGGTCGACCGGCGGCGGCCACGCGGCGCACGACCGTCCCGACGGTCTGCTCGAACAGCTCCCGGTCAGGCCGCCCGTCTCGCAGGAACAGCCCAAGGGTGTCCTGCGCGTCCAGCTCGACGGCGTGACGTCGGCCGGCGAGCAGGAGCGTCCGCCCTTCGGTCCCGTGGCGCAGCCCAGCCCGGTGCTCGGGAGTCGTGATCAGCAGGCAGGAGGCGTCGGCGAGGACGCTGTCGGCGACGAGCCGGCTCAGGTGCCCGAGCAGCTCCGGCTCGCTGTCGTAGAACAGCACCCGGTGGTCGGCCGGCGCGGGCTCGATCGGCTCCGGCACGGGAACGCCTTCTGCGCCGCGGACGTCGCTCCACGCGCAGTAGCGGCAGACCAGTAGATAGACCCCGTCGTCGTTGCGCATCGCCCGGACAGCCCAGGGCCGGCGGCAGGCGACGCAGGCGTGGGCCAGCGCGGTGCGGCGACGGCGGGCGACGGGTTCGTTGAGGCGCATCGCCGTCGACTGTGACCGGTCGGACCGTCCTCGGATAGAGGCAGCCAGGTGAAGGTTGCGCTACTTCTTCTGCCGCCGGCTCCCGCCGTGCCAGTCCTGCTGGACCCCCACCTCGTCCTCGCGCACGCCCAGAGCGGGGAGCTGCGGCAGCTCGCGCAGGCTCCGCTTGAGCTCGGCGAAGCCCGGGAAGCCGGCCAGCCCCACGACGTGGTCCCACAGCTCGACGGCCTCCTGCTCGGAGGGAAGTCGGCTGATGACCGGACCGAAGAACGCGACGCCCGCAGGCGGTTCGAAGTGCAGGATCGGCGTCCCGACGTCCTTGCCCGTGAGCGCGAGCGCCGTGTCGGTCTCGGTCTGGATCCCGGGGTCCCAGGACGGGTCGTCCAGGGCACCGGCGAGCTCGAGCGGGAGCCCGGCGTCGGCGAGCGCGAGCGGGAGCAGCTCCCCGCGGTCGATCCGGCTGGGGACGCTGTCCGCCTCGGGACCGACCTCGAAGACCTGCGCGCCGTACGCCGCGTAGAGCCGGCCCACGGCCTCGCGCCCGCGCTCGGCGCGGGCCCGAGCGGCGACCCGGAGCAGCCGCAGCCCGGCGGTGTGGCCGGCTTCGTACTCGGGCGGGAAGTGGCTGTCGTAGTCGACGTGGGCATTGATCTGCCGCAGTGAGATGAAGCGCCAGTCCACGTCGTA
>Ga0105047_10004304_pt1 | contig 24833 bp, 22 predicted proteins | sample MAT04_FD_78384 | JGI IMG/M metagenome (GOLD analysis project Ga0105047, IMG submission 78384) | Freshwater microbial communities from Lake Fryxell liftoff mats and glacier meltwater in Antarctica - MAT-04 (megahit assembly) | ecosystem: Environmental > Aquatic > Freshwater > Ice > Liftoff...
CCGACATCGCGCAACTCGCCGAGCCGGCCGTCGAGCTCCGACAGCTGCTTCTTGCACTGCGGGCAGTGCACGCCGCGGTAGGCCACGACGAGGGTGAACTGGTCGGGGGCGGCAGCAGCCAGGTCGAAGCGACCGCCGCCGACGAGCGGCAGGTCGAGCGCGGGGGCAGGCTGGCGGGGCAGCGGGGCGGGCATGAACTCTCCTCGGGACGAACGGACGCAGCCTCTCCGGTCTCGCCGCTACGACGGCGCGTGAAACGCCGGCCGGTCCGGTGCGCCCGGACCGTCCGGGTCCGGGGCCCGGTCAGCACGCTCCGGCGCCACAAGAACCAGCCGTCGAACACCGGGGTTCACAGGGGACGACGATCTTGTCCCCAGGCGTTCCCACGCTGAACAGTGTCTGCCGGGCTGGGCAGGCGTCGACGGCGCTGACCTAGCTGCTGGGCGACTCGTCCGGGCCGGCTTCCTCGTTGCCGTCCTCCTCCGACTCCACGTCGGCGTCAACGTCGACGTCCGGTACATCGACATCGGGTGCGTCCACCTCGGGCGCATCGACATCAGGCACATCGACGTCGCCGGGGTCGACGTCGACGTTGGGAGCATCCGCGTCGACGTCCCCACCCGAGCACGCGGCGGTCAGGGTGAGAGGAGCGATCAGCAGTGCGGCGGCCACGTTCTTGCGAAGGCGGTTCAAGGCTTTCTCCCAAGAGTTCGGACAACGGCTTGTTCCCTCTTGCCCCAAGAGAGGCCGGTCATGCGCCCGGGCACGACCGACGGACCTGACCCCAGACAGCCACCCTCGATGACCCACGCGAGCGGCGGGGCTGCCGCTGCGGTTTCGGTGCGCCGGCACAACAGCGCCCCTACGGCTGGGAAGCGGAGCGCATCTGGGCACCGCTCCGGGCCGACGTGAGGGCGGCCTACCCGACACCGCCGACCGGGCGGACGCGCTGGCGGGACACCTACGGGCGCATCCCCTGGGACTGCGGGACAGGGGCGGCCATGACAGGCCAGATCCGCTGACTCCCAGGGCTTACCGAGCCAGCGGATCGAGAGCATGCTGACCGGGACCAGCCCGTTCCGCAGGGAGGCACAGCATGGCCAGACCCGAGACCGACCTGAGCCTCGACGCGCTGACCAGCTCGCTCCGCTCCGGCGGCGCCGGCTGGCCCGATCAGCACGCCCACCACCCCGACCACGCGGAGGGGGAGTCGACGACCGTGCGCACGACGTCGTACGACGGACACGAGATCCGGATCGAGACGACGTACCGCATCACCGTCGACGGCAAGCCCCTGCCCGGGCACGTCGAGGTCCTGGCCAACGGGCGCGTCCACTACCACGGGCTGCCGAACTACGCGGTCGCCTCGACCGTCGAGCTCGCCCGCCTGGTCGTCAGCCACTTCGGTACGACGCCGCCCGGACCCGACGAGCTGGGATGACCGCCGTACGCCGCAGCATCACGGCGTCAGCGCCCAGCCGCGACGCCTACCTCGCGGGCGTCCGCGCGCTGGCCGCCGAGCCGACGGGCGTCGGCACGGGGGACGTCAACCGGCTGCTCGGCCCGCGGCTGGCCGGCTTCCGGATCTTCGGCCTGGACCAGCCGCTGATGACCTGGGACCTTTTCGTGCTCTGGCACTACATCGCGATGTCGCAGCCGACCACGCCGCCGCGCCCGCTGCGCAACCGGGCGCACGGCGGGCCGGTCTTCCTGCCCTGGCACCGGATGTTCCTCCTGCGGCTCGAGCAGCAGTTGCAGCGCGTGACGACCGCCGAGACCGGCCTGCCGTACTGGGACTGGACCGCGGGCCCCGGCGGTGTTCTCGGCAGCGGCGTCGGGGCGGCCCTCGGACCGGCCCGCGGCGACGTCGCGAGCGGGCCGCTCGCCGATGTTCGCGTACGCCTCGCCGGCTTCCAGGGCCAGCTCTGGTCGGTCGCTCCCCGTCCGCTGCGGCGCGCCTCCGGGCGCGACGTCGCCAGCCTGCCGACCAGGGCCGACGTCGCCTGGGCGCTGGGCGACACGAGCGACGGCGCGTACGACACCACGCCGTGGGACGCCACGACCGGAGCGTTCCGCAACCGACTGGAGGGGTGGGAGGACCCGGCAGGCGGCTCGGCGCCGCAGCTGCACAACCGGGTGCATGTGTGGGTCGGTGGCGACATGTCCCCGGGGACGTCACCCAACGACCCCGTCTTCTACCTCAACCACGGCAACGTGGACCGGCTGTGGGAGGCCTGGATGACCCGGCACGGCCGGTCCTACCTGCCCTCGGGCAGCGAGCGGGACGCGCCACAAGGTCACCGGCTCCAGGACACGATGCTGACGCTGCTCGGCCAGGCCCAGCGGCCGGCTGATGTCCTGGACGCCGCCACCTGGTACAGCTACGACAGCCTCAGCCCGTAGCGCGGCTGACCCGAAGGCGTCGCGCAGGGACAGCTGGGCCAGGACCGCCTGCAACGGTGCTGGACCCCTGCGCGGTCGCCGTTGACCGCGTACGCGGCGGGTCGCGGATGCCTCGGGAGGGGCCGCGCCCGCGATGGCCACCACGACTCAGGGTCGCGTCACCACCGGTGCGCGACGTCGACCACCATGCGGGAGCCGGTGCCCGGCCCGTCGAGCAGCAGGACCCGGAAGGGCAACCGGGCGCGTACGCCCAGACCGATCGTCGACTGGCCCTCGAAGCTCCCGGCCCACGCCACGTGACGGAACGTCCGGTAGCCGGCGGTCCGGGTCAGCTCGCCGTCCTTGCCGAACCAGGCGTCCGTCGGCGCGGGCGGAGCGGTGACCACGACGGCGAGACGGGCACCGCCGCGCACCGGGACGACATGCCCGGAGCCGTCCTGACGCACCTGGTCGACGTAGCGCACGACGTAGCCGTCGACGTCCCCGGTCACGTCGAGGACCATCCGGTCGAAGCAGGCGTGGCGCCCCGTGCGGACGTCGGCGAGCTCCCCCGTCGACCCCGCCGACCTCGTCTCGGGGTTCGCTCCCCAGCGGATGCCGCAGTACGGCGCGGCGGCGGAGGCCGGGGTCGCCACCAGCGCGGGCGCGGCGGCCAGGGCGATGGCGGTCAGGAAGGCTGCGGTCCGGTTCATGGCGTGCTCCTCGAAGGGGTGGGGTACCGATCCCTGGACGGTCCACCTGCGCGCGGCCCCGGTCCACCCACCCTCGGGGTGGTCCGGCCACCACCTCGCGCCCGCGGGACCGCCCGCACGCGCTCTTGACTCCGGACCTGCGACGGCAGACGCTCGCCTCGGAGCAGGAGGCGTCATGGGTGACCTCGGGGAGACAGTCCTCGCGCGCGAGCCCGTCCCGGACGCGGAGACCCCCTATCTCGCGCTGTGGGGCGACCGGGCCGAGCAGCGCTGCTGGCCGCTGCGGGGCCGGGTCGTGACGATCGGCCGGGCCCTGGCCGCTGACGTCGTCGTCGAGGCGGACCTCACCGTCTCCCGAGTGCACACCACCCTGGAGCTCGTGGCGGGCACCTGGACGGTGACCGACGACGGCCTGTCGCGCAACGGCACCTACCTCAACGGCCGCCGGGTCGCCGGGCGCGCCCCCCTCCACGACCGCGACGAGATCCGCGTCGGGTCGGTGCTGCTCATCTTCTGCGCACCGGCCGAGGCGGCAGGTCCGCCGACCCTGATCGGCTCGCCGCTGCTCGCCGCCGACCGCCTGACCCCGTCCCAGCGCGCGGTGCTGCTCGCGCTGTGCCGGCCGTACGGCGACGGCAGGCCGTTCGCCTCGCCTGCCAGCAACCAGCAGATCGCCGACGAGCTGTACTTGAGCGTCGACGCGGTGAAGACCCACCTGCGGGCGGTGTTCCACCGCCTCGGGCTCGAGCACCTGCCGCAGAACGCCAAGCGGACGCACCTGGCCGAGCTGGCCCTGCGATGCGGTCTGGTCTCGACGCGCGAGCTCTGACTCGCCGCCAGCGACCCTGGTGGAGCCGGATGCCGCGGTTGAACCGACGACCTACCGCTTGCCGTACCACCGAGTAAATCCGTCGGGGGGAAGGAACTCGGGTCAGGACAACCCTAGGGAGAAGCCTGGGCGATGGCTAGGCTCAGTCTCGCCACGAGGCTCGGCGGCTCGCTGCCTTCGGGCCGGTCCGTGGGGGAGGTGGTCGGACGACCGGTCGACGCAGTGCGCTCGTTGTCGCGAACGGCTCCTACGACGACGCGTCCCTGCGCGCGCTGCGCGCCCCGGCCGGCGACGCCGCCGTTCTCGCCGAAGCGCTCCAGGACCCCGAGATCGGCGGCTTCGACACCCGCATTCTCGTCGACCAGCCGTCCTGGACGGTCGCCGAGGAGGTGGAGGGCTTCTTCGCCGATCGCCGACGCGAGGACCTGCTGCTGCTGTACTTCTCCTGCCACGGAGTGAAGGACCCCGACGGACGGCTGTACTTCGCGGCCGCCAACACCAAGGTGAAGCGGCTCGGTGCGACCGGCGTGCCGGCGCAGTTCGTCAACGACCAGATGGGCAGGAGCCGCTCCCGGCGGATCGTGCTGCTGCTCGACTGCTGCTACAGCGGTGCGTTCTCGCGCCTCGGGACGAAGAGCGACCCGGCGATCCATCTGCAGGAGCGCTTCGACGGGTCCGGGCGGGTGGTGCTGACTGCCTCCGACGCGATGGAGTACGCCTTCGAGGGCGAGGCGCTGTCGATGGACGTCAGCACGCCTTCGGTCTTCACTGCGGCCGTCGTGCAGGGGCTGCGCAGCGGAGAGGCCGATCGCGACGCCGACGGCCGCATCTCGGTGGACGACCTGTACGAGTACGTCTTCGAGCAGGTCCAGGCCCGCACCGACGGTGCCCAGACCCCCGGCATGTTCGCCGACGTGCACGGCAACATCTACCTGGCGCGCAGCCGCCGCCTGCCTGCCGGGGCCCCGGTCCCGGACCTGGACCCTTCGCCGACGCGCCCGGCGCCCCCCATCCAGGTGCCCGACCCTGAGGTCTCCGCGCCGGCTCGCCCGCCCCGATCTCCGGACCGGCGCTGGCTCGTGATCGTCGCCCTGTCCGTGGCGGTCGTGCTGCTGGCGACGGTCGGGGGAGTCGTGGCGAGCCGGCGCGGCGGGGGCCCGCCCTTCTCGACGGCGTCCGCCTGGCAACGGCTGCCGGACGCCCCGGTCGCGCTGGAGGCCGGCGCGACGACGACGTACGCCGGTGCGCTCTGGGTCGCGGGCGGCATCTCTGCCGCGGAGGACCGGGCCAAGCTCGACAGTGTGCAGGTGTACGACCCTGCCAGTCGAACGTGGCGCGCCGGACCGCGGCTGCCTCTGCCACTGAGCCACGCTGCGCTGGTGAGCACCGGGTCCGACCTGTGGCTGCTCGGCGGCTGGTCCGCTGCCGGCGCGGAGAGCGGGGTGTACAGGCTGGACCGGCCGGACGGTCAGTGGCTGCCCGGGCCACCGCTGCCTGCCGGTCGCGTCGCCGGCGCGGCCGCGTGGGACGGAAGCCGCATCGTCTTCGGAGGAGGGGTGGGGCTGGACCAGGTGGCGTCGGCCGACGTGTGGGCGCTGCAGGACGGGGCGTGGCGGGCGCTGCCGCCGCTGCAGGTGGGGCGGGAGAAGCTGGCGGCGGTCACCGACAGCAACGGCACGGTCTGGTTCGTGGGCGGTCGTGACCGCGCACGCCCGGACCCGCTGTACGGCGCCGTCGACGAGGTGACGAGCGCGGGCACGCGGTCGTTGGGTGAGGCGGTCGAGGCCGTGGAGGGACCGGCGGCGGTGTGGTGGCCCGGCGCCGGTCCGTGTCTGCTCGGTGGGGCCACCCGGGCGGGCGTGAGCGCCGCGGTGCGCTGTTTGCGCCCGCTGCCCACCGGCACGACCCTGCCCGACCTGCCTCGGGCCCGCGCAGGCCTCGGCGCGGCCGTGCTCGACGGCACCGTCTATGCGGTCGGCGGCTACGACGGCGGGGAGCACGGGACGGGGCAGGCCCTGGCCCTCCGGTCCTGAACGCGTCGTCGGTGCGAGGCCGCCGCGAGCGGCGGCGCGGCGCACGCTGTCACCGACAGAAGTGCCCAGACCAGCAGCGCCGGTGTGACGTGGCCGCGCCCGATCCCCACCGCCAGCACGCCCAGGGCCCCCACGAGCGAGGCGAGATGGCCGCGGAACGTACGCCAGGTGTCCCGGGTCGCGCAGCGCCCTTTGCCGGTCACCTGGTAGGCCAGCGGTCGGCCCAGGAGTGCTGCGAGAGCTGCGCCCAGGTAGACCGGCCCCGTCATCGCCGACAGCGCGAGGCCGCGCAGCCCCAGCTCGCGCCGCTCGTGCCCAGCGAGGTCCAGCCGCCGCAGCCACAGGAACAGCGTGAGCCAGCAGGCGCCGCTCGCCGCCCAGAGGCCCAGCCACAGCGCACCCTGGCGGGAGGTCACGGGCGGCCCGGCCAGCAGCCAGATCCCGGTGGCGGTGTTGCCGGCCAGCCAGGCCAGCGCGGCGCTGGGGTAGAAGACCTGCATCAGCGCGAACGCAACGCGCTGGCCGGGGCGCAGCCGGCACATCAGCGGCAGGCTGTCGTGGAGCAGGATCCCGCAGACGCCGAAGCACCAGCGGCGCTGCTGGCGGAAGTAGTCGCTCCAGGTCGTGGGGCCCTCCCCGACCGCCAGCACGTCCGGGGTGTACACGCCCCGCCAGGGCCGGTTCGGGGCGCGCTCGCTCGCGAGCACGGTCATCCCGGTGAGGTGGTCCTCGGTGACCGAGTCCTGGTAGCCGCCGACCTGACGCCAGGCGGTGACCCGGTAGAGGTGGTTGGTGCCGATGAGCAGCGGGGCGCCGAGGCCGTTGCCGCCGCGCTGCACGACCCCGGTGAACAGGTAGGACTGCGCGGCCGCCCCGTGCGGCACGAACCCCGCCGCCCGGTTGCCGTAGACCTGCGGCGCGACCACGTACGCCACATCGGGGTCGCGGAAGTAGCCGAGCGTGCGGGCCAGCAGCTCGGGCCGTGGCACGTGGTCGGGGTCGACCTGCGCCACGATGTCGTATGCCATCTCGTGCTCGGCACGCCAGGCGTTGTGGTTGCCGGCCTTGCTGCCGGCGCGATACGGGCCGGCGGCGGTGTTGCGGGCCGGGACGCCGCGGCGGGTGAAGTGGTGCACACCAAGAGCCGCGGCGGTCCGACGCACGCCGGGGTCGTCGCCCTCGTCCAGGACCCACACGTCGACGGGACCGTCGGCAGCGACGCGCCGCATGGCGACGAGCGTGCGGGTCAGCACCGTCAGCGGTTCACGGTCGGGCACGACGGTGGTCAGCAAGGCGACCCGCAGCCCAGCCGGCGGCGCGAGGGGCACCGGGTCCTGGGCGGCCAGCCCGAACACCCACAACGCCGCGGACTGCCCGGCCCGCACGACCTCCACGACCACGACGCAGGCCAGGGCGAGCTGGGACGCCGCACCGCCGCCGACGCGTGCGAACACGCAGAGCCAGCCCAGGAAAGCTGCCGTGACGGCGATGTGCACTGCCACGAGCGCCCCCAGGACGCGCCGTTCGCGCCCGTCGAGGGCAGGCCGGTACCGAACCCTGGCGGGTCCGGGAGGCACGGCGACGACCGGTCCGGCGAGCGCCGTGCAGCCCTCGTAGCCGCTCGGCGGGAGCATGTCAGCGCTGGGCAGGCCTGGCGACCGCTCCTGCCCCGCTGCCGACGGCCAGGTCGATGACGTCCTGCAGCTGCTCGGGACGCAGCCCCTGCACATCCAGGGACAGCTCACCGACCTGCAGGCGCGCTGAGCGGCAGTTGTCCCGCTCGATCCAGGCCTTGACGGTGCCGAGCAGGGCGGTGAGCGTCCCCGAGGTAGCGAGAGTGACCAGCAGGGTGCCGGCGCTGACCATGTCGCCCTTCGCACCGCTCGGCGCCACTGCGGCCGGTACCCGCTCGACGTCCTCGACGTCGAGGTCGAGCAGCTCGCGCTGCAGCAGCGCCGTCGCGTCCTCCAGCTCCTCCGGACCGGCCTGGTCGTCCAGTCCGAGGGTGAGGAGCAGCTGCGCGGGCGCAGTCACGACGGGACCGACGCGGGCGGGACCGGCGGCATCCCTGGCGGCGTTCCAGGCGCGAGCAGCTCGGGCTGTACGACGGTGACCTGAGCGGCGACCTCGCGCAGCTGCGCGGCGAGCTTGCTGAGCTGGGCCAGCTGCGGCAGCACCTGCGGGTCCACGGCGTGCGGCGCGTCGGCCGCCGACATCCGCGCGCTGGTCTGGCTGAGCGGCGCCAGCAGGTCCTCCATCGTCAGCGCGACGTCGTGTCGTGGCACGTCCACCCACACCACGTCGTCCGGGGCGACCTCGTCGTCAGGCACGGCTCCTCCTAGGAGACGGTGAGCACGGGGACCTCGACGGCGTCGACGCCCAGTTGCGACAGGGTCAGGTCCAGCACCTCGTACGGCACGACGACGTCGTGCAGCACGATCGCCCCGACGTTGGCGGTCGCCCGGGCGCCGGTGAGCTCGAGGCGGTCGACGCGGGTGACGACGGTCGGCCGGATCCGTAGCACGACCCGCAGGAGTCCCGCGTTGAACCCGGGCGAGGGGCCCTGCAGGGTCGCCGGGATCGTGAGCGGGGCGGTGCTGCGCACCAGCGGCACCTGCGCGGTGGGCACCGTGATGGCGGGCAGGGTCAGCACCGGCACCTGCACGGGGTCGCCGCGCAGCGACCGGACGTCAACCCGGTCGACGCCGACCGCAGGCACGGTCACCGCGTCGGCCTCCAACGACGTGAGCGACAGGCCGGCGAGCAGGAAGCCGGCGCTCGGCAGAGAGGTACCGGAGGCGTGCACCCCCTCGGCGTGGGCCCCGGTGAGCTCCAGGCTCAGCACCGTCTCGGGCACCGCGACGTCTTGCGCGGTGACCGTCGGGATCTCGAAGTGCAGGTCGTCCAGTGCAGGCAGGGTGATGTCCCCGACCGGCATGGAGAACCCGAACGACCCGAGGTCGACGGTGTCGCCGACGTCGATGTCCGGGATGCCGTCCGGCAGGCCGACGTGCACGTGCCACTCCACCGAGATGTGCAGCGTGACGGTGACGTCGACGCCTTGCAGCAGGCCCTGCGCCCCGGTCATGGACAGCGTGGTGCCGGTCATGGACAGCTCGCGCACGCGCAGCGGGCCGACGCCGACGTGGCCCAGGGAAACCCGGCCGACGCCGGCGCGCGCGGCGGTCAGGTCGGCGATGGTGGCCTGCATCAGCTCTCCTCGGGGCAGGTCATGACCGCCACCGGCGGCCGCGGGCGACGGCCAGGGGCGCGGGGCCACGCTGCTCGGGCAGCGGGGTGGGATCGGTCTCGACGTCGCTGTCGAACTGCTCGCGCCCGGTCGGCTCGACGTGCGCGTCGGCGTTCATGGCCTGGCGCAGCGCCGCGAGCTCCGCGTACATCGTCCGGCGGGCCCGGTTGGAGTTGCCGAGCGGCCGGTGCTCGGGCAGCGCGTGCCAGGGGTTGTAGCGCAGCACGTCGGAGAACGCGAGCTGGGCATCGCTGTCGAACCGCTGCCGCGGGAGGGTCAGTCGCGCGACCGGGACATACGGCGACAGGCGCTCCGGCCAGTGCACGGACGCGTTCTCCACCGGCATGCGGTGCGGGTCGGTCTGCACCTGCACCATGAGGTCGAACGACCAGGCGCCGGTGGCGAGCGTGCCCACCATCGCGTCGCGCAGGTAGTTCTCGCCCGGGTGGCGCGGGATGCGGGTGCGTCCCCGCTCGCGCGGCCGCAGGGAGTACTGCACCGCCTGGCCCTCACCGAGCAGGAAGGGCACGTTGCTGTAGTACTGCACCTCGAGCGGGTTGGCGTGGACCGGTGAGTAGAGCATCTGCATGAAGAACTGGAGGCCGCGCGTCAGCGGGGCTCCCAGCACGTAGCCCAGGGGTGCCTTGGCGCGCACCCAGCGCTGCATCACCGCGTTGTGTGCGATGTCGGGAGTCACGAAGGCGGCGGGCGTGACCAGGATGATGTCCTGCGTGCCGGTCTCTTCGGCCAGCAGCTTGTCCCCGGGCACGCCCATGACCTTGATGCCGACCGAGCACTGGCCGTAGTCCTCGAGGTCCGGCGGGGCGTACGGCCCCGGCCCGGCGAAGCGGACCCAGGCCGGGTAGGTCCCGGGCTGGGCGAACAGCCCGTGCCGCAGGGGTGCCGGGACGTCCGGTGGGATCGTGAGCTCCCCGCGCACGACCCCGAAGGTCTTGGTGTTGCCGAACCGCTGGGCACCGCCAGGCAGCCAGTTCTCCCGGGTGAACGCCTTGATGGAGTCGATGATGGAGCGGGTGAGAGCCTCCTCGCCCGGCAGCTCCCGCTCCTCGACCAGCGCCAGGTGCTCGTCGCGGCGCCGCGCCTGCTGCAGGGCCTGGGCCGCAGCGAACAGCGGTGGGCGCAGCCAGCGGTCGAACGCCGGCCGATAGGTCCACTCCACCCGCCGCTCCAGCCGCCACGCCCACAGGAACAGGTCGCTCGCCGGCCGCAGGACGGCGTACGCGAACGTCCCCTCCGGGTTCACGTCGGGCGTCCCGGGTCGTCGCCCAGCAGACCGTCGGGCAGGTCGCCGAGCGCGTCGGCGAGCTGCCCGGCGAGCTCGCTGAGCCGGGCGAGCCGCTGTGCTGGGTCGGGCTCGGTGGGCGACGCGGTACCGGCCGAGGCGGTCAGGAAGCGCGGCCCGGACCGTTCCGCCGCAGCCTGCTGCGCGGCGGTCTGCAGGCGCCGGGCGATCTCCTCGAGCGGGATGGTGCCCTCGACGCGAGGCGCGTCGATGCGCACCACGGTCGGCTCACCCGTCGGACCGGTCATCTCAGCCCACCTCGATCTTGGGCAGCTCGATCGTCTCGACACCGAGTTGGGTCAGCCGCAGGTCGAGCAGGTCGTAGGGCAGCTGCACGTCGTGCAGCAGCAGGCTGCCGACCGAGGCGCTGGTGCGCACGCCGGACAGCCGCAGCTCGTCGGCCTGCAGCCGCGCGCCGGGGGTCACACGCAGGGTGACGTCGAGGACGCCGACGTCGCAGGTGAACAGATACGGCGCAGAGGTGCCGGCGGCGTCGAGGCCGGTACCCATGATGTCGTCGACATCGGCCTGCGGCAGGGAGAACGGCCCGAGGGTGACGTCGCCGAGCGGCAGGCCCTGGCCGGTGACGTGCCCGGCCGTGGCGCTGCTGGCGGTCAGACCCGGCAGTCCGGCGCCGTCGATGGCGAGCCGGCCGATGCCGAGGCCCGACAGGGTGAAGCCTCCTGTCGGCGCGAGCACGTCGCTGACAGCGAGCACGTCGGCGACCAGCGGACCGAGGGTGAGGCCCTGCAGCGGCGCAACCTGCACGGCGACGCCGTCGACCGTGAGGCCCGCGAGATCGAGGGTGAAGGCGGCGAGCCCCGGCAGGGACAGGTCGCCGATCTCGACGGTGCAGCTGTGCGCCCCGAGGTCGATGGTGCCGTCCCAGTCCCAGCTCCCGACGACCGGCACCTTGACCTGGACGCGCCACTCCAGCGACATCGCGAGGTCGACGGTGACCCGCAGCGCACGGAACGCAGCCGCGCCGGTGCTGACGTCGACGGACAGGTCGTCCAGCACGAGGCGTCCGACGCTGATGGGGCCGGCGCTGAGCTGGCCGATGTCGATCGACTGCACCGAGAGCCGTGCAGCGGCGAGCTCAGGGACGGAGGCCTGCACCGCGCTCACCTCTTGGGGCCCCGAAATCGAGCGCGAAGTCCAGGACGTGCCGGCGGCCGAGGAAGACGGGGCCCATGTACAGCCGGGGCGCGACCTCGCGGATCTCGTCCCGGACCGCGCGGGCCAGCCGGGACGTGCGGGAGTAGTCGAGGACGGTGCAGGGCTCGCCGTCGACCCAGCTGGGCCGCTGGTCGACCTGCGCGATGAAGCTGCGCACCTCCAGTGGCGACACGAGGTTGCGCAGTCTCCCCGCGCGGGCGTCGACGATCTTCCCGCGCCACAGCAGAGCCCGGGCGAGGCCGGCGGCGATCACCGACAGCGGGCCGCCGGTGCCAAGCAGGACGGTGCCTGCGCCGCGGCCGTCGGGCACGGGGCCGGCGGGGGACGCACGAAACAGGGCGGTGAGCTCGGAGCGCCGGCTGTGCACGAGGTCGCGGCTGGTGACGGGGGCGGTCGGCAGGCCCATGCGGGCCTCCCCTCGGGTTGAGGGCGGCTGGTTCAGGACGGGGGTTGCGCGCTGCTCGCCCGGTGCCAGGGGGCGAAGGCGTTGTCGAGGCCGGCGAGCGCAGGGCGCAGCTCCGGGTAGTGGCGCAGCAGGACGCTCAGCATCGTGCCGTCGGCGATCCACTTGATGCCCACCGCCGTGTAGACGGACGGGGTGAAGTCGGTGGTCAGGAAGCGGTCGCTGTTCAGCCGCCTCGAGGCCATGACGATGAAGATCCGGAACGCGGTGTCGCTGAACGCGAAGCCCTCGGGGAGGCGCTCGCCGAACAGCCCCACCATGAGGTCGACCTGCTCGAGGTCGCCGTCGTAGAGGCTGCGCACCTGCTCGGCGGTGGCCGGGTCACCGGTCAGCTCCTCGAAGCTGTCCGGGACCGTCATCCCGAGGGCCCGGCGGAACGCGCAGTAGCGCGGAACACCGAGCTCGCGGTGGCGCAGCACATCGGCGGCCGCGAGGTCCATCAGCCGTCCGTCCGGGCGAACGAACTCCTGCAGGAAGCGCGGGAAGTTGTGCAGGGTGACCAGGCCCGGGTGCAGGGTGCCGAAGCTGTACAGCAGGTCGGGCATCGACACGTCGGCAAGGACCTTCAGCGCGCCCTCCCCCGACATCTCCCGCAGGGTCGTGGCCGGGCCACGGGTCGGGGTGTCGTCCGCGTGGGAGCGCAGCAGGAACTCGTCGGGCATGAGCGGGTGCATGCGGTAGACGGCGGTGAACTCCTCCGTGAGGGAGTACGGGACGCCGTAGCTGTCGGTTTCGGCGCCCGGGATGCCGCTGACGACCTCGCTGTCGCTGATCCGGCCGAACGCCGTCGAGACGCGTTCGCCGGCCAGGCCCCACCAGTTGGCGCGCATGCCCGTGACCGTCGTGGGGTGGCTGATGACCGCGGGCGTCCACTCGGTGGTGTGGATCTTGGCGATCAGGGCCGCCACGACAAGCCGCGCACGCTGGAACAGCTCTTCGTCGTCGTAACCCGGGTACGCGTCGTGCAGCGCGGCGCACACCGCGTTGTGCTCGAGGGTGAACACCGTCTGGAGCACAACGAGGCCCGCCCAGAACCCTGGCTCACTCGTGGGTCCGCCTTCGCCGGTCGGCATGGGCAGCGTGCCGTCCAGCTGCACCCGCAGGGTGCCGCCGACCCCGGTGCGGACGGCACGCTGGTACTCCGGCGTCGTGCCGTAGATCTGCGAGGCGTCCCACCAGTGGCTGCAGGTGTTGACCGACGTGCGCGGCCCGGCAGGCGCCCCGGCCGGGCGGGTGGGGTCGTCCGGGGTGCGCGGGATCCACATCGGATGGTCCGGCCAGGGATCGTCCTCGGACAGCTGCACCTCCCACGGGGCGTCGGCCGGGCTCTGCCCATGGCTGAACCAGTCCCGGATCATCCACTGCAACCAGGGGGCGACGAGCGCGTTGACCGACGTCGCCTCGATGAGGGCCCCGCGCGTCATGAGCTCGCGGCTGATCCGCCGGGGGCTCGGGGTGAGCACCTGCTCAGGCGTCGGCGGGCGCAGCGCGTCGAGGGGGAAGTTGCGGCCGAAGCGGGTGCCGGCCATCCCCGCGCGCGGGTGCTCCAGGTCGTTCCAGCTGCCGTCGACGGTGCGGCCGGTGCGCGCCGCGGGCGTCGGCCCGGGCAGCGGGGGCAGCGGCAGCGACGGCAGAGCGCCGGTGTCGTGCAGGTTGTCCCGGCGCAGCGCGTCGCGCAGGCCGACCAGCACCGCGAGACCGAGCGGTGTCGGCAGGCGGTCCCAGCCCCACCGGTGGTCGAGCACCCGCGCCAGACCCCGGAAGGCCCGCCAGTGCGGCGCCGAGTGGTAGCCGGTCTGCGCCATGGCGGTGGTCCTCTCGTCGTGCCGTCCGGAGGGGGTGGTGCCGGGCTCACACAGCAGGTGCGACAGCGCCCGAAGGCCGGGCAGGAAGAAGTACGCGCCGCCGCGGATGTGGACGAACTGGGGCAGCCCTTCGTGTCGTCGGCGCAGCGGCTGCGCGGGCTCGCGAAAGCTGCTGCCGCCACCATGACGCGGCCCGACCAGCGGGTCGCTGCTGTCGGTCAGCCCGTTGAAGGAGGGGTCGTTGAGCCAGCTGTGCTGCACGAACTCGTACTGACGGGCGAGGTTGGCGCCGAGGCAGATGAACAGCACGCCGCGCTCGCCGCCCGGCCCCGTGTAGGAGCGGCCGCGGCGCAGCAGCCGGTGCCGCCGGTTCACCTGGAGCGAGCGCGGGGTGCCGGGCCGCGGCTCGAGGCCGTCGCGCGGATTGGCCCGGCGCACGTGCGCGCCGAGCGGGCATCGCAGGCCGTCTGCGTCGTGCTCCCCGTAACCAAACGCGTTGGCGTCGGCCAGCGCCGGGTCGTCGGCCTCGGGGGCGAGGACCAGCGGCGCACCACTCGGCCAACGGCCGACGAGCTTGGCCGCGAGCAACCCCGCACGCGCCGGGTCGCCGCCGGCGCGCTCGTCGACCCAGGACCAGAACCCGGCGATGTCCTGCTCGAGCTGCCGCATCACCAGGTAGGTGCCGTTGCGGCCCAGGTCGGGCGCGCCGGTGTCCGGGTCTGGCGGCAGCAGGCGCTCCGGGTCCTGGTCGGGGGCGAGCCGCGGCCGCCAGGTCCGCTGGCCGTGCTCGTTGAGGTAGCCGAGGACGAACTCGCCGGCGGCCACCGCGTCCTCGCCGGCCCTCGACAGACCGGCGACCACGGGCTGGGAGATGCCGTCCTTGAAGCCGAACGGTTCGCGGTCGGTGAGGGTGTCGGTGTCGAGCCGCGCCACCAGGTGGAGCCCACTCAGGCCGGCCTGCACGCCTGTGGCGAGCTCGTTGAGCACCGCGCCGTCGCGCCCGTACAGCATCAGCAGGACGTGCACCGGGTCGCTGCCGGGTCCGCCCCACGCCCACTTCTCCGGGGCGTCCTTGCCGCGATCCCCGAGCACGCGGCTGCGGTACGGCGAGGCCATCCCGCGCGCGAACGGCTCGGCAAAATCGGGGTGCAGCGCCTTTCCGCTGAGCGCCCGGACCCCGTCGGCCGTCAGCGCGACGTTCACCGCCGTGTCGACCGGTGCCTGCCCGCCCGGGGTCACCCGGGGCACCAGCGCGCGCAGCGCCTCGCGTGCCGCCCCGGGGTCCGTCACCGCGAGCAGCAGGTGGGTGCATTCGGGCAGGGCGCCGTACCCGCGTGCCAGCAGGCCCTGCACGTCGTGCAGCTCCAGTGGCTCGGACATGGTCCTCGTCGTCACAGCGCGACTACCCAGCGCTCGGCATCACGCTCGTCCATGGCCCGCGCGAGGCCGTCGCGCAACCGGGCGCAGGTGTCCGCGCGCTGCGCGGGCGAGGTGTCGTAGGCGGAGAAGAAGACCGTTGTCGGCACCTGGCGCGAACGCAGGTACTGCTTGTAGGACACCTCGTCCCGCGCTCCGCCGAACAACAGCCATCGGGTGCGGGGGTAGCCCGCGCCGTTGCTGAACACGAGGTTGACGCCCCAGCTCAGCCGGTCGATGAAGTCGTCCATGTAGCTCTCCTGGCTGCCGTCGTAGCAGCTGGCGAACAGCACTCGGCGGCCGCCGTCAAGCGGCTGCCAGCGGGCGAAGTGGATCGTCCGGACGCCGGCGAGATGCTCGCGGGAGTAGACGTGGCGGCAGGCGTAGTCGAGCCCGGCCAGCGCCACGCGCATGGTGATCGCGCGAACCCGCCCGGGCTTGACCAGACCAGCTGCGGTGAAGGCGTTCTGCGCGCCGTGGTCCTCGTAGGCCTCGACCGCGTCCACGTGTGCCGGGTCTGGCGGGCCGCTGTCGGCGGGGTCGCGGCGCTCCTGCAGGCGCACCAGCACGAGCCACCCGGCGGCGAGTGGGACAAGCACGGGCAGCAGCGGAAGCACGGCCAGGGGGACGGCGACCTTGTGCACCCCCTCGCGCATCCGGTGCCGCAGCCCCGCGCCCACGGCGCGGCGCAGAGCCCAGCGCGTGCCGGGCTGCCGGACGACGGCAGTCAGGACGGCTTGGCGTACGGCGACCGCACTGGCCGCGTCCCCGCAACCGTCGGCGAGCTCGGCCAGCTCCTCGGCCAGCTGTGCCTCGTCGAGCACCTGTCGGACCGTCCGTCCGACGGTGTGCACGTAGTACGCCGCGGGGCGCAGCCCGTGTGCACGGAGCCAGGCGACCCGCTCCGCCTCTGATGTCCTGGCAGGCCAGCCCTCGCAGTGGCCGAACACGGCGTCCAGGCCGGCGCCACCGCGGCGGACCAGCTCGCGCAGGTGCCGGCCTGCGGGTGCGTCGACGTCGGCCATGTAGAGCAGCGAGTCAGGCACGACCTCGCCGTCGGGCAGGGCGGCGCCGTCGAGCACGAACAGCCGCGCGAAGTGCGTGCCGGGTAGCTCCTGCAGCGGCAGCCGCGGCCCGCCGGGTCCCTCGGCCCGCAGCGCCCTCAGCTGCTCCTCGAGCGCCTCGCGGTGCCCGTCGAGGACGGCGGCACGCACGCTGACAGCCACTTGGTGCGACATGGCGCAGGTCTCCCCCGGACATCCTCGAACCGGCGCGTGGACAGGGGCCGTGCCGCGACAATCCTCGTTCTGTCAGGTCGTGTAAAGGCCCGACGACCGACGATCGACAAATCGGCAGAGGCGATTGACGGCACCTGCCGGCGCTGCCATCGTCGATCTGTGCTGACGCGTCGGAGCCACCACCACAGGCGTTTTGGAGCGGCGCTCGGCGTGATCCGCGACCCGGCGACAGCGCGCAAGGCCCTGGCCGGCGTGCGGCTGGTGAACGGCGTGCTCGGCCTGCTGGCGCCGCAGGTGCTGCTGGCCCGGTTGGGCACGGACCCGCGTGTCGACCGGTCCGGGGTCTACCCCTTCCGGATGTTCGGCGTCCGCACCGTCCTGCTCGCGAGCGATCTGCTGCTGCTGCGCGGGGCGGAGCTGCGGCGGGCGCGCCGAGCAGCGGTGGTCGTGCACCTCGTCGACACCGCGTCGGCGGCGACGGCCTGGCGACGGGGCGATCTGCCGTTCCGGGCCGGCCGCACCGCCACCGCCATCTCGGCGGTCAACAGCGGACTCGCCCTGGCGGCACTGCGCGAGCAGTAGCCGGTGCGGCACGCGCTGGAGAAGGAGGAGGGGACGTGCTGAGCAAGCGATCCGCCATCAGTCCCCTCCTGGTCGACCCAGAGTTCGCCGGGGCCCGGCGGGCCCTGGTCGACGGCGCCGAGGACGAGAACGACCCCGACCCGCTGCTCGGCGTGGTCGTCGAGCTCAACCTGCGCAAGGGTCTGCCGCCGGCACAGGTCAACCGCGCCTTCCTCGAGGTGCACGCCGACGTGGTCGACGACGACGTCGCGGCCCGTCGGCCCGTAGCCATCGCCGGCGGCTACGTCCGCTGCCTGCTGCGCCGATCCGAGATGACACAGCTGCTTCGGCGCGACGCCGGCACGGACACCGCGCCCGGGTCGCGCAGCATCTTCCGGTTGTGGCCGGACTACGTCCTGCGCCCGCACATCGACCGGTCGCGCGCCACGATCAAGGCGGACGCGGCCGGCCGGACGTACGCGGCCGCTGGCGCCGACGTCGTCTGGGCGGTGCTGGACAGCGGCATCGACGGCGGGCACCCGCACTTCGTGCACGGCACCCTGGCCGACCCGCGGGTGCGCGACCTGCACGCCGACTTCACCTGGCTGGTGCGCCGCGAGCCCGCTCCCACCGAGTCCACGACCGCCACTGCGCTGATCGACGAGAGCGGGCACGGGACGCACGTCGCGGGCATCATCGCCGGCTGCCTGCCACGCGGCGTGGAGCCCGCGCTGGCCACGCTGCGCCCCGCGACGAACGACCCGGACCTGTCCATGGAGAACTGGCCGCAGTGGCAGATCCGACGACTGCCCGAGGGTGCCAGGCTGCAGGGCATGGCGGAGCGCGCTCTGCTGGTCAGCCTCAAGGTGCTGGACGGGCAGACCGACCCTGACAACCCGCGGACGACCTCCAGCGCGGTGATGGCGGCGCTGGCGCACGTGCGGGAGGTCAACGCCGGCGGGCGCGCTCTGCAGGTGCACGGGCTCAACCTGAGCCTGGGCTGCGACTGGGTGCCCCGCGACTACGCCGCCGGCCAGAGCCCGCTGTGCCGGGAGCTCAACCTTTGCGTCGCCACCGGCGTCGTGGCCGTGGTCAGTGCGGGCAACACCGGCGCGGCCGGCGAGGAGGGCGGTGCCGGCGAGCTGCGCGGGAACCTCGCGTCGATCACCGAACCCGGGCATGCCGAGCGCGCCATCACCGTCGGGGCCACGCACCGGGACAGCCCGCACTCCTTTGGCGTCTGGTACCGCTCGGCCAAGGGCCCCACGCTCGACGGCCGGCGCAAACCGGACCTCGTGGCGCCCGGCGAGGCCATCACCTCCGCGGCGAGCGGGCGGCTGCGCGACGGGGTCCCCGGTGCTGTCTGGGCGAAGGTCGGCGATCTCCCACCGGCGCCCCCGCCGGTGGCGGTCGGTGACACCCAGGGCGTGGAGCAGCCGACGGACCCGGCGGCGCCGGCTCCTGGCGGCGCGGGCACGGGCGCCGTGGTCCCGACCGTCGCGGCTGACGGCCCGCCGCCGCGCTCAGTCGCGTACTACGCGGAGGAGTCCGGCACCTCGATGGCGGCGCCGCACGTCTCGGGCGCCATCGCCGCGTTCCTGTCGGCCCGGCAGGAGTTCATCGGGCAACCCGACGTGGTCAAGGAGCTGTTCTGCCGCACGGCGGTCGACCTGGGTCGTGACGTCCGGTTTCAGGGCGCCGGCCTTCTGGACCTGATGGCCGCGCTGGCCGAGGTCTGAGGCGGAAGGGGACGGTCGTGGCGGCCGAGCTGGCAGGGGCACCGTACTGGGAAGTGGCCTTCGACAAGAAGGGCAGGATCACCGCCGACGGCGGGTTGCGCCAGGAGCTGGCGGGGTCGGGCGTACGGGACATGTTCGTGCTCTGCCACGGCTGGAACAACTCCGTGCGCGGGGCGCGCTCGATGTACCGGGACCTGTTCACCGGCCTGGCCGACCAGCTGCCCGCCGAGCAGCGCCGGGGCATCGGCCTGGTGGGCGTCCTGTGGCCGTCGATGCTGTTCCCGGCCGATGGGCCGGCCGACGACGGCTCCCCCGCACCGCCGGCGCCGGTGTCCGACGCGCAGCTCGCGGCGGTCCTGGCCCCGGCATTCCCGGGTCAGGAGGCGCAGGTCGCGCAGCTGGGCGCCCTGCTGCAGACGCGGCCGCAGGACCCGGCGCAGCTCGCCGTCTTCGCCGCGCTCGCGCAGTCGCTGGTGACCAGTGAGCAAGTCGGGGGCCCGGAGGACAACGCCGAGCGCCTGCTCGTCGACGCACCGGCGCAGGAGGCGCTCGGGGCGATGACGGGCGACGGGGCGACCGGCCACGCACAGGGCGACAACCCGTTCTCGCGCGGCTGGCGCCAGGCCCGGGACCTGCTGCGGACCGCCAGCTACTACGAGATGAAGAGCCGCGCCGGGCACGTGGGCCGGGACGGGCTGGGACCGCTGCTCGCCGACCTGCAGGCACGTGCCGGCGAGGTCCGCGTGCACCTCGTCGGGCACAGCTTCGGCGCGCGCCTGGTCTCTTTCAGCCTGGCCGGCCTGCCGCCGGTCGGGCCCACCCCGGTCCGATCCCTGACGCTGCTGCAAGGCGCCTTCAGCCACTTCACGTTCTCGCCCGACAAGCCGGGTGCACTGGCCGGGGTCGTCAACCGCGTCGACGGACCCCTGATCTGCACGTTCAGCGTCCACGACCGAGCCGTCGGCACCTGGTATCCCCAGGCCAGCCTCCTGGCCCGGCAGGACGACCAAGCCGACCGCGAGTTCGGCTACACCTGGGGCGCCATGGGTCACGACGGATTTCAGCAGGACGGCGTGCAGCAGCACCCGCTCGGCCCGCCCGGCACCGACTACGGCTTCCGGGCCGGTGGCTTGTACCGGCTCGACGGCGACAAGGTGATCACGAAGAGCCTGTCCTCGTTCTCCGGCGCGCATTGCGACATCCGACGGCCGGAGGTGACGTGGGTGCTCGCTCGTGCCGCCGGCCTCGGTGCCGTGCAGCTGGGCGCGCCCGCGCCGGCGGGAGCCGGGTGAGCAGGCCGGGCCGGGTCGCGGTCGTCGTCGCCGGCGCCGGTGCCCGCGGCGCGTATGAAGCAGGCGCGCTGTCGGTGCTGCTGCCGGCGCTCGAGCGGGCCGGCTCGCGGCCCGACCTGTACGTCGGGACCAGCGCGGGCGCGATCAACGCCGTGCTGCTGGCGGCGAACGCCCACCTGCCGGCTGAGCAGTCCGCGCAGGCCCTCCTGGAGGTGTGGCGGGGCATCGGCGTCTCCGACGTCTTCCGCTCCCTGTTGCGCACCGGGCCCGTGTCGCTTGGCCGCTGGGCTGGTCAGGTGCTGGGGGTCCCCGGGCTGCGCTTGCACGGCTTCGTCGACACTGCGCCGCTGGCAGCGACGGCGCAGCGCGTCGTGGACTGGCCGCAGCTGCGCCGTAACGTCGACGACGGGATCGTCGACCTGGCGGTCGTCGCAACCTCCGGTGCCACCGGCCGGACCGTGGTGTTCGTCGATCGGGAGGGGACGGGGCCTCTCCCGCCGTCCGACGACGCCCGTTCGATCGACTATGTCGCGGCGGGGGTCGCGGCGGAGCACGTCCTGGCGTCGGCGGCAATCCCCCTGCTGTTCCCGCCGGTTGCCGTGAGGGAGCCGGAGGGCCGGTGTCGCTGGTACGTCGACGGCGGGGTGCGGCTCAACACCCCGCTCAAGCCCGCCCTGGCACTCGGTGCCGACGCAGTGGTCGTGGTTGCCACCCACCCGGCGACCTGCCCGCGTGACCCCGAGGCGCCGCCGGAGACCGGCCCGCCGGACGTCGACGACGCTCTCGTGCAGCTCCTGGACGCCGCGCTGGTCGACCGGATGGTCGAGGACCTGCACACGCTCGGCAAGCTCAACGAGGAGTCGCCGGGCGGCCGGGCGCGGCGGGTGCCGTACCTGTTTGTGGCACCGGACGCGCGCGGACGGCTCGGCACGCTCGCTGCGCAGTGCTTCGCCCAGCAGTACGGCGGGCTGCGCGGTGCGCTCAGGTCGGTGGCACGTCCCGACCTGCCGCTCGCCGGCCGGTTGCTCGGCGGCGACGGCCCACGCCGCGGGGACCTGCTGAGCTACCTGCTGTTCGACCCGGCGTTCGTCACCGCGTCGATCGAGCTGGGGCAGCGCGACGCCGCCGCCACACTCGACAGCGGCGGCATCCAGTGGCGCTCTGACCGGCCGGCGGCGGTGACATGACCGGGGCAGCTGGGCAGAGGGACTCGGTGTCCGCCGGGGCGTCCCGTGCCCGACCGGTCGGAGGTCCGGTGTCCAGGGCCTGGCGGGAAGGCACGCTCACCCGCGCCAAGGAGCTGGAGGCCCTGGCCGGCTGGGCGTTCCAACACACCTCCGAGGGTCACAGTCCGATCCGGCTCGAGGCCATCGACTGCCACCTGGCGGCGGCACGGGACGCCGCGCTCAGCCGGCGGCGGATGGCGGCGATGGCAGGTCTGGAACGGGCCATGAGCAACCTGGACGCCGTCGAGGCGCTGGTGCTCACCGCAGCGCCGGCGGAGTACCTGCTGGGCAGGCTGCCGGGTGTGCTCAACGACGTCGTGCTCCACCTGTCGCCCTCCGACATTCGACGACAGGCGGTCGAGCGCGTTGGGGTGCGGGTCGGACTGGGCAGACCTATGGCCGCCGGTCCGGAGGAGCCTGCGTTCCCCGCACTGCAGGAGCGCCTGCTGGTCGTCGAGCAGGAGCGGATGACGATCGTGACCGCCTGCCGGGCGGCCGCGTCCGCCGCCCTGCGCGAGCAGCTGCGGGTGCGCAGCTTCCGCAGTGTGTTGATCGCCACCAGCGTGCTGCTGACCCTCCTGGCTGCCGCCCTCGCCCTCGTCGGGCTCCTGAATCCGACCGCCATGCCGCTCTGCTTCGTTCCGGAGGAGTCGGGACGGGCTGTGGTGGTCTGCCCGACGCTGCAGTCCGCTCCCTTCTCGACGGAGCAGAGCCCCGGTGCGCAGTTCCTCGACATCGACAACGGCGTGCAGGCCGCGGCCCGGCCGATCGACGTCCTGCTGGTGGAGCTGGTCGGCCTGACTGCCGCAGCGGTCGCTGCTGCGGCAGCGCTCCGCGGCATACAGGGGTCCTCCGAACCGCACGGCCTCCCCGTGGCCCTGGCACTGCTCAAGCTGCCGACCGGCGCGGTCACAGCGCTGCTCGGACTGCTGCTGATGCGCGGGCGCTTCGTGCCCGGGCTCACGGCCCTCGACACGTCCGCCCAGATCCTCGCCTGGGCTCTGGTGTTCGGCTACGCCCAACAGCTGTTCACCCGGCTGGTGGACCAGCAGGCCCACAGCGTGCTGCAGTCCGTGCGGGGCGGCGGTGACCGTGTCCGAGCCCGCATCCCGGAGCCCGGCGCCTGATCGTGGCTGAAAGCCGGGCCCCGCGTACACCTGGACGTGAACTGCCGACGGGGCCACCATCGCTGCCGGAGGGACAGGTTCGGCGGGCAGGCGGCACGCCGGTGAAGGCAGCTCATGGGATCGCGCCGCGCGGGATCGTGACAGTGATGGTGGCGCGCTTGTCCCCCGGTGTGGCGCCTGTTCGCCTCGCCCAGGCCCGAAGGTCTCGCATCCACTCGGGCAGGCCGGGCGGGAGGTCGCGTTCCGGGATCGGTGCGACGTCGTCCGGTCCCAACACGTCGCCGTAGTGCCGCAGCGGCACGGGCTCGTCCGCGGTCACTCGGGCGTGCAGCACGTCCAGGGCGGCGTTCCAGGACCGGCACAGCCGGGCCATCGCGGCTGCCTTCGTCGCCTGCCCGGAGGCCGACGCGGACTCTGGGTAGGTCGGGTGCACCATCGCCGCGTAGGCGTGCGTGCCTGACGCCGCGAGCGGCGAGGCCTGATAGGCCTTGTCGGCCAGCGTCCCCAAGGCGACAACGCCCTCGATCCGGTTGCCGTCGGCCAGCGCCTGCAGCCAGGCGTTGCGGTAGGCGGCGATGCGCTCGTCGCCGATGTTGCGGTTGCCACCGCCTTGCCCGTAGACGCTGTAGAGGAAGGCGTTGACGAACACGTAGCTGATGCTGACGCCCAGTCGTGCGAGGAAGCCCTGCACGCGCTGACCTGCCTCCCCGACGAGGATGCGGCGGCAGATCGCCTCGTGCGTCGCCGGGTCCTGGCCGATGACGAGCACGCGGGCCGTGCCGTCGAGGCGCCCGCGGTGGAACACCGGCCCCCACTCCGTGCGGAAGTCCTTCGGTCGGTAGACGTCCTCGCCCGGGTACTCCTCGACCAGGGAGCGGAACGGCTCGCGACCGTAGCCGTCGTCGAACGGGTGCGTCATCGTGCGCTCCCCTCAGACCAGCTCGAGCTGCTGGGCGCAGAACGCGAGCAGATCGCGGTTGCCGTGCTCCAGGTCGTCCCGCGTCATGGCGTACGGGATGCCGCCGATTCCGGCGTCCTCGATCGGGACGCCGTCCGACGCACCGCTGCGCACGGCGCGTCGCACCGACATGGTGAATCCCGTCCCGGCCGGCAACGGCGGCAGCGGCGTGCCGGTCGAGGCCAGCGCGTCGAGGATCTGCGCGTCGGTCCACACGTTCGCCCCGCCGCCGCCGGTCGCCTCGCCGACGCAGACCAGCGGCCCGATGCCGTGGTCGACGAAGCCGGCAGCGAACAGGTCGCCGGAGGAGTAGGTGTTTGCGTCGACGACCGCGACGACCGGACCGGCGTAGTGGCGGCCGGTGTCATTGCACCACTCGGGGTCGGTGAGCGGCAGGGACCGCGAGTAGGGCTCGCCCGTCGTCACGGCGGCATCGAGCGAGGCCGCCCAGGCCCCGAGCTCCAGCCGGTTGAACGGGCTCTGCGCCATCTCGCGCGTCAACGGCGTCGCAAGCAGGCTGAAGCGGGTCGGCGCGATCTCGGCGTCGGTGAGCAGCTGCAGCAGCCGCTCGGCCGCCCACACCAGGCCGCCGGGGTTGCCCCGGAGGTCGACGACCAGGCCGGCCGGCGGGAGGTGGTCGAGCAGCCCGGCGACGTGGTCGACGTAGGCGTCGTCGTCCTCCACGTCAAAGGTCCACAGCCGTAGGTGACCGAGCCCGCCGGGCAGCACCGTGGCGGTGACGACGTCGTCGAACGCCGGACGCCGCCGGCGCCGCGCCGTGCCCGCGGTCCAGGCGTCGGGTGCGAACAGCAGCGTCCGCGCACGACGGACAGCCTGGCGGGCCGGGTCGGCGGCCACGTGCAGCGCCGACGGCGCCGGGCTGCCGGCGGCAATGTCCCCGCCCGGCGCGAGCACCCGCCACGGCACCGTCACCTCGCCGGTGCTCCCACCGGGGGTGCGGTATCCGAGCACGACCCAGTGCTCGTCGGGCGGCGGCCCGTAGTCGAGCGCGCGGAACGTGAGCGACTCCAGCGCCCGGGCCCGCCGCGCGTCGGGCCGGCCACCGGTCTCCACGTCGGCGTGCAGCTCGACGGCGCGCGCCATCGGCACGGCGTTCCACCAGCACAGCTCGACGCCCTCGACGAAGCCGGGGTCGTCGACGTCGGCGCCCGGGCTGAGCTTCGAAACGATGTAGGTCGGATCGTCGTCGGGGCCGAAGGTCTCGACGAGGAACGGCAGCGCTGCCACCCGGCCGTCCGTGCTCGACGGGCCGCGGTAGCGGGTGTGTGCGTCGCGGAGCCCGGTGACGATGCGGGTGA